>ATLU01000020.1_pt1 | contig 106888 bp, 113 predicted proteins | sample 178751 | NCBI WGS metagenome assembly ATLU01 (sample SAMN02211837, study PRJNA209200) | bioreactor metagenome | isolation source: day 23 sample from continuous culture bioreactor inoculated with sediment... | place: Germany: Wadden Sea | collected 2011
CTTGCACGGGCGTGGAAATGTTCCGCAAGCTCCTGGACCGTGGTGAAGCCGGCGACAACATCGGCGCGCTGCTGCGCGGCATCGACCGTGAAGCCGTCGAGCGTGGCCAGGTTCTGTGTAAGCCGGGTTCGGTGACGCCGCACACCAAGTTCGAAGCCGAGGTCTACATCCTGACCAAGGACGAAGGCGGCCGTCACACGCCGTTCTTCGCGAACTACCGTCCGCAGTTCTACTTCCGCACGACGGATGTGACCGGCACCGTGACGCTGCCCTCGGGCACCGAGATGGTGATGCCGGGCGACAACCTGAAGTTCGAAGTCGAACTGATCGCCCCGATCGCCATGGAAGACGGCCTCCGCTTCGCCATCCGCGAAGGCGGCCGCACCGTCGGCTCCGGCGTTGTGTCGAAAATCATCGAGTAATCAACTGGGTTCGATGAGGGTCCCCGGATGAGCCGGGGGTCCTCCTCTCAACTGAAAAGGATAAGACAATGGCAGTTCAAAGCCAGAACATCCGCATCCGCCTGAAGGCGTTCGATTACCGTGTGCTGGATGCCAGCACGCAGGAAATCGTTGCGACCGCCAAGCGGACCGGTGCTCAAGTTCGTGGACCGATCCCGCTCCCGAACAAGATCGAGAAGTTCACGGTTCTCCGTGGGCCGCACGTAGACAAAAAATCCCGCGACCAGTTCGAGATCCGCACGCACAAGCGTCTTCTCGACATCGTGGATCCGACCCCGCAGACCGTTGACGCGCTGATGAAGCTCGACCTCGCTGCCGGCGTCGATGTTCAGATTTCGGTCTAAGGAGGGCTCAAGACATGATGCGCTCTGGTGTTATCGCAAAGAAAGTCGGCATGACGCGCCTCTTCATGGAAGATGGCTCGCAAGTGCCGGTGACGGTTCTGCAACTCGACGGTCTTCAGGTCGTCGCGCAGCGGACCGCGGACAAGGACGGCTATACCGCCGTTCAACTCGGTGCAGGCACGGCCAAGGCCAAGCGGACCAGCCAAGCCATGCGCGGCGTTTTCTCGGCAGCCAAGGTTGCCCCGAAACGCAAGATGGCGGAATTCCGTGTGGATGCCGAGAACCTGATCAAAGTCGGTGAAGAGATCACCGCTGACCACTACTTCGCGGGTCAGTTCGTGGACGTCTCCGGCACCTCGATCGGTAAGGGTTTTGCCGGTGCCATGAAGCGGCACAACTTCGGTGGTCTTCGCGCCACCCACGGTGTGTCGATCTCCCACCGTTCGCACGGTTCCACGGGTCAGTGTCAGGACCCGGGCCGCGTGTTCAAAGGCAAGAAGATGGCCGGTCACATGGGCGCTGCCCGTGTCACCACCCAGAACCTCCAGGTCGTGAAGACAGACAGCGAACGCGGTCTGATCATGATCAAGGGTGCCGTTCCCGGTGCCAAGGGCGGCTGGGTCACCATCAAGGACGCCGTGAAGAAGCCGTTCCCCGAGAACGCGATCCTTCCGGCTGCTCTGAAATCTGCTGCCGACGAAGCTGCGAAAGCGGCCGAAGAAGCTGCTGCTGCCGCAGCCGCCGAGGCGGAAGAAGAAGCCAAGCGTCTGGCCGAAGAGCAAGCGGCACAAGAAGAAGCCGCTCTGCAGGAAGCCGAAGCCGAGATCGAAGCCGATAAGGGCGAAGATGGTGGCGACGCCGAGAAGAAGGAAGGCGACGAATGAAACTCGACGTGATCAAACTGGACGGCGGCAAGGCCGGGTCGGTCGAGCTGGACGAGGCCCTCTTCGGCCTCGAACCGCGCGCCGACATCCTGCACCGTGTGGTCCGCTGGCAGCGTAACAACGCCCAGGCCGGCACCCACAAGGTGAAGACCCGCTCGGAAACCAGCTACTCGACCAAGAAGATCTACCGCCAAAAAGGCACCGGCGGCGCACGCCACGGTGACCGTAACGCGCCGATCTTCCGCAAGGGTGGTATCTACAAGGGCCCGACCCCGCGCTCGCATGGCCACGACCTGCCGAAGAAGTTTCGGAAGCTGGGTCTGCGTCACGCGCTCTCGGCCAAGGCCAAAGAAGGTGCAATCGTCGTGATCGACACCGCGGATGCCGAGGGCAAGACCTCGACTCTGGCCAAGCAGGTGAAAAACCTGGGCTGGAAGCGCGCGCTGGTGATCGACGGGGCCGAAGTGAACGAAAACTTCGCCAAGGCCGCTCGCAACATCGAAGGTCTCGATGTGCTGCCGTCGATGGGCGCCAACGTCTATGATATCCTCAAGCGTGACACGCTCGTGCTCACGAAAGCGGGTGTCGAAGCTCTGGAGGCTCGCCTGAAATGACCGATAAAGCTGCACTCTACGACGTGATCCGCAAGCCGGTGATCACCGAGAAATCGACCATGGCGTCCGAGCACGGCGCGGTTGTTTTCGAAGTGGACATCGACGCGAACAAACCGCTGATCAAGGAAGCGGTCGAAACGCTCTTCAACGTCAAGGTGAAGGCCGTGAACACGACCGTTACCAAAGGCAAGCAGAAGCGTTTCCGTGGCCAGCTGGGCCGCCGCAACGACGTCAAGAAAGCCTACGTTACCCTCGAAGAGGGCAACACGATCGACGTGACCACGGGTCTTTGATCGTTTGACGATGGAATTGGAAAGGCCCCCGGCGAATGTCGGGGGCCTTTTCGCGTTCAGGGGGCTTGGATGCAGCGCCCGGTGCCGACCATGGCATCCGTCTTGCCGGAGCCTCTTCACGGACAGATCACGCTATTTTCACAACGGAAAACCTGATCGCGCCAGGATATATGGCACAAATGGCCCATTTCGTGCGTTATGATGCCAAGCTGGCTTGATCCAAACGGCATCGTCGCCAACATAGAACACTCTAGAATCGAGGAAGGTTGCTGCCATGCTGACCCGACGCCATTTCCTGATCACGTCCACGGCGCTGTTTTCGGCACCAATTGCCACGGCGCAAACCGAAGAGGAAGCGGTTACAGATGCCGCTGCCGAAACGGCCAGCGAAATGGGCGAAGCCGTAGCGCCCGCGCCGACCCCGCCGCGCCCCACCTCGAACCGGTCCAACTGGGCGGCTTGGGACGCGCGTGTGACGCCTGCGAATTACGACCCCGCGACGTCGAACCCCTGGGGGCTGCCGTCGCGGTTCCTGCCCAAACGCGTCGAAGCCAACCCCGGCCTGACACCGGGCGACATCCACGTCGATGCCATCGCCCGCTATCTCTACCACATCCAACCGGATGGCACCGCCATGCGCTATGGCGTGGCGATCGCGAAGGGAAACCTCTATGAGCCGGGCGTCTACCGCGTCGGGCGCAAGGCCAAATGGCCAACGTGGACGCCGACACGAGCCATGATCAGACGCGACCCGCATCTTTACAAACAGCACGAAAACGGGATGAACGGCGGACCGAACAACCCGCTCGGCTCCCGCGCGTTCTATCTTTACGAGGGTGGTCGAGACACCTACCTGCGTATCCACGGTTCACCCGCGCCGCGTTCCATCGGCGGTCGGGCGAGCTCGGGCTGCGTGCGTATGGTGATGGCGCATATCATCGACCTGTATCCGAATGTCTCAACCGGCGTTACGGCGCATTTGCACCCGCCGGAGGACTACCTGGCGGCGCGTAGCTGATCGGTCAGTTGGCTTCTTGAACGCTCGCGATGGCCTCGGTGCAGATCGGACGCCCGTCTGCGGTGCGCAACGGCAAATAGGTGGATTCCACCGGCCCACGGTGCAGATAGACGTAACACCCGGTCGCCTCGTCCACCCGCGCGGATGACAGATCCTGATTGGGCGCAGCCAGGGCGGCGATGTTTTCCGGCACGGTTGTCGAAGTGGTCCCGGTCGGTGCGGTCGCCATGGAGGCGTCGCAGGCAGCGAGAGCGAAGGGCAGGGCGGCGAGCAGTATCAACGGTTTGGTCATGATGGGTCTCCTGTTCGTTGTGTGCAGGATGCGGGAAGATAGGCCCGATGACCAGAGCCGCGGGCGCGGGCCAAGCCCCACAAAACAACGCCGCGCCACTAGACTCACACCCGTAAGCCCGCTATAGAGCGCCAGTCCAAGGCCCCGGATTCGTTCCGGGGCCTTGCGATATTGGAATTCGGCCACCTTCGGGGGGCTACACACTGGGCACCTGCGGACTTCGGTCGAGGGGCCTTACAACATGAGGCAGGGCAACCTGCCGCAAAGCAACGGAAGACAGAAAGCATGGCACTCAAGTCGTATAAACCGACGACGCCGGGCCAGCGTGGGCTGGTTCTGATCGACCGTTCGGAGCTTTGGAAAGGGCGTCCGGTCAAATCTCTCACCGAGGGTTTGACCAAGTCGGGCGGCCGGAACAACACCGGACGGATCACCTCTCGCCGCCGTGGTGGTGGCGCGAAGCGTCTTTATCGCGTGGTGGACTTCAAACGGAACAAGTTTGACGTCTCCGCAACCGTGGAACGGATCGAATACGACCCGAACCGCACCGCCTTCATCGCTCTCGTGAAATACGACGACGGCGAGCAGGCTTATATCCTCGCGCCCCAGCGTCTGGCTGTTGGCGACAAGGTGATCTCGTCGACGAAAGCCGACATCAAGCCCGGCAACGCGATGCCGTTCCAGGGCCTGCCAATCGGTACCATCGTTCACAACATCGAGCTGAAGCCCGGCAAGGGTGGCCAGATCGCCCGCGCTGCCGGCACCTACGCCCAGTTCGTGGGTCGTGACGGCGGCTACGCCCAGATTCGCCTGTCCTCCGGCGAGCTTCGTCTCGTGCGCCAGGAATGCATGGCCACCGTCGGTGCCGTGTCGAACCCGGACAACTCCAACCAGAACCTCGGTAAAGCCGGTCGTATGCGCCACAAGGGCAAGCGTCCGTCGGTCCGCGGTGTTGCGATGAACCCGATCGACCACCCGCACGGTGGTGGTGAGGGCCGCACCTCTGGTGGTCGGACCCCGGTCACGCCGTGGGGCAAGGACACCAAGGGTAAGCGCACCCGCAACAAGAACAAGGCGTCGCAGGCACTTATCGTCCGCTCGCGTCACGCCAAGAAGAAGGGCCGCTAAGACATGGCACGTTCTGTATGGAAAGGGCCTTTTGTCGACTCCTACGTCCTCAAGAAGGCTGAGAAGTCCCGTGAATCGGGCAAAAACGAAGTCATCAAGATTTGGTCGCGTCGCTCGACGATCCTGCCCCAGTTCGTGGGCCTGACGTTTGGCGTTTACAACGGGCAGAAGCACATCCCCGTGAACGTAACCGAAGAAATGATCGGTCAGAAATTCGGTGAATATGCGCCGACCCGTACCTACTACGGGCATGCTGCCGACAAAAAAGCGAAGCGGAAGTAAGTCATGGGCAAGGAAAAGAACCCCCGCCGCGTGGCCGATAACGAAGCAATGGCAAAACTGCGCATGCTTCGCACCAGCCCGCAGAAACTGAACCTCGTGGCCGCGATGATCCGTGGCAAGAAGGTCGACAAGGCTCTTAACGACCTGACCTTCTCGAAGAAGCGGATCGCCGTCGACGTGAAGAAATGCCTTCAGTCGGCCATCGCCAATGCCGAGAACAACCACAACCTCGACGTGGACGAGCTCGTCGTCGCCGAAGCGTTTGTCGGTAAGAACCTGGTCATGAAGCGTGGTCGCCCGCGTGCCCGTGGCCGTTACGGCGCAATCAAGAAGCCGTTCTCGGAGCTCACCATCAAGGTGCGTCAAGTTGAGGAGCAAGCCTAATGGGTCAGAAAGTAAATCCGATCGGCATGCGCCTTCAGGTCAACCGCACCTGGGACAGCCGCTGGTACGCCGATACCGCGGAATACGGTGATCTTCTGCTGGAAGACATCGCGATCCGTGAGTTCATCAAGGAAGAGTGCAAACAAGCCGGCGTCAGCCGTGTGATCATCGAGCGTCCGCACAAGAAGTGCCGCGTCACGATCCACACCGCCCGTCCGGGTGTCATCATCGGCAAGAAAGGCGCGGACATCGAAGTGCTCCGCAAGAAGCTCGCCAAGATGACCGACAGCGAACTGCACCTGAACATCGTCGAAGTCCGCAAGCCCGAGCTCGATGCTCAGCTTGTCGCCGAGTCGATCGCTCAGCAGCTCGAACGTCGTGTGTCCTTCCGTCGTGCGATGAAGCGCGCCGCACAGAACGCCATGCGCATGGGTGCCCTGGGCATCCGGGTTAACTGCGCAGGCCGTCTGGGTGGGGCTGAAATCGCTCGTACCGAATGGCTCCGTGAGGGCCGTGTGCCGCTGCACACCCTTCGCGCCGACATCGACTACGCACTGGCAGAAGCAAAGACCGCCTATGGTATCATCGGCATCAAGGTCTGGATCTTCAAAGGCGAGATCATGGAACATGATCCCTCCGCCCGCGAACGTCGGCAACAGGAACTCCAGGACGGTCCGGCCCCGCGTGGCGCCGGTGGCCGTCGCTAAGGAGGAATGACAGATGCTGCAACCAAAGCGCACAAAATTCCGTAAACAGCACAAGGGCCGGATCAAGGGCCAGGCCAAAGGTGGTTCCGATCTGAACTTCGGCACCTATGGCCTCAAGGCTCTCCAGCCCGAGCGTATTACGGCACGCCAGATCGAAGCCGCCCGTCGGGCCATGACGCGTCACATGAAGCGTCAGGGTCGCGTCTGGATCCGCATCTTCCCCGACGTGGCCGTCTCCTCGAAGCCGGTCGAAGTTCGTATGGGTAAAGGTAAGGGTTCGGTCGACTTCTGGGCCGCCAAAGTGAAACCCGGCCGGATCATGTTCGAGATCGACGGTGTGTCGGATGAAATCGCCCGCGAAGCCCTGCGCCTCGCCGCGATGAAGCTTCCGATCAAGACCCGCACCGTGGTTCGCGAAGACTGGTAAGTTGGCGCCGGGCTGAAGCCCGGCCTACGGAAAAGATTGAAGCCCCCGGCGTGAAAGCGTCGGGGGTTTTCTTTTGGGGCGCAGTGTGTGAAGGCGCGAAAACGAAGCCCCTAGACCCACTTGTAATTGAAGCTGACCGAGACCCGATCCTCTTCGGACATGTTGAGCGGTACTTCGTGGCGCAGCCAGCTTTCCCACAGAAGCACGTCGCCGACCTTGGGCTTGACGAACACGAAGGTTTGCAGGTCTTCCCGCCCGCCTTTCTTGCGCGGGGGAGCGGCCATCATGCGGGCAGAGCGCGGATCTTCCAGTTTCAGGGCCGACGCGCCCTCGGGCATCGAGACATAGGTGGTGCCGGAGATCACCGAATGGGGGTGCAGGTGCGAGCTGTGGGTGCCGCCCTCGGGCAGGATGTTGATCCACAGGTCTTCCAGCTCCAGCGTCCCGCCGTCCAGATCGAACTCCAGCGTTTTGGCAAAGGCCATCACGTGCTTGTCCAGCGCGTCCTTGACCGCCTGAAAAATAGGGAACCGCCAGGGCAGGTCCGACAGCGAGGCATAGGAGGTGTAGCCGGGATAGCCGTTCTCCTCGCACCAATCCTGGCCCGCCTCGTCATCTTCGGCGATGGAATAGCAGGACGCCTCCAGCTCATCCGCGTCGATCCCTTCGCCGAAATCCGACAGCGCGGCACGATAGAGGGGGGTGACGAACAGGTTTTTTGTATCGGCCATCGGGACGCTCCTTGGTATGTCTGCCTCTCTTAGCCCAGCATGGGCGGCGGCGCGAGTGGCGGTGAAGCGCCGACCGTCCAAAATCGATCCATTGCTGTCCAAAAGTTGCCGCAGGCGATGTCTAAAAAATGGCAAGAAAACAAGAAAAATCGGCCGGCACCATGACCAAAATCCTAAGCGCATTGTCCTTCGCCGCCCTGATCGGGGCGTTGATTTCTGCCGTTGTCTCCATCGGGCTTGGCGCCGAGATCGGCTTCGACCTGGTTTGGGAGACGGCGCCGGCGCATCTGATGATCGGCCTTGGCCTGATCTTCGTCCTGTCCTATCCGGTGGTTCTGTTGGTGGACGCTCGCACCCGACCCTACCACCAGCGCGTGTTCGAACGCGCGAAGGCGAAGCGCGAGACCAAGCTCTCGATCAAGGAGCAGAAATGCTATTACCCGCTCCTGTTTCGCGACCTGGTCGAAAGCCATGGTCTGTGCGACGCCATCGACCAGATGGGGCAGGGACGGGCGCGCCGCACGGTTGAATGCTTTCGTCACATCGGCCTGCCGCGGCTTGCGAATATGCTTGAAGAGTACCTCGACGCGCTCGACCGAGGCGATTTCAAAGGCATGAACGCGGCTGAGAAGAAAATCTACGCATCGACCTGCCGCGCGATCCAGGCACGGATGAACTCCGCCGGTCTGGCTAAGCTTCCCGCCATCTTGGACGACGCGCTGAAATGATCGGCGCGTGCAGAAACCTTGCATGCGTGGACGCGCCCTCCTATCCAGAAAGGAACAGATTTTGACGATTGCTTTGAGTTTGGGGAGGGGAAATGACATGAACGTGCCACACGTCCTGCGCGGCGCGGGCCTTTTGGCCTCATTGGCGAGCTTCTTTGTCTTCGCCTATCTGCTCTTCACCGCCGTGACCTCCGGGTTGGGCGCCTCCGGTGTTCCCGTGTTGCTCGTCACCGCCGTTACGCTGTTTGTCCTGGGCGAGGTGCTGCGCTGGCGTTCGGGGGCTATGGTCGGCGCCGGTCCCCTGGACGATAACGACCCGCTGACGGACGGCACCGCGAAACATACGGGCATTCCCCGGCCCACGGATGAAGCGCTGCATGAAGCGGTCTATAACGACGCCTTCCGCAAGCAGCAAAAGCACGGCGACGGTGGTCTTATCGAGGCCGAGCGCCTGACGCTTCATCTGGTGCCGCTCCACATCTACGTCTCTTCCAACGGATTGCGGAATGGGATCGCGGGGTTCGGCCTGTCTGAAACGAAGGCCAGCCTTCCCTATTTCGTCGAGATCGGGCTGGAGGATGTGGCCACCGTGTTGGAGGCCTATCTCGCCAAGGACGAAGGCCCGGCGTCCGACCCGCAGACAGCACAGGATGCCCTGACTGCGGCCGGGTTCAATGACATTCCGGCCCGTGTGGATGCCTACCTCGACACCCGTTATCCATGGGGCGCAGAGGGCGCGACGGAGCATTAGGGCGCCGAAAAACGGGAAACCGCCGGTCCTACGTGGTTTCTGGCGGTCAGACCGGCCAAGGGGCTTGCTTTGAAAGCCCGGTCGGCGTATGTGGCCCCCTCATCACGAACTCCACCAGATTCGCGGTGACCCCAATCGTGCCTGCACGAACCGAGACTCGGGGGGCCGCCTGGTGATGTTGAAAGGAAAAAGGCGATGAACGCCCAGGAACTTCGCGACAAGAGCGCGGATCAGCTGAACGAACAGCTCTCCGACCTCAAGAAAGAGGCCTTCAACCTGCGCTTCCAGCAGGCCACCGGCCAAATCGAGAACACTGCCCGTATGCGCCAGGTTAAGCGCGACGTGGCCCGTGTGAAAACTATTCTGAACGAAAAAGCAGCCGCTGCTGCTGGCGACGCTTAAGGAGCCTGACTGATGCCCAAACGTATCCTGCAAGGCACCGTGACCTCGAACCAGAACGCTCAAACCGTGACGGTCCTGGTCGAGCGCCGCTTCAAGCACCCGCTTCTCAAGAAAACGGTTCGGTCTTCGAAGAAGTACCGCGCCCACGACGAGAACAACACGTTCAACGTCGGCGACAAGGTCCGCATTCAGGAATGCGCGCCGAAGTCGAAAACCAAGCGCTGGGAAGTCATCACCGCCTGAGGCGGCTGACAGCTCAGTTCGATCGAAACCATGGGGCGGTGATGCCAGAGGCTAGCCCCAAAGGTCAGGAGAAACCCTATGATCCAGATGCAGACCAATCTGGATGTTGCTGACAACTCCGGCGCTCGCCGAGTTCAGTGCATCAAGGTCCTGGGTGGTTCCAAGCGTAAATACGCTTCGGTAGGTGACATCATCGTCGTCTCCGTGAAGGAAGCCATCCCGCGCGGCCGCGTGAAGAAAGGTGACGTCCGCAAGGCCGTCGTCGTGCGCACCGCCAAAGAAGTCCGTCGCGAAGACGGCACCGCGATCCGGTTCGACCGGAACGCTGCTGTGATCCTCAACAACAACAACGAGCCGATCGGCACCCGCATCTTCGGGCCGGTGGTTCGTGAGCTGCGCGCGAAGAACTTCATGAAGATCATCTCGCTTGCTCCGGAGGTGCTCTAAATGGCTGCGAAATTGAAAAAAGGCGACAAGGTCGTCGTGCTTGCCGGCAAGGACAAGGGCAAAGAGGGTGAAATCACCTCCGTGTCGCCGAAAACCGGCAAAGCCGTGGTGGAAGGCGTGAACATGGCCATCCGTCACACCCGTGCGAGCCAGTCGGCTCAGGGCGGTCGTTTGCCGAAAGCGCTTCCGATCGACCTGTCGAACCTCGCTCTTCTCGACAAGAACGGCAAAGCGACCCGCGTCGGCTTCCGCATGGACGGCGACAAGAAAGTCCGCTTCGCCAAGACCACGGGGGACGTGATCTGATGCTGGATAACGCAACCTACACCCCGCGCCTGCGCTCTGTTTACCGCGAGACGATCAAACCCGCTCTCAAGGAAGAGTTCGGTTACAAGAACGACATGGAGATCCCGCGTCTCGACAAGATCGTTCTGAACATCGGCTGTGGCGCAGAAGCGGTGAAAGACTCCAAGAAAGCCAAGTCGGCCCAGGAAGATCTCACCGCGATCGCCGGTCAAAAAGCCCTGGTGACCACCGCGAAGAAATCGATCGCGGGTTTCCGCGTCCGTGAAGACATGCCGATGGGGGCGAAAGTCACCCTGCGTGGCGACCGGATGTACGAATTCCTCGATCGCCTGATCACCATCGCGATGCCCCGCGTCCGCGACTTCCGCGGCGTTTCGGGCAAAAGCTTCGATGGTCGTGGCAACTACGCCATGGGCCTGAAAGAGCACATCGTGTTCCCGGAAATCGAATTCGACAAGGTCGATGAGGTTTGGGGGATGGATATCGTGATCGCGACCACCGCGAAGACCGACGACGAAGCCAAGAGCCTGTTGAAGCACTTCAACATGCCCTTCAACAGCTGATCCTTGGAGACCGAGTAATGGCTAAAAAATCCATGATCGCGCGTGAAGCCAAGCGTCAGAAGCTGGTGGAAAAGTACGCTGAAAAGCGTGCCGCGCTCAAAGAAATCATCAACGACGAGTCGAAGCCGATGGAAGAGCGTTTCCGCGCCTCCCTGAAGCTCGCCAAGCTGCCCCGTAACAGCTCGGCAACCCGTCTTCACAATCGTTGCCAGCTGACTGGCCGTCCGCATGCGTATTACCGCAAGCTGAAGGTCAGCCGGATCGCGCTGCGGGACCTTGGCTCGAATGGCCAAGTCCCCGGCCTGGTGAAATCGAGCTGGTAAGGAGAGAACGATATGAACGATCCTATCGGCGATATGCTCACCCGTATCCGTAACGCCCACATGCGTGGCAAGTCCTCGGTGTCGACGCCGGCCTCCAAGCTTCGTGCCTGGGTGCTCGACGTGTTGGCTGACGAAGGCTACATCCGCGGCTACGAAAAAGGCACCGATGCCAACGGTCACTCGACCCTCAACATCGAGCTGAAATACTTCGATGGTCAGCCTGTCATTCGCGAACTTCAGCGGGTCTCCAAACCCGGACGTCGCGTTTACATGGGCTCCAAAGACATCCCGCAGGTCCGTCAGGGCCTGGGTGTGTCGATTGTCTCCACGCCCAAGGGCGTCATGTCCGATGCAAACGCTCGCAGCCAGAATGTTGGCGGCGAAGTGCTTTGCACGGTATTCTAAGGAGGTCTGTTAATGTCTCGTATTGGTAAGAAACCGGTCGAGCTGCCCTCTGGCGTCACCGTGACGCTGTCGGGTCAGACCGTAGAGGTGAAGGGGCCGAAAGGCACCCGCACCTTCACCGCCACTGACGACGTGACCATCAAGGTCGAAGACAGCGCCGTTTCGGTCGAGCCGCGTGGCAAGTCCAAGCGTGCCCGTCAGCAGTGGGGCATGTCCCGCACCATGGTCGCCAACATGATCGAAGGTGTGACGGACGGCTTCAAGAAAGAGCTGGAGATCAACGGCGTTGGTTACCGTGCCCAGATGCAGGGCAACACGCTCAAGCTGAACCTCGGCTATTCGCACGATGTCGATTTCGAAACTCCGGAAGGTGTCACCATCACCGCGCCGAAGCAGACCGAAGTCGTCGTCGAGGGCATTGATCAGCAGCTCGTCGGCCAGGTCGCGGCCAATATCCGCGAATGGCGTGCGCCGGAGCCCTACAAGGGCAAGGGCATCAAGTACAAAGACGAGTATATCTTCCGCAAGGAAGGCAAGAAGAAGTAAGGACGCGAACAATGGCAAACAGCAAACGAGACCTGTTCTTGAAGCGCCGCCTGCGCGTTCGGAACAAGCAGCGAAAAGTGAACCCGGGCAAGTTGCGCCTGTCCGTTCACCGCTCGAACAAGAACATCAGCGCCCAGCTGATCGACGACGTCGCCGGCGTAACGCTCGCCTCCGCTTCGTCGCTCGAAAAAGACCTGGGCGTGATCGGCAAGAACAACGTGGACGCCGCTTCCAAAGTGGGCGCCGCGATTGCCGAGCGTGCCAAGAAAGCCGGTGTGGAAGAGTGCTACTTCGACCGTGGCGGTTTTCTCTTCCACGGCAAGGTGAAGGCTCTGGCCGACGCTGCCCGTGAAGGTGGCCTGAAGTTCTAAGGACGTGCCCGCAGCCCGAAAGGTGGGAACCGGTTTTCGGAGCATGTTGCGGGACAAGCAAAAGCGAGAGGGGCGGGCGATCCGCCCCTCCGATGATCCGGGGGCGGCTCTTGCTCACCGAGGATCGAGTAAAACGGCGCCGATAGCGCGCCACCTGATGAAGGAAATGCCAAATGGCAGAACGTGATAACCGCCGGGGCCGTGGTCGTGACCGCGACGAAACCCCGGAATTCGCCGATCGTCTCGTCGCGATCAACCGTGTGTCCAAGACCGTGAAGGGTGGTAAGCGCTTTGGCTTCGCAGCTCTCGTGGTTGTGGGCGACCAGAAGGGCCGCGTCGGGTTCGGCAAGGGTAAAGCCAAAGAGGTGCCCGAGGCGATCCGCAAGGCCACCGAAGCCGCCAAGCGCAACATGGTGCGCGTCGCTCTGAAAGAGGGCCGCACCCTGCACCACGACATTGAAGGTCGCCACGGCGCTGGCCGCGTGACCATGCGCACCGCCCCGCACGGTACCGGTATCATCGCCGGTGGTCCGATGCGTGCCGTGTTCGAAATGCTCGGCGTTCAGGACGTGGTCGCCAAGTCGATCGGGTCGCAGAACCCCTACAACATGATCCGCGCCACGCTGAACGGTCTCTCGAAAGAGCAGAGCCCGCGTTCGGTCGCACAGCGTCGCGGCAAGAAAGTTGCCGACATCCTGCCCGCCCGCGAAGAGGCGCCGCAAGAGTCGAGCCACGTGGCTGAGGAGGCCTGAGACCCATGGCAAAAACCATCGTTGTCAAACAGATCGGCTCCCCGATCCGCCGCCCCGCCAAACAGCGCGACACGCTGATCGGTCTCGGCCTGAACAAAATGCACAAAACCCGCGAGCTGGAAGACACCCCTTCCGTGCGTGGCATGGTCAACTCCATCCCGCACCTCGTGGAAATCGTGGAAGAGCGCGGGTAACGACCCGTGTGCCGGGCTGAAGCCCGGCCTACGTAAGGCGGGGGTTACACCGCCGCCGCTTGACAGATAAAGCACCCCGGTCAGAAATGGCCGGGGTGTTTTACTTTGGAAACAACTTGTTACGAAGCATCAGATCAAGCTCCTCACAGGCCCAAAGCACGGTGCGCATGGGAACATTTAGGTTCAACCCAAATTCACTGATGTTGGAATAAAAATCCGGTCCTGTTTTTAAGTAACGGAATTTGCTGCCTCCAAACGCGTGCCGTTCGCTTAGCCATCGCACTTGTTCGGACAACTCCGGCAAGTTTTGTCCGATAACGCTGTTGCTGTGGACGCCGAATTCTTTGAACACGTCGGTATCATCAGTTCCGAGAAGGGTCGAAAGGCGCGCGGCATAGTTGTCTCTGGCCTCCCTAAGTAATTGGCGCCAGCGGGATCGGACAACGTTCTCTAGTTCGTTGATTGAATAGCCTGGCTCGGACATCTTCTCACTATCTGCGTACAGTCGTGCGAGGTTGTGCTTGTATCCCTCTACTTCGCTGTGTGTTTTTCCTCCAATCACGAGGGAAGCCTTCAATTGCAACTCGAGAGCGTGAGCAAGCAACGCGAATATCGGAGCATCGTAACTTAAGCGAAGCGCACCGTCTTCGATGCTGGAAATGGTATGCTTTGTGACGTCCAAGTAACTCTTGGCGAAATTCATTAAGCCTGTTGCGGAAACTCGATCCATTTACTGAGTATTCCCGGACAAGCTCACCACTTCAAGGACTGCACCGGATCGCTTGCGATCCGGTTTGCGCCCGACCCGCCCCCAGGGCGGGCGCAAGCGCCCACCCTCGGGCCGGGCGCAAACCTGCGGGTATCTTGTCGAAACGGGGACTGGGAACTCAGCTGAGCAGTTGGTTGCACCCCCCCCCAAGCGTTCCTCCGCTCACCTCCCCGTGATCACGAAGCCTTGTATATGAACCTCGGACGATCTCCCGCGTAGTATCCCCAACGCAACCCAGAACAGGGAGACACACCATGCAGACCACACGCCGCCGTTTCCTCGCTGGCGCCGCCGCGATCCCCGCCATCACAGTCCTGCCGTTCTCGGCCCGCGCGGCTGCCCATTCCGGCAACACCTTCGACACCGATGCAGGGCCGATCACGATCCACCCGATTCACCATGCCTCCATGGTCATGGAGACACCCAAGGGCGTGATCTACGTCGACCCGGTGGGCGAGACCGCGATCTACGACGATATGCCGGCCCCGGACCTGATCCTCGTCACGCATGAGCATGGCGATCACTATTCCGCCGATGTGCTGTCCGCGATCATCGGCGAGGCCGACCTTCTGACCAATCCGGCTGTCCACGACATGTTGCCCGAAGAACTGGCCGAAGGCGCCATGATGCTCGCCAACGGCGAAATGACCACCTGGAACGATCTCCGGATCGACGCGATCCCGGCCTACAACATCACGCCGGAGCGCGAGAATTTTCACCCGCAGGGGCGCGACAACGGCTACGTGCTGAGTTTCGAGGGCTTCCGCGTCTACATCTCGGGCGACACCGAGGACACGCCGGAAATGCGCGCGCTGGAGGACATCGACCTCGCCTTCGTGTCGATGAACCTGCCCTTCACCATGGACGCCGAAGCCGCCGCCGCGGGCGTCTCGGCCTTCGGTCCGACCTATGTCTACCCCTACCACTACCGCGGCCGCGACGGGGGCACGCAGGACCCGGAGGAATTCGCGTCCTTGCTGCGCGAGGGCATCGAGGTGAAGTTGGGCGACTGGTATGAAGAGGGCGAATTGGGCTGAGCAAAATCCTGATCCGGCGAAAACAAGCCCCGGTGCATCGCCGGGGCTTGTTTCATTGGGGCCAAGCGTCTATACGCGCCCGGTGCGGGCGAGGCCCCGTGCAGAATCAAATCAAGAAACGCCGTGGTTGGCCCGAGTTCGCTTCGTGGGTCACATCCGGCAAAGGAGAAGCGACATGAAACTCAATGAACTCCGGGACAACCCCGGTGCCGCCAAGAAACGTATGCGTGTGGGCCGTGGTGCCGGTTCCGGCAAGGGTAAAACCGCCGGCCGTGGTATCAAAGGTCAGAAATCGCGTTCGGGTGTGGCCATCAAGGGCTACGAAGGCGGCCAGATGCCCATCTACCAGCGTCTTCCCAAGCGCGGCTTCAACAAGCCGAACCGCAAGAAATTCGCGGTTGTGAACCTCGGGCTGATCCAGAAATTCATCGACGAGAAAAAGCTGTCCGGTGACATCACCGAAGACACGCTCGTCGAAAGCGGCCTCGTGCGCCGCAAGCTCGACGGTGTGCGGGTGCTGGCCAAAGGTGACTTCAACACCAAAGCCAACATTTCCGTGACCGGAGCGTCCAAATCGGCCATCGAAGCGGTCGAAAAAGCGGGCGGCAAGCTGACCACCACGGCGGCAGCGGCGGAGTAACGCTTGTTCCCCGCCCTTGGGCGGCTTAGATAAGCGCAAGGATTTCCAGACGCCGCCGGAGCCGGAGATCGGTCCGGCGGCGTTTTGCACTTACAGGGGGCCTTATGGCATCTGCAGCGGAACAAATGGCAGCGAACCTCAACTGGGGCACGCTGGGCAAGGCGACCGAGCTTCGCCAACGTATTTTCTTCACGATCGGCCTTCTGATCATCTACCGTCTCGGGACCTATATCCCGGTGCCGGGGATCGACGCGGGCGCGCTTCGTGACTTCATGGAGCAGGCCGCAAGCGGCATCGGCGGTATCCTGTCGATGTTCACCGGCGGTGCGCTGGGTCGGATGGGCGTCTTTGCGCTGGGCATCATGCCCTATATTTCCGCCTCCATTATCGTGCAGCTCCTGGCCTCCATGTGGGAGCCGCTCAAGCAGCTCAAGAAAGAGGGCGAGCAGGGCCGCAAGAAGATCAACCAGTACACCCGCTACGGCACCGTGCTTCTGGCTACAGGCCAGGCGTTTGCCCTGGCAAACTCGCTTCAGGCTGGCGACCTGGTCGCCAACCCGGGCATGTTCTTCGTGGCCTCTGCGGTCGTGACGCTGGTCGGCGGCACCATGTTCCTGATGTGGCTGGGTGAGCAGATCACCGCACGCGGCATCGGCAACGGCATCTCGTTGATCATCTTCGTCGGCATCGTGGCCGAACTTCCCGCCGCCTTCGCGCAATTCCTGAGCCAGGGCCGCGCCGGCGCCATCAGCCCGGCGGTCATCATCGGCGTCATCGCCATGGTCATCGCGGTCTTTGCCTTCGTCGTGTTCATGGAGCGCGCCCTTCGCAAGATTCACATTCAATACCCGCGTCGCCAGGTGGGCATGAAGATGTATGACGGGGGCTCTTCGCACCTGCCGATCAAGGTGAACCCGGCGGGCGTCATCCCGGCGATCTTCGCCTCGGCGCTGCTGCTTCTGCCGACGACGCTTTCGACCTTCTCCAGCGGCGACAGCGGCCCCGTCATGTCGACGATCCTTGCCTACTTCGGCCCGGGTCAGCCGCTCTACCTGTTGTTCTTCACGGCCATGATCGTGTTCTTCACTTTCTTCTACACCCGTGAAGTCGCCTTCAAATCGGACGAGGTGGCGGACAACCTGAAAAGCCAGAACGGTTTCGTGCCCGGCATTCGCCCCGGCAAGAAGACCGCGGAATACCTCGACTACGTGGTGATCCGCATCCTCGTGGTCGGCTCCGGTTACCTCGCGCTCGTGGCGCTTCTGCCCGAGATTGCGCGCAGCCAGCTGGCGATCCCGTTCTACTTCGGCGGCACGTCGATCCTCATCATCGTGTCCGTCACCATGGACACGATCACACAGGTGCAAAGCCACCTGCTCGCCCATCAATACGAAGGGCTAATCGAGAAATCGCAGCTGCGCGGCAAACGCGGAGGGAGCGCTGCGAAAAAGGGACGGAAGGGACCAGCCAGACGATGAATATTATTCTTCTTGGACCGCCGGGGGCCGGTAAGGGAACTCAAGCACGGATGCTCGAAGAGGAGCGGGGCATGACCCAGCTCTCCACCGGCGACATGCTGCGTGAGGCCCGGACCTCCGGGACCGAGATGGGCAACAAGGTTGCGGCCATCATGGACGCGGGCGAACTTGTGACGGACGACATCGTCATCGGCCTGATCGAAGAAAAACTCGAAGCGGACCCGAACGGGTCGTTCATCTTCGACGGCTTCCCGCGCACGCTGGGCCAGGCCGACGCACTGGGTGCCCTGCTCGACAGGAAGGGCGCAAAGCTCGACGCCGTGATCGAAATGCAGGTCGATGACGACGCGCTCGTCAGCCGCATTACCGCACGCTCGACCTGTGCCAACTGCGGCGAAGGCTACAACGACATTTCCAAGCCGATCCCGGCCGACGGCAAATGCGTGAAATGCGGCGGCACCGAATTCAAACGGCGCGCAGACGACAACGAGGAAAGCCTGCGCACGCGTCTGATGGAATACTACAAGAAGACGTCACCGCTGATCGGTTACTACTATGCCAAGGGCGATCTCCAGTCCGTCGACGGGTTGGGCGAGATCGACGAGGTCAAGGCGGCGATCGCCAAGATCCTCGACTAAGCCTCGCCAAGACACGAAACGCTGATATCCTCCGAAGGGCAACTTTCGGAGGATTTTCTTTGCGCATTTCCCATTTCCTGACCCTTGCCTGTCTCGCCGCGCGGCGATTGATCGTGCAGAGTCCGGCTGAGGTAGGTATACTGAACAAGTACGTATCGAGGTTCCAAAAAACGGCGAGATCAGCCCCATCGTCAGCGTCGGAACGCCCTAGGTCCAACCGCGTTGGCGGATCGCAATGATCTGTAATGTTGCGGCGGTCGGATTGGCCGTGCTGCCGCTTCAGGGGATATTTACCTTCACGCCTTGACGCGCAGGCGATTCCCCCGTATTGCACCGCATCTCCGAGAGGGGAATCGGTGTCTGTCGGGTCGCACCCGGCCACTCACCAGACCAGAGTTTCAGCTGCGGCCCGCAGGGATGACCCCCGCGGGCTTACGTTGTGAAAAAAGGTTCCGGAATTACGGAACCGCAACGAAAAGGAATAGACACTTGGCACGTATTGCCGGCGTGAACATCCCGACGCACAAGCGCGTCCCGATCGCCCTTACCTACATCACTGGCATTGGTCACACCTCTGCCAAAGCAATCTGCGAAGCCGTGAATATCGACGTGACCCGTCGTGTGAACGAGCTCTCCGACGCCGAAGTGCTCGCCGTTCGCGAGCATATCGACGCCAACTACACCGTCGAAGGCGACCTTCGTCGTGAGACGCAGATGAACGTCAAGCGCCTGATGGATCTAGGTTGCTACCGCGGCCTGCGCCATCGTCGTAATCTCCCTGTTCGCGGTCAGCGGACTCACACCAATGCGCGCACGCGCAAAGGCCCGGCGAAAGCAATCGCTGGCAAGAAGAAATAAGGGAGGCTTAGCACAATGGCACGTGATACCCGTCGTGGAGGCAAGCGTAAGGTCTCCAAGAACATCGCCGCAGGCGTGGCGCATGTGAACTCTTCGTTCAACAACACCAAGATCCTGATCTCCGACGTGCAGGGCAACGCGATCTCCTGGTCGTCCGCCGGCACCATGGGCTTCAAAGGCTCGCGGAAATCCACGCCCTACGCTGCCCAGATGGCTGCCGAGGACGCTGGCAAGAAAGCTCAGGAACATGGCGTAAAGACGCTCGAAGTCGAAGTTCAGGGCCCCGGTTCCGGTCGTGAATCCGCGCTTCGTGCGCTGGCTGCTGTCGGCTTCAACATCACGTCGATCCGCGACGTGACGCCGATTGCGCACAACGGCTGCCGTCCGCCGAAGCGCCGCCGCGTCTAAGGCAATATTTTCTCGCTCGGGCCCGGGTTTTCCCGCGGCCCGAGTCCGTCATTTTTAAACCTCGGGCGTTTTGCCTTTCGGACATGGAGGCAAAACAGGAATGGAGGGACGCATGATCCACAAGAACTGGGCTGAACTTATCAAACCGACACAGTTGCAGGTGAAACCGGGTAACGACCCGGCGCGCCAGGCGACCGTGATCGCAGAACCGCTGGAGCGGGGCTTCGGCCTGACTCTGGGCAACGCGCTGCGCCGCGTTCTGATGTCGTCGCTTCAGGGCGCCGCCATCACCTCTGTTCAAATCGACAACGTGTTGCACGAGTTTTCGTCCATCGCGGGTGTGCGTGAAGACGTTACCGACGTGATCCTGAACCTCAAGGGCGTGTCGCTTCGCATGGAAGTCGAAGGGCCCAAGCGCCTGTCGATCTCCGCCAAGGGGCCGCAGGTTGTCACCGCCGGTGACATCTCGGAGAGCGCCGGTATCGAAGTGCTGAACAAGGACCACGTCATCTGCCACCTCGACGACGGCGCCGACCTGTTCATGGAGCTCTCCGTGAACACCGGCAAAGGTTACGTTTCGGCAGACAAGAACAAGCCGGAAGATGCGCCCATCGGCCTGATCCCGGTAGACGCGATCTATTCGCCGGTGAAGAAAGTGTCCTACGACGTGCAGCCGACCCGTGAAGGTCAGGTGCTCGACTATGACAAGCTGACGCTGAAGGTCGAAACCGACGGGTCGATCACCCCGGATGACGCCGTGGCCTTTGCCGCGCGTATCGTTCAGGACCAGCTGTCGATCTTCGTGAACTTCGAAGAGCCGGAATCGGCCACTCGTCAGGACGACGACGATGGTCTCGAGTTCAACCCGCTTCTGCTCAAGAAAGTGGACGAGCTGGAGCTTTCGGTGCGCTCGGCGAACTGTCTGAAGAACGACAATATCGTCTACATCGGCGACCTGATCCAGAAAACCGAAGCCGAGATGCTCCGCACCCCGAACTTCGGCCGCAAGTCGCTCAACGAGATCAAGGAAGTGCTTTCGGGCATGGGTCTGCACCTCGGCATGGACGTCGAAGAATGGCCGCCGGAGAACATCGAGGATCTGGCCAAGAAATTCGAGGATCAGTTCTAAGAGCTGATACTCGTATGCACAGGCTGTGCACACTCTGTGTACGCTTGGTGCATCGCAAGAATTCGCGGGACGGACGGTGTTCGTCCCGCACAATGCCCGGGCGTCCGGGGACCATATGGGCAACTGCCCCAAGGAGAGCCGGTGACACGCATCGCTGGCCAGACAAAGCAAAAACGCAAGATTAGGAGATAGAAAATGCGTCACGCGAAAGGCTACCGTCGCCTCAACCGCACCCATGAGCACCGCAAGGCAATGTTCGCCAACATGGCCGGCTCGCTCATTGAACACGAACAGATCAAAACCACCCTGCCGAAAGCGAAAGAACTTCGCCGCGTGATCGAGAAGCTCGTCACCCTCGGCAAGCGTGGTGACCTGCACGCCCGCCGTCAGGCCGCGTCGCAGCTCAAGCAGGACAAGCACGTCGCCAAGCTCTTCGAAGTTCTCGGCCCGCGCTACGCCGAGCGTCAGGGCGGCTACATCCGCGTTCTGAAAGCTGGTTTCCGCTATGGCGACATGGCTCCGATGGCGATCATCGAATTCGTCGATCGTGACCCGGCAGCCAAAGGCGCCGAAGACAAAGCGCGTCTCGCTGCTGAAGAAGAAGCGGCGTTCGCCGAAGACTAAGGCCGGTTCAATCCGATTCGAAAAACCCCGCCCATTCGGCGGGGTTTTTTTATGGCGCGCGCGACATGGCAGGGCCCAGGTCATCCTCAATATCGCTTGCACGACGTCAGAAATACACTCTATGGTTGTTGCGTGAATTTGCAGTCGCGTGGTGTCGACCGACCGGGTTCATGGCAATGCGATTGGGTATGAGCGAGCGGGGGTAATATCATGACGACCATGCTTGGGTTGGACCATGGTCTGGCGCAGCTCTCCGACTTGGCGCCGAAAGGCTACGCGCTGGGGCTTCATATCCGGTTCGCCGCCGCGCACCTGATGATCCAGACATACGACCCGCGCTGGACCGAACTTTACACGGAAAACGGATACATGCTGGCCGATCCGATGGTCTTCTGGGGATTCGGGCATACCGGCGCGATCCGGTGGAGCGAGATCGACATGCCCGATCCGAACAACGTTTTCGGCCAGGCCGCCGGGTTCGGGTTGCACTATGGTGTCTGCGTCGCGACGGGCGCGACATCGTCACGCACGATCGGCGGGTTCGCCCGCGAAGACCGGGAATTCACCGATGGCGAAATCGCGCGGATCAGCGAACTCGTCTTGAAACTCCACGATCAGGCCACGCCGCCGGACAACCTGACGTCCGCCCAACGCATGGCGCTTCGCCTGATCGCCAAGGGCAGCCGCCACGCCGAAGCGGCGGCACTTCTCGGGATTTCCGAAAGCGCGCTGAAGGCCCGGCTCCGGTCCGCGCGCGAGCGGTTGTTCGTGCGCACCACCGCCGAAGCAATCCAGCGGGCGCAGGAATATAACCTGCTTTAGGCACTCTTCTGCCATTAGACCCGTTTGTCTCCCCGTCCGGTGCTGGTGAAGCCCGGCGGGAAGGATTAGATGTGGGGCATGGCTGATCTCTTCGATACCGCTGCGGCGCAAACACCGGACACTGGACCGCGCCCCTTGGCCGACCGTCTTCGGCCCAAGGCGTTGTCCGAAGTGATCGGGCAGGAGGAGGTGCTGGGCGCCGACGGCCCGCTTGGCGTGATGTTGTCTTCTGGTTCCCTCGGGTCGCTCATCCTCTGGGGTCCGCCGGGCGTGGGGAAAACCACTATCGCCCGTCTCCTGGCCGATGAGACCGACCTGCATTTCATCCAGATCAGCGCGATTTTCTCGGGCGTGCCGGAGCTGCGCAAGGTTTTTGAGGCCGCGAAGATGCGCCGCCAGAACGGTAAGGGCACGCTGCTCTTCGTCGATGAAATCCACCGCTTCAACAAGGCGCAGCAGGACAGCTTCCTGCCGCACATGGAGGACGGCACCATCCTCCTCGTCGGCGCGACGACCGAGAACCCGTCGTTCGAGCTGAATGCCGCCGTTCTAAGTCGGTCGCAGGTGATCACGCTCAAGCGTCTGGAACCGGTCGATCTAGAACGCCTGATCCAACGCGCCGAGAAAGAGCTGGAGCGCGAATTGCCCCTGACCGGCGAGGCGCGCGAGGCCTTGGTGGAAATGGCCGACGGGGACGGGCGCACGATGCTGAATCTCGTCGAGCAGGTGATGGCGTGGACCAACGACGGCAAGCTTGACCGGGACGCGCTGACCACCCGGCTCATGCGACGGGCCGCGCAATACGACAAATCGGGCGAGGCGCATTACAACCTGATCTCGGCGCTGCACAAATCCATCCGCGGCTCGGACCCGGACGCGGCGCTCTACTGGTTCGCGCGGATGCTCGAAGGCGGTGAAGACCCAAGGTTTCTCGCCCGTCGGCTGACACGCATGGCGGTCGAGGACATCGGGCTTGCCGATCCGCAGGCCAACCAGATCTCCGTCGATGCCTGGGAGACCTATGAACGGCTCGGAAGCCCGGAAGGAGAGCTGGCGCTGGCGCAATCGGTGATCTACCTCGCCCTCGCGCCGAAATCGAACGCGGGCTACGTGGCCTACAAAGCGGCGCGCGCCGAGGCCAAGCAAAGCGGCTCGGCCCCGCCGCCAAAGCACATCCTGAATGCGCCGACCAGCATGATGAAAGATCAGGGGTATGGTGACGGATACCAATACGACCACGACGCAGAAGACGGGTTTTCGGGGCAGAATTATTTCCCCGACGACATGAAACGCCCGGTCTACTATGTGCCGGTCGAACGCGGCTTTGAACGCGAGCTGCGCAAGCGGGTGGAGTTCTTTGCCGGCCTGCGCTCCAAGCGGAACGGTTGACAGGCGCGCCTGCCTGCGAGACAGGAAACCATGATCCAGACACTTCTTTCCGTTGCCGCCGGAGGCGCTATAGGCGCAAGCCTGCGCTACCTGACGAACGTCGGCGCAACCCGCGCCTTTGGCGTGGGGTTTCCGATGGGCACGATGATCGTCAACATCGTCGGCTCGTTTGCCATGGGGGTGCTGTTCGTGGTTCTGGCCAAGAAGGGTGGGACTGCCTATGCGCCCTTCCTGATGACCGGCATCCTTGGCGGCTTCACCACGTTCTCCGCCTTTTCGCTCGACACGCTGACCCTGTTTGAAAGGGGCGAAGTCGGGAGTGCGGCGTTTTACGTCGCGCTGTCGGTCGGCCTGTCACTTGCCGCGCTGGTGATCGGGGCCTTTATCGCACGAGGAGTGTTCGCATGAGCAAGGTGCAGACGATAACCGTGGCCAAGGGCGACGGAGACCAAAGGCTCGACCGCTGGTTTCGCCGCCAGTTCCCGCATGTGCCGCAAGGCCGGATCGAGAAGATGTGCCGCAAGGGCGAAATCCGGGTCGACGGCGGACGGGTAAAAGGCGCGACGCGCGTGGAAGAGGGGCAGGAGGTGCGCATCCCACCGCTCCCTGATCCCGGCACCGCGCCTGCGCCCGCCCAACCAAGGATCAGCGACGCCGATGCGCGCATGATCCAGGACAGCGTGATCTACCGCGACGACCATATCATCGCGCTGAACAAGCCGCCGGGGCTGCCGACGCAGGGCGGCTCGAAGCAGACGCGCCATGTGGACGGGCTGGCCGAGGCGCTCAAGTTCGGGCTGGACGAGAAACCGCGCCTCGTGCACCGGTTGGACAAGGATACCTCCGGCGTCCTTCTGCTCGCCCGGACCCGCGCCGTTGCCAAGTCCCTGACGGACGCCTTCCGGCACCGCGATACGCGCAAGATCTACTGGGCCGTGGTGGCTGGCGTTCCGCTCCCCCGCATGGGCACCGTGAAATGGGGGTTGATGAAAGCCCCCGGACACGGCGCGCGTGGCGAAGGGGAGAAGATGATCTGCATCCACCCGGGCGAGGTGCAAAACACCGAAGGCGCGAAACGGGCGGAAACCGATTACGCGGTGATCGAAAACCTTGCGCAACGGGCCGCCTGGGTCGCCCTGGTCCCGGTTACGGGCCGCACCCACCAGCTTCGCGCGCATATGGCCGAGCTGGGGCACCCCATCGTGGGTGACGGCAAGTACGGCGGCTCCGGGCAGGAGAACCTTGGCGATGGCTGGGGGGCAATGCTGGGCGGCGAGATTTCCAAGAAACTGCACTTGCACGCCCGCTCCATCGAGATCGAGCATCCGGTGACGCGCAAGGCCCTTCGAGTCGAAGCGGAGTTGCCGGAGCACATGGCACGGACCTGGGAGCAGCTTGGCTTCCGAGTGGCGGAAGCGCCGGACGATCCCTTCGAGGATGACGAATGGACCCCCTGAGGCTTGTCATCTTCGACGTCGATGGCACCCTGATCGACAGTCAATACGCCATCGTCGAAGCGATGGAGCAGGCTGCGCACCGTAGCCGGCTTGCGCCACCGTCTCGTGAGGACACGCTATCGGTCGTCGGGCTGTCACTGGGGGACGCGATTGCCAGGCTTTACACGGACCAAGCCGACGATGTTCAAACCGGGATGATCGCGGCCTACCGCGAAGCCTACATGCAGGCGCGCACCCACGACGGGGCGCCGCCGTTCTTTGCGGGCGCATTGGACACGATCCAAGCGCTCCAGGCGCGTGATACCGTTCTGTTGGGCACGGCCACGGGGATGTCGCGGCGGGGTATGACCCGGATCATCGAGGCATATGGCCTTCACGGCGTGTTCGCGACGATGCAAACCGCAGACGACCACCCATCCAAACCCGACCCGGCAATGGTCCTCGCGGCCCTGCGCGATACCGGCGTAGACGCGGCCCAAGCGGCCTTTGTCGGAGATACGGTTTATGACATCGAGGCGGGACGGGCCGCCGGGGTCTTTACCATCGGGGTGACTTGGGGGTACCACGCCGCCGATGAGCTTTGGGCGGCAGGGGCCAATAAGGTGATCGACACCTTTTCGGACCTCACACCGACCCTCGATGAATACTGGAGCAAGCCATGACCGAGTGGGCCCCGAAACGTTTCTGGACCGAGACCAGGGCAGACGCCTGTGAGGGCGGCTATACGGTGTATCTCGATAGCCGAACCGTCAAGACGCCGGCGAAGACCGCGTTCGTCGTCCCCACGCCTGAGCTGGCCGAAGCCTGCGCCGCTGAGTGGCACGCGCAGGAAGAGCACATCAATCCGGCGGACATGCCGATGACCCGGATGGTGAACTCGGCACTCGACAAGGTGGCGACCCAGCACGCGGAGGTTGCCACGCTTCTGGCAGCTTACGGGGACAGCGACCTGGTCTGTTACCGTGCCGACTATCCCGAGACCCTGGTGGCGCGCCAGGCAGAGCACTGGGACCCGCTTCTGGAGTGGGCGGAGGAGACCTTTGGAGCGCGTCTGATCCCAAGAACGGGGATCATGTACGAAGCCCAGAACGCCGAAGCCGTGGCCAGGCTTGAAGCCGAAGTTCATGCGTTGGATGCCTTCCGCTTGGCGGCCTTCCACGACCTTGTTTCGCTTTCCGGCTCTCTCGTGATTGCCCTTGCGGTGACCCAAGGTCACCTTGACCCCGAGCAGGCGTGGAATCTGTCCCGCCTCGACGAGGAATGGCAGATCGAGCAATGGGGAGACGACGAGGAAGCGTCGGAACACGCCGCGCGCAAAAAACAGGCTTTTCTTGATGCGGCGCATTTTTTTCGACTGGCCGATCAATGATTCTTGCCAACCACGCGGCAAAGTCACCGAAATTCAATAGTTTACAGACGCTTAAGTAAATAGGGCGAATCTGGCTTGGACTTGACGCCCATGCGGGAATTTGCCCAAACTCTTTGAATGGAGGGGGTGTCTCCCCGTTCCTCGTATCGCTACCGGCCACAGCGTCGGACCATAACGCCCGAAACGGGCGACATATCAGGAAGAGGTAAACATGAAAAAATCCGTATTTCTCGGCGCGCTGGCCGTGACCGGCATGATCGCCGGCACCGCAGGTGCCGCGACGCTGGATGACGTAAAAGCACGCGGCTCGCTCAAATGCGGGTCCAACTCGGGCCTCACCGGCTTTGCTGCGCCCAACGCGAACGGCGTATGGGAAGGTTTCGACGTGGCCCTGTGCCGCGCTGTCGCCGCCGCCGTTCTGGGTGATCCGCAGGCCGCCGAATTCGTGCCGACGACCCCGAAGACCCGTTTCACCGCGCTCGCTTCCGGCGAAGTCGACATGCTGGTGCGCAACACCACCTGGACCCTGTCGCGTGACGTGGACCTGAAATTCACCTTCACCGGCGTGAACTACTACGACGGTCAGGGGTTCATGGTGCCCAAGGCGCTGGGCGTGTCCTCGGCCAAGGAACTCGACGGCGCGACCGTCTGTATCCAGACCGGCACCACCACCGAGCTCAACCTCGCGGATTTCTTCCGCACCAACAACATGAGCTACGAGCCGGTTCCGATCGAAACCAACGCCGAAGCGCAGCAGCAGTACCTCGCGGGCGCCTGTGACGTGTATACCACGGATGCCTCTGGCCTCGCCGCGACCCGCGCATCTTTTGAAACGCCGGGCGATCACACGATCCTGCCGGAAATCATTTCGAAAGAGCCGCTCGGTCCGCTCGTGCGCCATGGCGACGATGAATGGGCCGACGTCGTCCGCTGGACCCTGAACGCCCTGGTTGCTGCTGAAGAGTTCGGCATCACGTCGACCAACATCGAGGAACTGGCCAAAGGCACCGACAACCCGGAGATCAACCGTATCCTGGGCACTGAAGGCACCATGGGCGAAATGCTCGGCCTGGACGCTGACTGGGCCAAGAACGCGATCATGGCCGGCGGTAACTACGGCGAGATCTTTGAAAAGAACATCGGTGAGTCCACGCCGATCGGACTTGCGCGCGGGCTGAACGCGCAGTGGAAAGACGGCGGTCTTCAGTACTCGCCGCCGTTCCGCTAAGGCACACCAAGGGCGCGGGGGAAACCTCGCGCCCTTTTCCTTCCAGGGACAACAACAGCTCTCGGACGCAAGACGCGGACCAATTCGCGCACAGAATGATCCGAGGACGACGGGGAACACATATGGCCACTACGACCGACCCGAAGGGCGGCAGCTTCCGTCTATCCATGCTGCTCTACGACAGCAGGTATCGGTCCGCGACGATCCAGATCGTCGCGTTGATCGGGTTTCTCATCCTTATCGGCTGGCTGGTATCGAACACGGTTCAGAACCTTGCCGAACTCGGGAAATCCGTTGGGTTCGGGTTCCTGGGCGAACGCGCCGGGTATGATATCAACCAGCGCCTTCTCGACTACGATTCAAACGACAGCCACCTCCGCGCCAGCCTCATCGGGCTTTTGAATACGTTGCTGATCGCGGTGCTGGGCTGTATCGCCGCGACGGTTGTCGGCGTCATCGTTGGTGTGCTGCGCCTGTCGCAGAACTGGCTCGTCGCACGGATCATGACCGTCTACGTCGAAATGTTCCGCAACGTGCCGGTGCTCCTCTGGATCGTGCTGTCGATGGCGATCATGATCGAAACGCTGCCGCCGCCCTCTGCATTCCGCGGCGAGGACCCTGCGGCCAGCATGATCGTCAGTGATAGCGTGGCGCTGACGAACCGTGGCGTCTACGTTCCGGAACCGCTTTTTGGCCGGATGGACGAAGAGGGTGCATATACCTCCTGGCGGCACAGCCTGGGGGATGTTCACCTGTTCGGCGACTCGCCGGTTCGGTTCGACGTGAGCCTCGATCTCGTCGCTATTCTTGCCATCCTTATCGCCGGTCTGCTCGTCTCGGGCCTCGTCAAACACCGGGCGGACCGCATTCAAAACGCCACCGGCGTCAGGCCAAGGACATGGTATTGGCGATGGGGAGTCGTCGTGATCCCGCTTCTCCTCCTGCTCTGGGTGCTCGGGTTCTACCTCGGCAAACCAGAATTGCGCGGTTTCAACTTCCAGGGTGGCACACACCTCAGGAATTCCTTCATCGCGCTTTGGCTGGCGCTCTCGCTCTACACGGCGGCCTTTATCGCCGAGATCGTGCGCGGCGGCATTCTCGCCATTTCGCACGGTCAGACCGAAGCCGCGGCCGCGCTCGGTCTCCGATCGCGCCGGATCATGTCGCTGGTGGTGTTGCCGCAGGCGCTGCGGGTCATCATCCCGCCGCTGATTTCGCAGTATCTGAACCTGACCAAGAATTCCTCGCTTGCCATCGCGGTCGGCTACATGGACCTGACCGGCACGCTGATGGGCATCACGCTCAACCAGACGGGACGGGAGTTGGAGACGGTACTGCTCACGATGCTCATCTACCTCCTGATTTCGCTCGCAATCTCCGGTGCGATGAACGTCTACAACAATTCCGTCAAGCTGAAGGAGCGCTGAGATGTCTGACCTCTCCTATGTGCGCAAGGACATGCTCCCGGAAAAGGCGCCGCCGGTGTCCGAAGTGGGCGCGATCGGTTGGCTGCGGGCCAATCTGTTCTCCGGCTGGTTCAACTCGATCCTGACCGTCGCGTCGGTTTACCTGATCTACACTCTGGTCTCGTCGATCCTGCCGTGGCTCTGGTCCCCGACATGGAGTGCCGGGTCGCTCAGCGAGTGCCGGGAGATCGTTGCCGAGCTTGGCAAGGAACATGGGGGCGCGTGCTATGGCGTCATCACGGAACGCTGGCAGCAGCTTCTCTTCGGGTTCTACCCTCAGGAGTTGCGCTGGCGGCCGATACTGACCTTCGTCCTGCTCTTCGTGGCGCTGGCTCCGGTGCTCTTCACCGATGGCGTGCCGCGCAAGATGCTTTGGTTCACGGGCCTCTACCTCTTCCTTGCGCCTTGGCTGATGTGGGGTGGGGCGATCTGGACACCGCTTCTGGTCATCGCCGGGCTGGCGCTGGGCGCGTTGGCGTTTCGGGTCCTGTCGGGCGTGATCGGCGCGCTTGGGGCGACCATCGCCGCCATCGTCGCGCCGATCCTGTTCTGGCTGTTCCTTGTCGGTCCGCTCTCCAGCGCCCTTGCCTCGATCATCCCGCTTGGGATCGAAGTGGTCGAAAGCCGCCTTTTCGGGGGCTTCATGCTATCGGTCTGGATCGGTGTCGTCGCCATCGCCATCTCTCTCGTGCTTGGCGTGGTACTGGCGCTTGGCCGTCAGTCGGACCTGATGATCGTCAAGTACCTTTCCGTGGGCTTCATCGAGTTCATCCGTGGCGTGCCCCTGATCACGCTCTTGTTCGTGGCCTCGACGCTTCTAAACATCTTCCTGCCGCCGGGCACGAATTTCGACATCATCCTGCGGGTCATGATCATGGCGACACTCTTTGCCTCGGCGTACATCGCAGAAGTGGTGCGCGGTGGGCTTGCCGCCTTGCCGCGCGGGCAATACGAGGCGGCTGATGCGCTGGGGTTGGACTACTGGAAGTCGCAACGGCTGATCATCCTGCCGCAAGCGCTGAAAATCTCGATCCCCGGTATCGTGTCGACCTTTATCGGTCTGTTCAAGGACACCACCCTGGTGTCGATCATCGGTCTCTTGGACCCCATCGGCCTGACGGGTTCGATCCGTGCCGACGCGAACTGGAACGGGATCGTGTGGGAGCTTTACGGCTTCATCGCGCTTCTCTTCTTCCTCTCCTGTTTCACCATGTCCCGCTATTCCATGTGGCTTGAACGCAAGCTGCGCAAAGGCCACAGTTAAAGGAGCCTGCCCATGTCTACGCTCGAATTGGAAACTCATATCGACCCGGCCAAGATGCAGGTCTCGGACGAGGTCGCCATCGAAATTTCCGGCATGAACAAATGGTACGGGGCCTTCCACGTGCTGCGCGATATCAACCTGACGGTGAACCGGGGCGAAAGGATCGTGATCTGTGGTCCGTCCGGTTCAGGTAAATCGACGCTCATCCGTTGCATCAACCGGCTGGAAGAGCATCAGGAAGGGTCCATCATCGTTGACGGGAACGAGCTCAACTCGGACCTGAAGAACGTCGACAAGGTGCGTTCAGAGGTCGGGATGGTGTTCCAGCACTTCAACCTGTTCCCGCACCTCACGATCCTTGAGAACTGCACGCTCGCGCCGATCTGGGTCCGCAAGGTGCCTCGCAGGGAAGCGGTGGATCGGGCCATGCATTTTCTTGAGAAGGTGAAAATCCCGGACCAGGCGATGAAGTATCCGGGCCAGCTTTCGGGCGGGCAGCAGCAGCGCGTGGCCATTGCCCGTTCGCTCTGCATGATGCCGCGCATCATGTTGTTTGATGAGCCGACCTCGGCACTGGATCCCGAGATGATCAAGGAAGTGCTCGACACCATGATCGAGCTGGCCGAAGAAGGTATGACGATGCTCTGCGTGACCCACGAGATGGGGTTCGCCCAAGCCGTGGCCAACCGCGTGATCTTCATGGCCGATGGGCAGATCGTGGAGCAGAACGAGCCGAAAGAGTTCTTCAACAACCCGCAATCGGAACGCACGCAGCAGTTCCTGAGCCAGATCATCGGGCACTAGGCCCAACCGTTTTCGCTGGTTATTCCGCGGCGGTCGCTTTGACCGCCGCGTCTTCTTCGGCCTCGATCAATTCACGCGGCACGGCAAAGTCGACCAGGCGACCGGAGCGCCAGGTGATATCGTCCCAGCCCTGCGTGCCAAATTCCACCACGGCGGTCGCACCGGTGGGGAACCGGTCGAAGATGTGCTCCTGGGGCGGCGCATCCACGATGGATTGCGCCATGAAAGAGCAGCCCGGATTATGCGCGATCATCATGACCGTCTGCCCACTGGCGCCGCGCAGAATGTTCAAAAGCGTATCCGGCTCGGACAAATACAGGGCCGACGCGATATCGGCCTCCGCGCTCCAACCTGCGGTGCGCGCGATCGTATCCCACGTTTCACGCGTGCGCTCCGCGGAGGAAACCAACGCCTCGTCGGGCGTGTAACCCTTGGCGTCCAACCAACGCCCCAACGCCTGCGCCGAGGCACGTCCACGCTTGTTGAGCGGCCGGTCGTGATCGCTCATCAGTGGGTCGTCCCAACTGGATTTCGCATGCCTTGTAAGGATCAGGCGCAATGTCATGAAGTGTCCTCCCGGTGGAGGCCATTTGTACCCTCTGGGCGCACGAGCGACAAGCCGCAGCGCAGCATCGGCGCCTTCTGTCACCCTTGGCGGATCAGCGAACCGGGGCCTTGCTCGGTGTAAAGCTCAAGCAGACAAGCGTTTTCCACGCGACCGTCCAGGATCACCACCGCGCGCACGCCGCCGTCGATTGCAGCCAGCGCGGTTTCGGTTTTGGGAATCATGCCGCCCGCGATGGTTCCGTCATTGATCATCTCGCGGATTTGCATGGCGGTGAGTTCGGTCACCCAGTTCCCGTCACGGCCCTTTACGCCGGGCACATCTGTGAGCAAGAGCAGCCGGTCGGCCTTGAGCGCCGCCGCAATCGCGCCCGCAGCCGTGTCGCCGTTCACGTTGAACGTCTCGCCATCCCGGCCCACGCCGATGGGCGCGATCACGGGGATGGTTTCGCTTTCGGCCAAGCGGCGCAGCACGAAGGGGTCAACCTCGACGGGGGTTCCGACAAAGCCCAGCTTGGGATCGGTCGGCTCGCAGACCATGAGGTTCGCGTCCTTCCCGGAAAGGCCCACGGCGCGACCGCCCTCGGCGTTGATAGCCTGCACGATCCGTTTGTTGACACGACCCGACAGCACCATCTCGACGACTTCGACGGTCGCCGCGTCCGTCACGCGCTTGCCGTCGACCCATTCGCTTTCGACGCCGAGTTTCGCCAGCATCTCGTTGATCATCGGCCCACCGCCGTGCACCACCACGGGGTTCACCCCGACGTGCCGCATGAGCACGATGTCTCGCGCAAAGCTCTCCATCGCTTCGTCGTCGCCCATCGCGTTGCCGCCGAATTTCACGACCACGGTCGCGCCTTCGTACCGTTGCAGGTAGGGCAGGGCTTCGTTCAAAGTGCGGGCGGCAGCGATCCAGTCGCGGTTCATGCTGAGCTTTCTCATGGCTTGTGGGTCCTCGGGACGCGTCTCATGTGGTGATACGCGGGCCGGAGAGGCTCTTCAAGCCTGCGGCCCCGGCGCGACGGCGGTCTAGTCCAGCCCGGCGATGATCGCGCGGAGTGTCGCGATACCGTCTCCCTTGTCCGAAGACGTCAGAACGATCTCCGGGTAGGCGGCCGGATGTTTGGACAAACGCTCGCGCACCTGCGCCAGCACTTTTTCACGGTCATTGGCTTTGACCTTGTCGGCCTTGGTCAACACCACCTGAAAGGTGACGGCGGCGCTGTCCAGCAGCGACATGATTTCCTCATCGACGTCTTTGATCCCATGCCGATGGTCGACCAGCACGAAGGCGCGGCGCAGCGTGGCGCGGCCCTGGAGGTAAGACTTCAGGAGCTTTTGCCAATCCCGCACCTTGGCCAGCGGCGCGTTGGCATAGCCATAGCCGGGCAAGTCGACCAGGTAGGGGCCGCCGAGCGTGGTGAAGAAGTTGATCTCCTGCGTCCGGCCCGGCGTGTTCGAGGCGCGGGCCAGCCCCTTGCGCCCGGTCAGCGCATTGATGAGAGACGACTTGCCAACGTTGGAACGTCCGGCGAAGCAGACCTCCAGCCGGTCGTCAGGCGGCAGCCCGGACATCGCGACGACGCCCTTGAGAAAATCGGTTTCCCCCGCGAAGAGTTTGCGCCCCGCTTCGCGGGACGCCTCATCCGGCGCTTCGGCCAGTGGGAAGGGGAGGGGCGTGGTCATGCCCCTACTTCTTTTCTTCGGCGGGCTTCTTTTTGAAGCTCGACTTGATGTTGCCGAAAATGTCCGGCTTGGCGCCATGGCTGCGCATGATCGTGTATTGCTGGATGAAGGTCAGCGTGTTGTTCGTGATCCAGTAGAGCACGAGACCGCTGGCGAACCGACCCAGCATGAACATGAAGACCCAGGGCATCCAGTTCATGATCGTCGCCTGCGTCGCGTCGGCGGGCGCGGGATTGAGCTTTTGCTGCAACCACATGGAGATACCGAGAAGGATCGGGAGGATGCCGAGCGAGAAGAAGTAGATCCAGCTCGTCGGGTCAGGTGACGCGTTCGGCAGCAGGCCAAAGAGGTTCAGGATCGACGACGGATCGGGCGCCGACAGGTCGCGGATCCAGCCGAACCACGGCTCATGGCGTAGCTCCAGCGTGACGAAAACCACCTTGTAGAGCGAGAACCAGATCGGGATTTGCAGAAGGATCGGCAGACAGCCGGAGGCAGGGTTCACCTTCTCCTTCTTGTAAAGCTCCATCATTTCCTGCTGGACCTTCATCTTGTCGTCCCCCGCGTTTTCGCGGATCTGCTCCATCTGGGGCTGAAGCTCTTTCATCTTCGCCATGGAGACATAAGAGCGGTAGGCCAGCGGGAAGAGCACCATCTTGATGACGAAGGTCAGGCCGATGATCGCCCAGCCCATGTTGCCGATGAGCGCGTGGAGGTAGTGCAGCACCGCGAAGATCGGCTTGGTCAGGAAGAAGAACATCCCCCAATCGATCGAGTCGAGCAGTCGGTAAACGTTCTGTTCGTTCTGGTATTCGCGGATGACGCCCCACTCCTTCGCGCCGGCGAAAAGCCGGGTGTCGATGGTGGCGGTGTCGCCCGCGGCCACGTCCATGACAGGAAGGCGGACGTCCGTCTGGTAGATGTCCGCGCCTTGCAGGTACTTGACGACCGACGTGAATGCCTGGCCGTTTTCGGGGATGATCAGCGTTTGCCAGTAGTGGTCGGTGAAGCCGATCCAGCCCTCACCATTCGCGGTGACTGTTTCGGCGGGGGTGCCTTCGCGCGCATCGACTTCGAAATCGGCGACATCGCCATAGTCGATTTCAGTCAGTTCTTCTTCCGTCTGGCGGATGACGCCTTCGTGCAGGATGAAGAAGCCTTTGAGGTTGGTCGGCTCGCCGTGCCGGACGATCTGGCTGTAGGGGGCGAGGCGGACGGCGGTTTCGGTGCCGTTCTCGACCGATTGGGCGACGGTGAACATGTAGTCCTCGTCGACCGAAATGGTGCGACGGAAGGTCAGGCCGTTCGGGCTTTCCCAAACCAGGGTGACAGGGCTGTCGGGCGCGAGCGTTTCGCCGTCTTCAACCTGCCATTCGGTGGTCGCGCCCGGCACGTCGTCGGTGCCCAGATCGCCTGCGGGCGACCAGCCGTAGAGCGTGTAATAGGCTTCCGGCTCGCCGGCGGGCTTCAGAAGGGTGACCGTATCGCTACCGGCGTCGAGCGTTTCCTTGTAATCCTTGAGGTCCAGATCATCGATGCGACCGCCGGTGAGCGCAATGGAGCCGGAGAGTTTCGGCGTGTCGATCTGGATTCGTTCACTGCCCGCAACAGCATTGGCAGCGGTGTCCGCATTGGTTGCAGCGGGAGTGGTTTCGCTACCCGTGCTGACCGCGGCCGGGGGTGTCGCGACGCCACCTTCGTCAACCGCGCCCGGGGCGAGCGTCTCCGCGACCTCCTCGGGCTGCGGAGCGACCGGGTCCTCTGGTGGGAACAGGATCACCCATCCGGTGATGACGAGAAAACTCAGCACCGTTGCCAAGAGAAGGTTCTTGTTCTGGTTATCCATGGAAGGCCCACCAATCGTTCTTTCGGATCAGGTGGGTTCAACCGTCCGGGCAGGCAAAGGTCAAGCAGTTTTCCCGTGAGTGGCCCAAGTTTGCTTGGCCAAAGCGCGCCCGGACGGTGGCCGCGGGGGGCCTGGCCGGACCGGCCGCCACGGCGTCACGCCCCCTTGGCTCGTGATGTGATGTCGGGCACGGGCGGGATTCTTTCGTGGTGGGCCGTGATCCAGGACGCTGTGTCCGCAAACGGCATCGGGCGCGCGATGGAATAGCCTTGCACGTGGCCGCACCCCAGTTGCGCCAACATGGAGTGTTCGCCGTGCGTTTCAACGCCTTCGCCCAGGGTGTCCAGCCCAAGGCGATCCGCCATGGTCAGGATGGCGGAAACCATGTTTTGCTGGTCGCGGTCGGTGTCGACCTGGCTGATGAAGGATCGGTCGATCTTGATCCGGCTCACGTCGAACCGCCGGATGTTGGAGATCGAGGCATGGCCGGTGCCGAAGTCGTCGAGGTCGATGCCGCAACCCAAACGCGATAAGGCGGCGATATTGCGGGTGGTCGTGTCATCCTCGGATTGGGCGACCACGTTTTCGAGGACTTCGACCACCAGCCGGGACGGTGCAAGCTCGAAACGATCGAGCTCCCACCGGACCTTTTCGAACATTCGCGGGTTTCGCAATTCGTCCGGTGAGAAATTTACCGCGACATTCGGAACCGACAGGCCAAGCCGGTCCCATTCCCGCAAGGCCGTGAGCGCATGGAAAAGGATAACTTCGCCCAACCGTTCGAACAATCCGGCCTCCGCAATCGCAGGCAGGAAGGCGGCGGGGGCGACCTGACCCTTTCGCGGATGCTCCCACCGTGCCAAGGCTTCGAACCCTGTCAATGCGCCAGTGTCGGTGGAGACCTGGGGTTGGAACCAAGGTTTGATATCTCCTTGTTCCAGCGCCCGCACGACCTCTTTCGTCAGGTTGTCCGGGATAGAGACGCGGGGTCGCATGCCCCGCGAAAACGCACGGATCGAACCGGGACCGACCTTCTGCGCCTCGTCCAGCGCGCTTTCGGCAGCATCCAGAAGGCTTTGGCTGTTCTGATCCGAAACCCGCGACGGAAGGGCGAACCCGACGCAACAGGACAGGAGCACGCGCGTGCCATCCAGCGAAATCGGCTGATCGATCGCGTCCTGCAAACGACCCGACAGCTGGATCATGCTTTCCAGGTCGGTGCGCGGTGTCTTGGCCAGGGCCAGTCCGAACCGTCCGGGGGACAACGCCGTCGTCAGGTCGCTTTCACGTAACGTGCTGCGGATACGGTCGCCAACAGAGCGCAGAATAGTCTCCGCCCCGCCATCGCCAAACTGCGCGACAAGGGCGGCTGCATTATCGATCTCGACGACGAGACAGACCGGAGGGTCACCTTCCGCGTTCGCGCCTTCTGTCACAGCGACCGAGAGCCGGTCGAGCAAGGTTTCGCGACCCGGAAGCCCGGTAACGGAATCGCGTTTGTGCAAGGCAGCCCAAGGCGATTTCAGCACGCCGGTCAGAAGCAGAAGTGTGGGCAGCGTCACGGCAAAAACGAGCAAGAAGCCCTCGCCCCCAAACCAATAGGCCCCGAGCATTACGGCAGGCAAGAACGCCAATGCGTGGGGGCCGAACACCGCCGGACGGAGCTTTTCGAGAATGGTCGTCCGCTCGGTCGCCGATTTGAAACTCATGAAACCTATCCCCGGGTTCGTCCAGCGCGAGTCGGGCGCGCTCTGGAAAACATAGGGGGCACGAGTCAATCAGCAGTTAATGCGCCAACACCTCAGCCGCCTTCCGCGGGTGAGGGCCGCGTTAGCCCAGCGAAATCAAAGAGTTTCGGATCAAGCAGATGCGACGGCCGCGCGTTCATAAGCGCGCGGAACATCACCTGCCTGCGTCCCGGCGCGTTCTTTTCCCAGCCGTCGAGGATTTGCTTCACCTGCTGGCGCTGCAACCCATCCTGAGACCCGCAGAGATCGCAGGGAATGATAGGGTAATCCATGGCCGAGGCGAATTTCTCGCAGTCCTCTTCCGCGACATGAGCCAACGGACGATAGACGAAAAGATCGCCTTCTTCGTTGACCAGTTTCGGCGGCATGGTCGCAAGACGTCCGCCGTGGAACAGGTTCATGAAGAAGGTCTCCAGAATGTCGTCCCGGTGGTGACCCAGAACCACGGCCGAACAGCCTTCTTCCCGCGCGATACGGTAGAGGTTCCCGCGCCGAAGCCGTGAGCAGAGCGCGCAGAACGTTCGGCCCTCCGGCACCTTGTCCATGACGATGGAATAGGTGTCCTCGTACTCGATCCGGTTCGGCACCCCGCGCTCTTCCAAGAACTTCGGAAGCACGGTCGCGGGAAAACCCGGCTGCCCTTGGTCGAGATTGCAGGCGAGGATGTCGACCGGCAGAAGTCCGCGCCACTTCAATTCGTAGAGCGCGGCCAGCATGGTGTAGCTGTCCTTGCCGCCCGACAGACACACGAGCCATTTGGGCTGCGATCCGTCAGCTCGCGGTTCGATCATACCGTATTGCTCCACCGCCTCGCGCACGTTTCGGATAATGCGCTTGCGCAGCTTCTTGAACTCCGTGGTGGAGGGCGCGCCATTGAACAGCGGATGGATGTCGTCGGTTTCGTCAAGCATGGCCGCCTCATAGGGCGGAGGCCGCGCTGAGGCAAGGAAAAGCGGGGACTATCCGGCCTTCATGCGCCTGCTCGCTCCATCGCCCAGCCGCTTCCCGCGCTCGTAATACCGTTTCGCGATATCCTCGGACTGGAGGGGGGCTCCGGCGGCGAGGCGTTTGCAGTAATTTTCCATCTTCTCGCCGAAATGGGTCTGTTTGGTTTCGTTCTGCCTGGGCGGGATCTTGACCTGCTCGGCATCGGTCGGTTGCCCGATCTCGGTCAGAAGCCGCGCGGCCCCTTCGGGCGTGGTCAATTCCGACAGGTCGATGCGGTGGATGTGGACGTTGGGCATGTCGGCGGTAAGACGCGCGTAATATTCTGCGCGGGCAAAGACCTCATGCACGTACCAAAGCGCACTGCCAGCAACGCCATGCTCCATGAAGGGTTTCGATTGCACGATGGTGTTGGGATAGCGCGGATCGAGCGCAAAAAGCCACGTGTAGCCATGGTTGGAGAACTCGAACCGGTTCACGTAGCTCCATTGGATCTTGAACGGGTCACGCGTGAGGATGACCAGGTGCACCTCGCCCGCTTCGGCCAGCGCCTCGATGTTCTCGACCATTCCGGCCTTGAACAGAAAATGCGACACCTCTGCATAGCGGTCCACGTCCGAGGCGATCAGCCGTTCCCACTTCTGTTTCCAGAACTTTTGCACATGCTCGACGTTGCCGACCGAATTGAAGAAGGTGAAATGCGAGGCGTCGGGCGTGTTCACGCCGAGTTGTAGATAGCCCAGCCGTTCGTGGTGAACCTCGGCGCCCTCCCAGTTGAGCTTCAAGAGCTCGTTGAGAAAGACAGTGCCGGACCGGCCAGTGGTCAGGGGGAAAAGGAATTTCCGGGCCATTCGCGCCTCTGATGCTGCTCTGCCTTGTTGTAGCGGCTGAGGGGTGCAGCGCAAAGCGGGAATGTCCCGGTGTCCGATGCTGGCTCACTCGTCCTTGTGCGGGCGTTTCGGGTCCGGCACCGGGTCGAAGCCGGAGCTTCCCAAGGGGTGGCAGCGCCCGATCCGTCGGGCGGCCAGCCATGACCCCTTGATCGCCCCGTGCTTCTCCAGGGCTTCCAGAGCATAGGCCGAGCAGGTCGGTTGATACCGGCAGGAATGGCCGACCCAGGGGCTGAGCAACACACGATAGGCCCGGACGGGCAGGGCGACGATATGGGCGAGGGGCGTCATGAGAGAGATATAGGAGCGCCGCTCATTTTCGGGAAGGCGGCGTGTGGACGCGGGCCAGCGCTTTGGCGAGGTCGGCGGTCATGTTCGCGAAATCACGGCTGACGGTTTCGACGGGCCGCGCGACAAGGACGTAATCCCAACCGGGCCTGCCCTGTGTCGCGATGACCGCCCGTGCCAAGGCCCGCATCCGCCGTTTGGCGCGGTTGCGCGCGACCGCATTGCCGATCTTCTTGGACGCGGTGAAGCCGACGCGCACCGCGGGATCGTCGTCCATGCGCGCCCGGCCTTGTAACAAAAAGCCGGGCATCGGGGCCTTGCGCGCCCGGGCGCAGGCCAGAAAGTCTGACCGCTTCTTGAGTGTCTGCAAAAGAGAAACCGCCGGAGGCGTATCCGTGGTTTCGACCTTGGGGTCGGTCACGGGCGCCTCCGGCGGTGTCATTCGATCAGCCTGTAACCGGCGCTTACGCGCTCAGCGACTTGCGGCCCTTGGCGCGACGCGCGTTCAGGATCTTGCGGCCAGCTTTGGTTGCCATGCGCGCACGGAAGCCGTGGCGGCGCTTGCGAACCAGGTTCGAAGGTTGGTAGGTGCGTTTCATCGCCCGTCTCCGTCCAGTTTGTTGCGTTTGTGCCCGGCGACACATGTTTGCGTGTCTTGCGACACATGCCCTGAAACCCGATGGAATCGGGGCGAAATCCGTTGAAGCCCGGTCTATAGGGGGGCTTGGGGCCCAAGTCAAACGGGCATTTGCGGTTTTTTGCCCCTGATCGTCCTTTGAAACAATCAGGCCGGTGTCATCAACCCGCCGTGAAAGGGGTGGCGGGCCGGGGAGCGCTCCGTCATGGTTCCCGCACGATCACGAAAGGATGCCACATGGACAGGTTGAAACGGCTCGGGCCGCTGATCGCGATCCTCTTCTTCGCGGTGCTCGGGTTCGTGTTCCTGCGCGACCAGCTGACGTTCGACGCACTGGCGGAGAATCGCGAGGCACTCCTGGCGTACCGTGACGCGAATTACCCGCTCGCGGCCGCAATTTTTGTCGCTGCCTATATCTCTATCGTCGGCTTTTCGCTCCCCGGGGCGACCATCGCCACGTTGACCGGGGGTTTTCTGTTTGGTCTGTTTCCCGGCGTCCTCTTCAACCTGCTCGGTGCCACGGTCGGGGCCACCATTATCTTCCTTGCCGCGAAACACGGGCTGGGCGAGCGGCTCGCGGCCCGGATGGATGCCAGCGAAGGCCGGATCGCCAAGCTGAAGAAGGGTATCGACCGAAACCAATGGTCGGTCCTGTTTCTCATGCGCCTTCTACCTGCCGTGCCGTTTTTTGTCGCCAACGTCCTTCCCGCGCTCCTCAACGTGCCGGCCTATCGGTTCGTCGTAACCACGGGACTGGGCATCATTCCGGGCGCGCTGATCTACACATCAGTCGGGGCTGGACTGGGCGAGGTCTTCGCGCGCGGCGAAGCGCCCGATCTGGGGGTGATCTTTGAACCGTATGTATTGGGACCGATCCTCGGGTTGTGCGCCTTGGCCGTGCTGCCGATCATCATTCGAACGGTCAGAAAGGAGCGCGTGGTATGAGCGTGATCAAGACAGACATATGCGTTATCGGCGCAGGCTCGGGCGGCCTGTCGGTCGCCTCCGGTGCCGTCCAGATGGGGGCCAAGGTGGTGCTCATCGAGAAGGGCGAGATGGGGGGCGACTGTCTCAACACCGGGTGCGTCCCGTCGAAGGCGCTCTTGCACGCTGGCCAGTCCGGCATGGACTGGGGCGCAGCCCACGCTCACGTCAAATCCGCCATCGCCACCATCGAACCGCACGACAGCCAGGAGCGGTTCGAAGGGTTGGGCTGCACGGTGATCCGCGACCATGCCCGGTTTACCGGCTCGCGAGACCTGGTCGCGGGCGGCACCACCGTGCGGGCGAAACGCTTCGTGATCGCCACAGGCTCGCGCCCCTTCGTTCCTGATGTGCCGGGGCTTGCGGATGTCGCCTATCTGACCAACGAAACCATTTTCGACCTGGCCGAGAAACCGGACCACCTCCTTGTCATTGGGGGCGGCCCGATTGGGCTTGAAATGGCGCTCGCTCACCACCTGCTGGGCTGCAAGGTCACCGTTCTGGAAGGGGCGAAGGCGCTCGGCAAGGACGATCCGGAGGCCGCGGCCCTTGTGCTCGAAGATCTGCGGGGGCGAGGTATCGAGATTGTCGAGGACGCCCAAGCGGTCCGCGTGCGCAAAACCGAGGGTGTGATCGAAGTCACCACGAAAAACGGGGCGAACTTCACCGGGTCGCACCTGCTCGTTGCCGTGGGACGGAAAGCAAACATCGACGACATGGGGCTGGACGCGGCCGGGGTCGAGACGGATGGACGCGCCATCACGGTCAACTCCCGCCTGCGCACCTCCAATCGTCGCATTTATGCGCTGGGCGATGTGACGGGCGGTCTGCAATTCACCCATGTCGCGGGCTACCAAGGCGGCGTTGTGATCCGGCCCACCGTTCTGCGCCTGCCCGCCAAGGCACGGACCGACCACATCCCGTGGTGCACCTACACCGATCCAGAGCTTGCCCAGGTCGGCCTGACCGAAGACCAGGCCCGCACCGTCCATGGCGGCCAGATCGACGTGCTGCGCGCCGATTTCTCGGGAAATGACCGGGCTATTGCCAGCGGCGATACGCGAGGGTTTCTCAAGGTAATCGCGCTGAAGGGCAGACCCATCGGGGCAACTTTGGTGGGCGCTGACGCCGGGGAGTTGATTGCACCGTGGTCGCTCGCCATATCAAAGGGACTGAAGCTTTCGGATATATCCGGCATGGTGCTTCCCTATCCGACGCGTGGCGAAATTTCCAAACGTGCCGCAGGGAACTTTTTCGCGCCGAAATTGTTCGAGAATAACAACGTTAAGCGCGTGGTCCGTCTTGTTCAAAGGCTTATACCGTGAGCGCGCAAGAGGGATAGATGTTTTTGAACTCGCTATCCGGCCGGTTTCTTATCCTGACCGCCGCATTCGTCATGCTGGCGGAAGTGCTCATTTTTGTCCCCTCTGTTGCCCGGTTTCGCGAAGATTATCTCGCCTCCCGGCTGGAGCGTGCGCAGATCGCGTCACTTGCGCTTCTGGCCGATGACATGATAGCGCCGGAGCTCGAACGCGAACTGTTGGAGAATGCCGAGGTCTACAACGTGGTTTTGCGACGGGATGAGGCGCGGGAGCTCATGTTGTCCTCGCCGGTGCCGTCAGCGGTGGCCGCCAGCTTCGATCTGCGCGATGCCTCGGCCGTCACTCTGATGCGCGATGCGCTGGCACTGCTGATGCGGCCCGAACCGGAGGTGATCCGGGTGATCGGCGATCCGGTGCGCGAAGGCGGGTTGGTGATTGAAGTCACCATGAACACCGAGAAGTTGCGCATGGCGATGTTCGACTACGGCATTAGAATCCTGCTTCTGTCCGCCGTGATCTCCGCCATCACCGGCGTCCTTCTCTACCTGGCCGTGCAGGCGCTGATGGTCCGTCCCATCCGCAAGGTGGTCGACAACATGAAGGGCTACGCATCCGCGCCCGATGACGCCCGTCAGATCATCGCACCAAGTTCCAACGTGCTCGAATTGCGCGAGGCCGAAGAGGCGCTGCACGACCTTCAGGAACAGCTCTCCCAAGCCTTGAAGCAACGCGAACGTCTCGCCGCGCTCGGAGGTGCCGTGGCGCGGATCAGTCATGATCTGCGCAACATTTTGACCACGGCACAACTTTTCGCCGACCGGGTCGAGATGAGCGAAGAACCGGGCGTTCAACGCGCGGTGCCGAAACTGATGGGCTCGATCAGCCGCGCCGTGAACCTGTGCGAAGCCACGCTGGCTTTCGGTCGCGCCGAGGAACCTGCCCCGCGTCTCACCCGGTTTCCCTTGGCCGAGGTCGTCTCGGACGTGGTGGAAAGCGAACGCCTCGCCGCCGGAGAAGACGATATCAGCTACGGCGAAGACATTCCGGCAAACCTGCTGGTGCGCGCCGACCAGGAACAGCTTTACCGCGTGCTGCGCAACCTCGTGCGCAATGCCCGCCAAGCGCTCCAGTCGACCTCGAATGGGGGTGAAATCCTCGTCGCCGGCGAAGAGACGAACGAGGAATGGACCATTCGCGTGCAGGACACCGGGCCGGGCCTGCCGAAGAAGGTCCAGGAGATCCTGTTCCAGCCATTCGCAACCTCCGGCCGAAAGAACGGCTCCGGCCTTGGTCTCGCCATCGCATCGGAACTGGTGAAAAACCACGGGGGACGCCTGGAGCTCGAACGCACCGGGCCGGACGGCACGATATTCGCGATCCACCTGCCGCGCGGGCTGGAAACCCTGACGGAGCGCACGTCGGAACCGGAAGCCGCCGAATAATTCCGATTTGCCCCTTGCAATGCCCTCCGAGGAAAGTTACATCGCCGCCTACCGCGCTCTGGTAGCTCAGCTGGATAGAGTACCTGACTACGAATCAGGGGGTCGGGGGTTCGAATCCTCCCCAGAGCGCCACTTTTCTCAACTAACTGATATCATGACGGAAAATACAGCACGGCTTGGTCCAAAGAGCTGTACGTGCTTGAGTTGATTTCTGCCTTCGAATCTTGTTGAGCGCTCTTGTCGTTTGTGATGGATTTGGCAGAATTCTCTGCCGTCTCTCGGTTGGTACCGCAATTTGACGCTCTGAATGCCAAGAGCGGTGCTCGTTTCCTCGGTCGTTCAGCCGTAATCATGCCCAATCAACGCGATACTTTTTGCTCGGCCAAGAGGACCACCTGATAAAAGGTCACAGAGAGCGATCTGCTCCCCGGTTTGTGCTCATTCAATCAGAGAGTCCGTTGCCAACTCGGTCCTTCTTTGATCGTCGGTAATACTCCCATGGTGCGAAGTCTTCGAGGTGCGCGTGGCGGCGGCTGGTGGTCGTTGCAGAGCCTGCTCAAGACCGTGTTTTCCCGGCCGTGATCATGCGGGTTCCAAGCCGAACAGCGGCCCAGTCCCATGCGACAGAATCTCCGCCCCTTCACCGCGTTCAAGCACAAGAACATTCAACCCCTGTCCGCCCGCGAGCACGAAGCCAGCGTCGATGCCCAGCACCATGATCGCGGTGGCCCAGGCATCAGCTTCGGCACAGGTTGGGGCGACGACCGTGACCGAGGCAGGACCGTTTGCCATGGGCGCGCGGAGTTTTGGGTGCATGGTGTGCGACAGGCGACGGCCCTGCACCTCGACCCAGTGGCGATAGTCGCCCGACGTGGCGACTGCACCGTCCTCCAGTGCCAGCACGGAATGCGGTGCGCGGCGATCATGGTCGGGGGCTTCGATGGCAATGGTCCAAGGCGTGCCATCGGGGCGCGTTCCCATGCTGCGCATTTCGCCGTCGATCCCGACGAGCGCATCGGAGATGCCGACGTCGACCAATGTTTCGGCCAGACGGTCCACGCCGTATCCCTTCGCAATCCCGTTCAGGTCCACCGCCACATCGGCATGTTTGCGGGCGCGGCCCTGCGTAAGGTCGATCTCCAGCGCGTCCTGCGCGCGCACTTTCGTCCCCTCCATCGCCGCGCGAATATCGGTCTCCTGCGCGGCATCGGGGCCAAACCCCCAAGCCTTCACCGGTGCCCCCAAGGTAATGTCGAACGCCCCACCGGACGCGCGGCCTATCTCCAGACCAAGGGTCATGACCTTCAACAAATGCGCTGGAAGGTCGACCCAGGTTCCAATCGGTGCCGCATTGAAACGCATCAAGTCGCTGTCAGGGTTCCACGTCGACATCTGGTCGTCGATCTGGTTCACGACGATCTGCAACGCGGCGGTGAGAGCGGTTTCGTCGATCTCCTCGGCAAAGAACAACGCCGACCAACGGGTGCCCATCGTGGGGCCATTCAAGGCATGGCGGGTGGGGTCAATAGACGTCTTCGACATAGCGTCCTTCCGCTTTCAGTTCGGCCGGGCTCAGGCCCGTCGGGATCAAAATATCGGCCAGCGCGTCGGTGACGCCATGAGCCATCTCGCGCCCGCCGCAGACCATGATCCGGGCACCGTTTTGCAGCGTGGAGACCAGCCACTCGGCCTCGTCGCGCAGGGCGTCCTGCACGTAGCGGGGCTTTGCGCACCGTGAGACAGCGGTGACGAGGTGGTCCAGGTTGCCATCGGTCTCCCATTGTTCAAGGTCGGTTTGATAGAGAAAATCACTCCCCGGATCGCGCATCCCAAACACCAGCGTCACAGGGCGTTTCGCTTTGTTCGCGCGGATGAATCCGGCGAGCGGTCCGATGCCCGTGCCAGCGCCGATCAGGATCAGGGGGCTCTTGCCGCGCGCGAGGTGGAAGGCCGGGTTGCGGCGCAGGAAGCTTTCGACCAGGTCGCCGGGTTCAAGCGCCATCAACTGCCCCGAGGCCAGACCACCGGGCTGCTTTTTGACGACGATCTCGATGAAACCGTCCCTGGCGCCCGAGGCCAACGAGTAGTAGCGCGGCAGGTCCGATCCTTCGGGCAGGATTCCAAGCAGGTCACCCGCCTTGAATCGCGTGAATCCGGTGCCGTTCAACCGGCACATCAGCGTCGGGCGAGGAGCCTTGAACCGCAGGATCGCGGTCGGCGCCTGCACTTCGGCGCCGTAGTCCCGGCGCGATACGAGAGTGAGCGCGTGCGTCTCAGGGCGGTCCGGCACATGGACCAACGACAGCTCTTCATCCAGAGCCTTGCCAAGGGTCAGCCCCCAGCGGGCGAAATCCTGCGGCGACTGTCCGTCGACTGTATCCATCGGGACAAGGATCGGAACGCCTGCCTCCTTGAGCCGGCTTTCGACTGTGCGCGCATAGGCGCAGAACTGCGGGAACACACGTTCGCCAAAGCCGAGGACGGCGGTGGGAAGGGGGAGCGCATCGGTCAGCGTGTCGAGCCGTTCCAGAAACCCTTTGGCGGAGGCCGGGGCATCGCCGTCGCCATAGGTCGCGGCGAGTATGATCAGACGTTCGGCTTTGGGGTGCCGGCTCGGATCGAAGTTCGCCATCGCGGCTGTATGGACCGAATGCCCGTTGCCGTGAAGCGCCTCCATCAGGGTGCGCGCAAACCCCCACGTGCTGCCGCTTTCCGAACCGACGAGGACGATCGTGTCGGCTTGCGCTGCTGGTTTGTTTCCCGGAAGCCTCGGGCGCGCGCGTCGGCGGGAGATCCAGACGACAACGCCGGTGAAGGCCAGCGCGGGGATGCCCAGCGCCATTAGCCCAAGGACCACGCCAACGACCCAAGCGCCTTGCCCGGTGTGGAGCATGTAGATGGTCTCGGACACCCGCTCCCACCCTGACATGTCGGCCCAGGTCAGCATCTCGCCGGTGCCCCGGTCGATGGTCCCGGTGCCTGCGTCGGTGACGAGCGTATAGGTATCGGTGGCGTCGCCAGCGTAAGGAAAGGTGAATTCGCGCAGCTCGCTCGCCGCCGTGCGTTGAAGAAGCGGCATGGTGGCGGGGTCCGCGCCCATCTCGCCGCTGACTTCTGTCGGGTAGGGGGCCATGGGTTCGCCGTCTGGCAACATGTCGAAGGTCGAGGCCGTCATCCACAGCGCCGTGGCCGAGGACAGGAGGAACCCTGCGACGGCGACACGCGTGATTTCGGTGTGCAGGCGTCCAGCGAGCGGTCCGCGCAGGGGGCGGAACCACTGGCGCAGCCCGCCCACACGGTTCGCGACGAGCATGATACCCGAGAGCGATAGAACCAGCATCACTGCGGCAGCGACCGCCATTGCGATCCGGCCCGTATCGCCAAGAAACAGCGAACGGTGCAGGTTTACGAACCACCGTTCGACGGGGTTGGGGTCCGCAGAGGCCACCGCAGCCCCCGTCGTCGGGTCGATCACCGCCGAGCCAAAGACGTTGTCCTCGAACCAATAGGCGGTGATTTTCCCCGAAGGCGCACGTTTGATCTGTTCGACGCCGGGGATCTGGCTTCGCACGCGGTCGGTCAATTCGGCCACGCTCAGCCCGGCCTCGGCACGCGGGACGTTTATGCTCTCGGCAGCCGGAAAGACCGCCAGGACCGCGCCGCTCAGGCCGAGGAGGACGAGCAGAGCCATGGCCAGAAGGCCGGGCCAGCGGTGGATCGTTCGAAACATCGCGCCAGCCCCTTACATGTTGTAGGTCAGGCTCGACACATACATGCGGCCCGACACGGGTTGGCCGGCACCCTCGCGGGTAAGTGGCACGGTCACGTCATTGGGGCTATCGCGGAAATCCTCGACCGAGGCGTCGACATGCAAGGTATAGCCCGCATCGAACAGGGCATCGGACAGGTCCAGCGTGATTTCGAGCGTCCGGCCGGAACCAACACTTGCGCCGGTGATGCCGTTCACTTCGGCGGAGTTGCCGCCGGTCAGGCGATACCATTCCGACAGGTGTTTGTAATACTTCGATTTACCCCCGGCCATCCAGAGGCTGCCCACATAGGTGCCACTGTCGTCGGTGACGTAGAGCGCGAGATAGGCACCCTGACCGCCATAGCTGTTCAACGTCGTGGTGAAGGTGACAGGCTCGGCCAAGGCGAGGCCGGGGGCGGTGAGAGCCGTGGTGAGGGAGAGAGCGGAAAGAAGCGGTTTCATGTCTTCGGGTCCAATTTATTGTGGTCAGTGACCTTTGTTCGTACGGTCGGCGCGGCGATTTCCGCCACGCCGACAGATTATTTCACCTGCACTCGCGGCGCGGCGTTGGGGGCGAACAGGCCGTTTTTCGGCGGCTCCGCGCTACCGGCCGGGGCGGGATTGTTTGCCATGCCGTAGCCGTCGTCATCATCGTCGTCTTCATACTCCTGGGCCATGATCTGAAGCGTAACGGGGTGCAACTTCACCTCGATTTCGCGCCCTTCTTTGGTGCGGCCTTCGACTTCGTAGTAGCCATCGTCCATCTCGATCTCTTCGACGGACCAGCCGTTCGCGGCGGCGAGGCTCATCACCTCGGAGCGTGGGGCGATGTCCTTGAGCGAGCCGCGGAACGCGCGGTCGTCATCGTCGGCGAGAGCGAGTCCCACAGGCAGGGTGGCGAGAGCTGCGATTGCAAGAATCGGTTTCAGCATTTGGGTTCTCCTTTTTCGATCTGAACCCAATCTGGGGTGCCTGTCTGATGCCTTCCTGACATCGGCGACGAATTTCCGTCAGGTTCGTGTCAGGTTCGCGGTGTGGGGACCAGAATCGAAAAAGCCCCGCCGAAACCGGCGGAGCAGTTGGACCGATGGGCCGTATCAGCTATGGGGATTACTATGAAACGTCGCCGGGGCCGGGTTCACGTTTGGAGCCAGTCAACATGGCGCGGGCCAGGTTTTCGCGGTGCCGGACCGAGGCGAGGATCACGCCGCCGACGTGCAGCGCAATCAGGACCAACAGGAGGTTGGCGAGCACTTCATGCACCTCTTCGAGCATTTCTTCGCCGCCCTCGCCGTATTCCCCGTATTCGCCATACTCGTCATCATCGGCAAAGGCCGGGGCGACGATGGCGGGCATCTCAGGCAACATCGAGATCCGCGTCGTGTCGGCCATCAGCCAGCCGGTGAAGGCGGTGCCTGACAGCGTCAGGATCAGCGCGACGATCATCGCTGCCCCCGCCGGGTTGTGCCCGACGTAACGCCGCTCCCGGCCCGTCACCATGTCGCGCAGATAGCCAATCGTTGCTCCGGGACCGCGCAGGAAGCTGGCGAAACGCGCGTGCCGTGTGCCGATCAAACCCCAGACCAGCCGCACCCCCAAAAGGGCCGCGACGAGATAGCCCGCGATTTCGTGGACCGCCTCGCTTTCTTCCGCTGACAGCCAGGCGGTCGCGACCGCCGTGACCATGCCCCAGTGAAATATCCGCACCACTGGGTCCCAGACCTTTATGGTGCGCTCATTGGCTTCAAGTGACGCGTCAGTCATGCCCCTCGTTCTCCGGGTAGGGGTTCCGATCCCTGTCCAGGTCGCGGTCCATCTCGCGGTCGCCATGGCGGCCCCGTTCGTGATCGTCGTCTTCGTATTCGAATTCGACCACCTCGAACGTCTTGGGGTGCAGCTTGACCTCGATCTCGCGCCCTTCGGCGTCGAGCCCTTCGATCTCGTAACACCCGTCGTCGATCTTGATCCGCCGCGGCGTCCAGCCTTGTTCGCGGGCATACTGGGCCACTGCATCGCGCGGCTGCCAATCCACCATCGGGACAAAGCAATCGTCATCTGCCAGTGCGGCTCCCATAGGGGCAGCGATCACGAAGCCAAGGGTCAGAACGGTTTTCTTCATCGGCCAATCTCCATTTGCGGCCCAAGTGACAGCCTATGCCTGAAACCTGACGGGAACCTGACGTGGCGACAATGGCTTTGTCAGCTTCGTGTCAGGGGCGTATTGAATAAGAGTGCCGACAACGATGAACCGGAGGTCCACGTGCGAATTCTGCTGATCGAAGACGACAAGGTGCTCGGCATGGCCGTTCGCGACCAGATCGCGGTGGACGGGCATTCCGTCGACTGGGTCGAGCGGTTGGACGAAGCGCGCGCGGCGCTGAACGGGGCCGGGTTCGACCTCGTTCTGTTGGACCTGATGTTGCCCGACGGTCGTGGCGTGCCGTTTCTCAAGGCGCTACGCCAGCGCGGCGACGTCACCCCGGTGATCATTCTGACGGCGCTCGATCAACTGTCGGACCGGCTCGAAGGTCTGAATGCGGGCGCGGACGATTACATGGTCAAACCCTTCGATCTCCAAGAGCTGTCGGCGCGAATCGGGTCAGTGGCGCGGCGCTATTCGGGCAACCCGAACCCGCTGGTGACGCATGGCGACATCGCGGTCGACCTGGCCGCGCGCCGCATCACCAAGGGTCGGCGAGAGGTGACGCTGACGGCGCGCGAATGGGCGTTGTTCGAGGCCTTTCTCAACCGCCCCGGCCAGCTCTTATCCAAGGCGCAACTCGAAGATAAGCTCTACGAGTTCGGCTCCGAGGTCGAAAGCAACACCATCGAGGCGCATGTGAGCCGGTTGCGCAAGAAACTCGGCCAGAACGTGATCAAGACCGAGCGTGGCATGGGCTACCGACTGGGTCCGACGTGAGGGCACCGGCAAGCCTTCAGGGGCGTCTCGTTCTGGCGCTGGGCCTGCTCGTCGGGTTCTCATGGATCGTCGCTGCGACCGTCACGGCGGTGAACCTGCGTCATGAGATGAACGAGGTCTTCGACAGTGCACTTCAGGAAACAGCGCAACGCATCCTGCCGTTGGCCGTGGTCGACATTCTCGGGCGCTCCGAAGAGGGGGTTACGCAGCGCCTGGGGCGTATACGTGAGCACGGCGAGTTTTTCACCTATATCGTGCGTGACGACACGGGGCGAGTGCTGCTGCAATCCCATACGGCCGATCTCGCGGTCTTTCCCGAGTATGACGGAGCCGGATTTCGGCGGACCGGGACGCACCGCATTTACAACGAGGACGCGGTGCAGGGGACCGTTCGCATAAGTGTGGCCGAGCCTTTGTCTCACCGTCAGCAAGTCGCGCGCGAAATGCAGATGGTTTTGGGTGTGCCGCTGTTGCTCGTGGTGCCGGCAGTGATCCTCGCGATACTGTTCGCTGTGCGCCAAAGCATTGCGCCGTTGCATCAATTTCGCGATCGGTTGGCGGCGCGCAGCGCACGGGATTTTTCGCCGGTGCCGGACGACGATCTGCCCGCCGAGCTGCACCCCTTGGCCGAAACGATGAACGCGCTACTGGCGCGGCTCGACGCGGCCTTCACCGCCGAGCGTAGCTTTGCCTCGAACGCGGCGCATGAGTTGCGCACGCCGCTCGCGGGCGCCATCGCGCAGGCGCAACGGCTGGTCGCGGAGACCGATGATCCGACGGCGACCCAGCGCGCGCGCGACATCGAGGCGACGCTGAAACGACTTACCCGGCGTAGCGAACGCCTTTTGCAACTTGCCCGCGCAGAGGGCGCGAGGCTGGAGGTCGATACGCCTTACGATCTGCGCGACGCCCTGCGGATGGTGGTCGAGGACATGCGCCGGGGATCGGGTGACTTGGCGCTGGACATGCCCGGGAACGTAATTCTCTCGCGGTTCGACCCCGATGCGTTGGGCATCCTGTGCCGCAACCTCGTCGAGAACGCGCAGAAGCACGGGCGCCCGGACGGTCCGGTTTCAGTTCGGCTCGACGAAGACGGTGTGCTCTCGGTCTCGAACGAGGGACCCGTTCTTGCACCTGAGGTGCTGGCCCGCATGTCAGAGCGGTTCGAGCGCGACGATGTGCATGGGGACGGCACCGGCCTTGGCCTCGATATCGTGGCGACCATCGTCGCTCGGTCCGGTAGTCACCTCGAAATCATGTCGCCGCGCCCGGAAGACACGGCGGGCGTCTGTGTCCGCATCGACCTCGCCGCAACACCGCTACGCGTATGAGAAGGTCCGACATCTGGCTGGGCTTTCCAAATGTCTCGCATGGTTGTGGATCTACCTCTTGGTGCAAATTGCCGTGCGTCGAGATGCTAATCAGCTTGGCCTTGCCACCTGTCGTGACCTGCCGCGGCACCAGACCGAAGCATACAGCATCAGTTATGTCTTCCGAATCGACGGCTTCCCAACCTTTCGGAGAGCACTTGGAATTAAACTTTGTTTGCCGCGGATCTCTGCGTGCCACGCGGGTGCGACAAGGTCGTCAGCCCGAAATCATCGAGGATCGCATAGACCGCGGGCAGCACCAGGATCACGACGAGACTTGCGGCGACGAGGCCGAAAACGAGGCTGGCGACCAGCGGGACGAGAATCTGCGCTTGTAGGCTGGTCTCGGTGAGGATCGGGATAAGCCCTGCCAGCGTCGTCGTGGTGGTTAGCAGCATCGCCCGAAACCGCGCACGGACCGCCCTTGATGCCGCGATTGCCACGCTCCCCGCCGCCTCGTGTTCGTGTTTGATGAATTCCACCAGCAGGATCGAGTTGTTCACCACCACCCCGGCCAGCGCTACGTAGCCAAGCAGGCTCGGCATCGAAAAGTCGAGCCCCATGAGCATATGGCCAAAGATCGCGCCGGCAAGGGCGAGCGGGATGACCAGCATCACGACGATGGGCTCGACATAAGACCGGAACTGGAACGACAAGAGCGCGAAGACACCCAAGAGACCGATGACGAACCCTTTCATCATCGAAACCTGTGTGACGGCGGCCTCGGCCCGCTGACCTTCGACGTCAAGGGTGATGCCGGGGTGGCTGGCGAGAAGATCGGGCACGAAGCGGGCGAGGGTGTCGGAGACAATGGCGTTGGCATTGGCGAGGCGTGTGTCGATCGTGCCTTGCACGGTAACGGTCCGCTTGCCGTCTTCGCGGTTGATACGAGCGACGCCGCGAGCCGTCTCGACTGCGGCCACCACGGAAAGCGGGATCGTGGTTCCGTCGGTCCGGGTGATGGCGAATTCGTCGAAGGTGCGACGTTCGGTGGCCGCGGTGGGGTCGAGGCGTGCCGTGACCTCGATGGTCTGATCCGCGCTGCGGATCTCATTGATCATGCTGCCTTGATACGCAGCGCGAAGCTGATCGGCGACCATTGCGGCGGTCACGCCCATCGGTCCCGCAGCGTCTTTGAGCGTGATACGCAATTCGGGCTTGCTGGGGCGAAGATCGTCCATGACCGAGGTGACGCCTTGGTAGCTGGCGAGCCAGTCGGTCAATTCGGTGGCGGCGGATTTCAGCGTGGACAGGTCGTCACCTTTCAGGCGCATGTCGAGCGCGATGCCGGCCGGGCCGATCGTGCTCTCGGCGTATTTCAGGGAGACGACATCCGGAAGCGCACCGACCTCGTCACGCCAGGCCGCCATTATCGGGTCGGGTCGCAAGGTGCGCAAAGACGACGGCAGCAGGTCGACCGAAACCGTCGCGACATGGGCACCGGCCTCAAACGCATCGCGGTTGACGCCATTGAACACGGTGACGGATTGGACGAGATCGGCGCCATCGGTCTGGTCGGGGGAAAGACGTGCGTTCACACGGTTCAGCCCGGCGATGACGCGGGCGACCACGGCATCGGTGCGATCCTGGGGGGTGCCTTGCGGCAACAACACGCGCGCTTCGATGGTATCGCCGTCGATCTCGGGGAATGCGGTGAACTTGAGCGTGCCACCGGCAATCTGCGCAATGGCGACGAAGAGAATTGCCAGCGCCAGCCCCACCACCGCGTAGCGCGCCCGGATCAGCCGGTCGGCGACACGCCCGGTGGCCTCCCTGAGCCAGCCGATGCCCGCCTCGATCCGGGCGGCAACGCGACCCTGCCGCTTGTGTTCCAGACTGTGCAGAAGGTGGTGCGGCAGGATAAGGAACGCCTCCACCAGCGAGACAACGAGCACAAAGAGCATCACCGCCGGCACGACCCGAAGCACGGCGCCCAGATCGCCCTTCAGGAAAGCGAGAGAGCCAAAAATCATCGCCGTGGTGGCGAAGGAAGCGAGCACGTTGCCAAAGACCTGCCTCGCGCCTTCGACAGCTGCGTCGAGCGGCGCACGGCCCGCCTCGCGCAGCCGGGCGATGTTCTCGGAAATCACGATCGCGTCGTCCATGAGCAATCCGATGACGATCAGAAGACCAATGGTTGTCATCAGGTTCAGCGAAAGCCCCGCGACCGCCATGATCGCAATGCCGCCCATGAAGGCCACCGGAAGTCCCATTGACACCCAGAAAGCGAAACGCAGCCCAAACACCAGCCACAGCACGGCGAAGACGAGAGCGAGGCCCTGGAGCCCGTTCACCAATACGAGCGACAGGCGCTCTCGAACCACCGTGGCACCGTCCGATATGACTTCGTATTCAAGGCCGGGCGGCGCCGTGGCGCGTTCGGCGTCGAGGAAGGCATTGATGGCGTCGATCGTGTCGAGCGAGTCTTCGGCGCGGGTCTTGGTCACGTCGAGCACGGCGGCCGGTTTGCCGTTCAGGGTGATGGATTGCGCCTCGTTGGCGTAGCCTTCGGTAATCCGGGCGATCTCACCAAGTCGCACCTGGCCGCCGCTTGATGAGGAGCGGACGACGACATCGGCAAGCCTGTCCGGGCTGCGTCGTTCTTCGCTGATGCGGATCAGGAGGCTTTGATCGCGCCCGTCGATAGAGCCAGCCGGCATATCGAGGCTCTCGGAACCGACGGCACGGACAATGTCGGAAATCGACATTTCGAAACGGCGCAACGCCGCCGGCGCAATGTCGATGCGTATCTCGGAGGCGGGAAAGCCGCGGATGTCGACGATCGGAATGTCGCCCCAGCGCAGCATGCGGGTGCGCAGCTGTTCAGCATAAGCTTCGAGCGTCGGGCGGTGTTCCGGGCCGGTTACCGCGATGGAGGCGACGAAGTCGGTCAGTCCGAGTGCGCGCACCGTGGCCCGTTCGGCGCGGTCGGGGAAATCGGCGATCGCATCGACCTCTGCCGAAACCTCGTCGAGAAAGTCACCAAAGTTGCTTCCTTCGCGCATCGTCGCCACGGCCCGACCAAGACCCTCACGCGCTTCACAGGAGGCGGATGCAAGATCGGTGACAGCGTCGAGTGCCGTCTCGATCCGTTCGCAGATTGCGGTTTCGATATCCTCTGCGCTGGCGCCGGAGTAGATGACGTTCACCTCCACCTCGCTTGGCGCGGCGCGTGGAAATGTCTCGCGCAACAGGCCCGGGCCGGCAAACAGGCCGGCGGCGAGGAAAATCAGCATGAGCAGGTTGGCGATGGTCGGATGGCCGGCAAAGAAGCGGATCATCGCGTGGCCTCCAGCACGGCGGTGAGGGCGGCGTCGTTGAGAGGGGCGAGGGCCATACCCTCGATCGGTACGAGTAGATCAGAGACCACGACCTTGTCGCCATCTGCCAATCCCTCGGATATCAGGGCTATGTCATCCTGAATCAAAACGGGTGACACCGGACGGCGTTCCAACCGATCGTCCTTTCCCGCCACGAAAATCATTCCATCTCGAAGGGCGCTGCGCGGAACGACAAACCCGCTCACGGGTTGTCCGGTGATCGCAACTTCGACGAACATACCCTTGGTGAGCGGCGGCTGGGAGGCCGGGATCGCGGTCTCGTAAACCGCATCGACGACGACGATCACGCCCAAAGTGCCGGTCCTTGGGTCGATGGTGTCGCTCACGCGGTCGACCCGGCCAGACCACCGCAGCGGGTCGTCCCCGAGATCGAGCCGGACCTCTGCGGACAGCGCGAGCCCCTGGAGCACCTTGGTCATCGTCGTCGGATCGGCGGCGAAGGCGGCGGCGTCCGGGGCTGCGAGTTTCAACAGCCGACGCAGTTCCGCGACAGGCACCTGGGCCTCGATTTCCGCCCGGTCGGTGCCGTCCAGCACGGCGGCAACCTCGCCCGCGCGCAAGAACTGTCCCTGTTCGACCGAAACCTGGGCGACGCGGGCTTCGAAGGGCAAGGTGAGCTTCGTTCGTGTAAGGTTGAGCCGTGCGGCATCACCGGCAGCCCGTGCCGCAGCCGCGCTTTCTTCAAGCCCGGCGCGCTGAGCGGGAATGAGGGCGAGTGTGCTTTCAATGGACTGCACCTTCTGACGTTGCGCGAGCCATGCCGCGCGGGCCGTATCGACGGCCGCCTGTGCCCGGGACCCTCCTTCGAGCAGCGCCTCGGTGCGGGCCAATTCGTTGGCCCGAAGCGTAAGCACGTCCCGCTCGATCTCCAATGCCGCATGTTGGTTGTCCTCGGACACCGAGAGCTCGGCGATCTTCGCCTCTGCCGCCGCGACGTTCGCCTTGGCCTGAACCAGGGCGATCTCGTAATCTTCGGGGGCGATCCGGACAAGATCGGCGCCTGCCGGAAGGATGGCACCACGCGCAAGCTCCGGGTTGACCCAGGCGACCGTGCCTGCGACCTGACCGATCGCGTCGAATGTTCTGCCGGGCGCAACCAGTCCGAAGCCGGTAATCAGCGGACGAACCGACGTGGCCGCAGCCGTGATGGTCCGAACAGGCGTCGCGACTTCTTTTGCTTCGACCATGGCGGGCGGCGCCTTGGCATTCATGGTGAACACGAGAAATCCTACGCCTGCGGCGGCGATTGGAAGGGTGAGGAAAAGGAGTTTCAAACTGTTACGCATCAGGTTCCGTCCGTCCGCGCAAACGCGGCAAGTTGAAGTTCGAGGAGCCGGGCGCCATCGCGAGCAAGCAGCGTTGGGTCGTGAGTCAGGACGAGCCGCAACGCCATGCTTTGCACGACGCCCATGATTAAAGCGGCGATGTCGACCGCCGGGACATCGGGGCGAAGCGTGCCCTCCTGTTGGGCGGAAATACACAGTTGAACCACGGCGCCTTGGAATTCCGCCATCCGTGTTTGCATCGCTGCGCGCACCACTCCGTCGCCCGCCATCGGGTCCCGCGTGAGCATGATTTCGGGCAAGGCCGGGATGCGCTCGATCAACGCAAGCTGGCCAAGGACGAGAGTGTGGAGCCGCACATAGGCCGGTTTGTTGTTATCTACATTGGCTTCGAGGTTTCGTGCGACATTGTGCCCGAGCCGGTCGGTGATCGAACGCCAGAGGTCGGCTTTCGTGCTGTAGTAGCGGTAAATTGCGGGTTGGGTAATGCCCAGCCGTTCGGCAATTGCGACCGTGGTCACGCGGGCCGGTCCACCTTCGAACGCGAGGTCAAGAGCGGCATCGAGTATCTCCGCCTTTCGGTCTTTGGGTTCTGTGGTCATAGGTGTTTGCGTGGCGCAGAAATGACGGCGAGCACCACCCAAAAGGCGACGCGGAAGACCAGCGCCATACCCGTGCGCAGCTCCACGGGCGCGCCCGAAAGGGTGACGCTGGCGAAAGCAATCCCCGCGCCTGCTGTCGCCAGTGCGATGAAGATGGCAAGACGGTGTCCCCAGATACTTCCGCGCCACAACAAGAGCGCAGCGGCGAGATACGCAAAGCCCGCGAAAAGGTTGAACTGAACGACAAAGAGGACAATGTCGCCCGCGATTTCGCGCGCGGCATTCGGCCCGAACAGCACGTTCGATGAAGCAAAAATGGTGACCAATCCGAACACTGCGGCGCTTGCGCCGAGGGTGCGATTTCGTGCCGGGGTGTTTCGAGCTGATCCAATCAAGCGATGCTGTTCCATCCTGTGCTCTCCATCTCAATCCGAACCGCTTATTATAGCGATATAACCATCTGGACGTCCGTGTGTTTTGAGAAAAGTCAAATGGGTGGCGACCGGCATACGATTGCGACGAAAAAGGGATCGTAGGTGGGGAGGCAATGGGCCGCGCGGTCAATCTGTCAACGGCGGAGTAAAAACCTGCTACTGTGGCGGAGCAAAAGTCGGCCAATTTGGGGTGCACGCCTTGGAGCGTGTGGCTCTCGTTTGGCAAGCACGTTCCATGCCGCGTTGGCCGTCAGGCCAATCGTGTGAGGGTCATTTTCCGGTCTAGGGCGTGAGTCACGGCTTCCAAAACGGAGCAGTGATATGAGTGACCTCTACTGGCTGACAGGCGCGCAGACGGCGAAGCTCGAACCTTTCCTCCCGAAGTCGCGCGGGAAGCCGCGTGTGACTGAATAACGCGTGCTATCCGGACTTATCTTCATCAATCGCAATGGGTTGCGTTGGCGGGATCCCCCGCGATGAGGTCCGCTATCGAAAGCGCCATCAAATCGAGAACAGCTTTGCCCGTCTGAAAGACTGGCGGCGTGTCGCAACCCGTTACGACAGATGCCCCAAGGTATTCCTGTCAGTGTCCCAATTTCGGGGACGGCTCACAAAAAGCTGTCGTCCGATTGGAAATTGTGAATGTCGGCTGTGCGGGTCCAATGCTCTGTCACGCGGCCCCAGCGGGCCGCGTGAGCACTAACGATACAGGAGAACAGGAATTTTCACCGATTGAATCATTGCAGTGGTCGTGGACCCGATAATGAGGCTCCTGATCCTGCTGTGGCCATAAGCCCCCATCACCAGAAGATCGAACCCCTCTTCAGATACCAGCTTGGTCAAGGCATCTTCGGGTTCACCTGTCGCGATGCGGGAGGAAGCCGTGAGATTGGCCGCTTGAAGCTTCAAGACCGCTTCATCAGCGACTCTCTGGGCGTCAGTGTTATCTTGGGCCACACTGAGCACGCAAACGTCGAGATCAGCAAAAACCGGGCTGGTTGACATGCGCTCGATAGCGATCTTGGCACTTGCGCTCCCGTCATAGGCGACGAGAACCTTCGAAATCGGGCGAAACTCCCGCGATGCCACGAACACTGGCACCTTGGAGGTGCGCACGATCCGTTCGAGATTCGACCCCAGGTGCCCGGAGGCGAAATCGGACCCTTCCCCGCGTTTACCGATGGTGATTGCGCGAATCTCGCCCTCGAGCTCACGGACTGCTTCCAGAAGGTCACCCTTTCTCAAGCGTAGGTTCACATGCGGAATCCCGTCTTTTTCAAGGATCGCCTTCGCATCTTCCAGAATAGCATGGCCCTTCGCCAGTGCGAGCTTTGCGCGCTGTTCATCCAGTGTGGACAGTTCTTCCAGAAGCGCGGTCCTGGCGCCAAGGCCCAGTGCCCCGGAAAGATCTGTCGAGGTAGCGCCTTCGCGGCGGCCCAGCACATGCATGGCTTCCACGCTGGCGCCGAGCTTCTGAGCGATCCATGCCGTATGATGACAGACGCTCTCGGAATAGGCCGAGCCGTCCAGTAGTGTCAGTATCTTGTCCATGGTGGTCCTCCCTCAGTGCCCCGTCAATTTTTCCATCGCGCCGGGCTTGTCATGTATCGCAAGCTTGTCGACGAGCGTTTCCGTTGCATCGTTCATGCCAATAACCTCGACTTCAGAACCCTCTCGGCGAAACTTCAGGATCGCCATATCCAACGCCTGAACGGAGCTGATATCCCAGATATGGGCCCGGCTTACGTCGATGATGACACGGTCAAGTGCTTCCCGGAAGTCGAAGGCGTCCGCGAAATCTTCGGCCGACCCGTAGAAAAGCTGGCCTTCGACCACATAGGTTCGTTCGCGCTGATCGGCAGACAAGGTCGACGATATGCGGAAGAGCTGCGCGATCTTGCCTGCAAAGAAGATGCCCGACAGCAGGACCCCCACCAGAACGCCAATGGCGAGGTTGTGCGTATAGACCACTGTCACGACCGTCGCGATCATCACGATGGAGGACGAACGTGGATGGACTTTTAGCGCCTTGATCGAAGACCAGGAGAAGGTGCCGATGGACACCATGATCATGATGGCGACCAGCGCAGGCATCGGGATGCGGGCAACGAGGTCACCCAGCCCCACGACAAGGATCAGGAGCACGACGCCAGCGGTGAAGGCCGAAAGACGGCCCCGCCCACCGGATTTCACGTTAATGATCGACTGGCCGATCATCGCGCAACCCGCCATGCCACCGATGAAGCCCGTACAGGTATTCGCGATACCTTGCCCGATGCATTCCTGGTTGCGGTTGGACTTGGTGTCGGTCAGGTCGTCCACGATGTTCTGCGTCATCAGGCTTTCAAGCAGTCCCACGACCGCGATCGCTGCGGAGTACGGGAAGATGATTATCAGGGTCTCGAAGGTCAGCGGCACGTCCGGAATAAGGAAAAACGGAAGCGTGTCCGGCAGCGCGCCCATGTCGCCCACCGTTCGGACGTCCCAGCCCATAACCACGACAAGCAAGGTCAGGACGATGATCGTCACCAACGGCGACGGGACGGCTGTCGTCAGGCGAGGGAAAAGATAGATGATCGCCAGCCCGGCTGCCACCAGGGCATATGTGAGCCAGGTGACGCCGGGGTTGTTCAGGTTCAGCTCGGGGAGCTGTGCCATGAAGATCAAGATTGCCAGCGCATTCACAAACCCGGTCATGACCGACTTCGAAACATAGCGCATATAACGCCCGAGCTTTAGAAGCCCTGCCCCAATCTGCAAAAGCCCCGCGAGAACGGTCGCGGCCAGAAGGTATTCGAGGCCATGATCCTTCACGAGCGTAATCATGAGGACGGCTGTGGCCGCGGTGGCGGCTGAAATCATGCCTGGTCGTCCGCCTGTGAAGGCAATGAGAACGGCAATTGAGAACGAGGCGAAAAGACCCACCTTGGGGTCCACGCCGGCGATGAGAGAGAAGGCGATGGCTTCGGGTATCAGCGCCAGCGCCACGACGACACCTGCAAGCACATCGCCGCGAATATTACCGAACCATTGCTGTCGGTAATCAGAAATTGAGATCATATTGAACAGTCCAATACCCTGAGTCGGAATGCCTCTCCTGAGACGATCCGGCATTGCAGTTTGGGCTTATCTAAGGGGTTATCCGGCGGATCAGCGGCCGGAAGAGCCACCCGGGCTTTCACCGGGTCCTTACGCTATCAGGGGCGCATAAAACCCATATGCGCGGAAAACACAACCACTCGTCATGCCCCCAGCACTATGTGTGCCTAGTCTATCAGTCTTGCGGCATGGAAGGGGTCTCTCAAAGCCGACATCCATGGACGACACTGCATCTGGCAAGACGGACACGAAGCGGCCTTTGCGGCGACCTTCTTGGACAGCGGCTAGATGTCGTCGCAGCACGGCTGGGTGTGAGCGCGCGTGGCGGGGCGCGTCAAGAGCGCAGTCCGGGAGGCGGCGAATGGGACATTCCTGACGCCTGTCCAAGGGCTCCTGGGTTGTGCCACAAACCTTGATTAACTGCGGGCTGCAACACGCGCCTGGTATCCGTCGAGATCGCGGATAAGCGCGCTGCCTGTCGGTCGCTCGTTCCGGGCGCAGAACTCGGCCCAGACGGCGCTGAACGGCAGGTCCTTTAGCTCTTCAGTCAGAACGAAGCGCGTGGTGAGGTCGAGTGCCTCTTCCGCGGCCTTGAGACGCGCTTGCGGCATGAGCAGCGCTTCGAGCAGCGCCTTTTGCATGTTGCGCACGCCGATGACCCAGGCCGCCGTCCGGCTGATCGTTGCGTCGAAGAAATCGAGCCCGATGTGGGTGCGGTCCAGCAGGTCGGCAAAGACCAGTTCCTGTGCCATTTGCCGGATCGAGTCGTCGAGAAGGATGACGTGGTCGGAATCCCAACGCATCGGGCGGGAGACGTGGAGGAGCAACTCGTCCACCGAAAGCGCCACCGACGACAGTTTGTCCGCGATGTTCTCGGTCGGGTGGAAGTGGCCCATGTCGAGGCAGAGAAGTGTGCCCTTTCGGATCGCGTAGCCCAGGTAAAACTCGTGGCTGCCAACTGTCATCGCCTCGACGCCGATCCCAAAGAGCTTGGATTCGACCGCGTCGAGCAGATGCGCCTTGTCGTGAGCCGGGGCGAACATCTCATCCAGCGATGCCTCCAGCCTTCGACGGGCGGACATACGGTCTACGGGCGTGTCCTTGGACCCGTCCGGCACCCAGATGTTGTTGACGGACGGCGTGCCCTGTGCCGCGCCCATTCGGGCTGCGATCTCGCGGGAGCGCTTGCCATGTTCGATCCAGAAGTCGCGGATGCCCTGATCGGGGTGGCTGAGGGTCAAATTGTCGTCGGCCTTGCTGTGCGCAAAGAAGGTTGGGTTGAAATCGAGGCCGATGCCCTGATCCCTGGCCCAGTCGACCCATGGCTCGAAATGCTTGAACTCGATCTCGTCGCGGTCCGGTGTCTCGTCCGTGTCGAGGTAGAAAGCATGGAGATTGAGCCGGTGTTTGCCGGGGATCATCGAGTATGCGAACTCCAGATCCGCGCGCAGCTCGTCCGGGGTGCGGGCGCGACCGGGGTGGTTGCCCGTGGCCTGGATGCCACCACCTGACGCGCCGGTTTTCTGTTCGAACCCCACCACATCGTCACCTTGCCAGCAGTGCACCGAGATCGGGATCTGGCCGAGCGCGTCAATTGCGACTTCGGTGTCAACGCCCCATGCGGCGAAGGCGTCTTTTGCGGAATCGTATGTCATGTGTCCTCCCTGCCGGTCGCCCGGCGTCATCTTTTGCGAAGCATGGTGCGGTTGAGTTCGGCCACGCTGGCCGCTCCCATCAGGCGCATGTCACGTTCCACTTCGTCCTTGAGCAGCCCGACCATCCGTTCGACCCCCGCCTGTCCGGCCGCGGCGAGCGGGAACAGGTAGCCGCGCCCGATGCCGACGGCCTTGGCGCCCATGGCGAGCGCCTTGACGATATGGGTGCCGCGCTGAATGCCGCTGTCCATGATGACGTCGAGCTTGTCGCCGACCTGATCCACAATGCCTTCGAGCGCGTCGAAGGGTGCGATGGACCCGTCAAGCTGTCGTCCGCCATGGTTTGACAGGATCACCGCGTCGCAACCGACCTCGGCGGCGCGGGCTGCGTCGTCCGGATGGATGACCCCTTTCAGGCAGAACTTGCCGTCCCAAAGCTCGACCATCTCCGCGAGATCGTCCCAATTCATCGTGGGGTCCAGCATCTCGGTGAAATACCGCCCGATCGACATGGTGCCGCCGCCCATATCGACATGGTCGTCGAGCTGGGGCAGGGCGAATTTCTCATGCGTGACGTAGTTGATCCCCCACATGGGTTTCATCGCGAATTGCGCCATGCCGTTCAGCGTCAGTTTGAAGGGAATTGAGAACCCGGTGCGCTTGTCACGCTCGCGGTTGCCGCCGGTCATACTGTCGACGGTCAGCATCATGGCGTCGACCCCAGCCTCTTTCGCGCGTTGCATCATGGCGCGGTTCAGGCCCCGATCCTTGTGGAAATAGAACTGGTAGACCTGCGGTGTGTCGTGTTTGGCGCGCAACTCCTCAAGACTGACGGTGCCCAAACTGGAAACGCCGAACATGGTGCCGTGTTTCGCCGCCGCTGCCGCCACGGCCCGTTCTCCCTCGTGATGAAACAGGCGTTGGAGCGCGGTGGGGGACAGGTAGAAGGGCAGGGCCAGCTTTTGTCCCATGATCTCGACCGACAGGTCCACATCCTCGGTGCCGCGCAGCACATGCGGCACCAGGTCGACGGCCTCGAAGGCTGCCGAATTGTGCCGCATCGTCACCTCGTCGTCGGCGCCGCCGTCGATGTAGTCGAAGATCGGCGACGGCAGCCGGCGTTTGGCGAGACGTCTGAAATCATGGAAGTTGTGGCACTGTGACAGCCGCATGCTCGTTTCCTCCCGTTGGCGGGGGTAGCGCACCACCCCCAGGACGGCTCAACGTGTGAAGGCTTCTTTGTTGCCTGCGTCCACGTTCACGATATTGCCCGTCGATTTTGACGAGGAATCGGCGGCAAAGAAATAGGCGGCTTCCGCGATATCCTCCGGCAGGACCGAACGCTTGAGCATGGACCGGTTGCGGTACATCTCCTCCAGCCCCTCCTTGTCCGTCCCGTAGGTCGAAGCTCGCTGGTCGAGCCAATCGCCTTCCCAGATTTTCGAACCGCGCAAAACGGCGTCCGGGTTCACCACGTTCACGCGAATGCCCGCTTCGGCACCCTCGAGCGCGAGGCAGCGGGCTAGATGGATCTCGCTCGCCTTGGCGGTGCAATAGGCCGAGGCGTTCGGACTTGCCGCAAGACCGTTCTTGGACGCCACGAAGACGATGGAACCGCCGATGTCCTGCACGCGCATGACCTTGAACGCTTCTCGCGAGACGAGGAAATAGCCGGTGGACAGGATGTCCATGTTCTTCTGCCAAAGATCGAGCGTGGTCTCTTCGACCGGGGCGGAAGAGGCGATGCCGGCGTTGGACACCAGGATGTCGATACCACCGAACTCGACCGAGATATCCGCGTAAGAGGCCGCAACCGCCGTTTCGTCGGTCACGTTCATCGCCACGGTGCGCACCACGTCGCTGCCAAAGCGTTGGACGAGGTTGTCCCTGGTCGCGTTGAGGCCTTCCTCGTTGATGTCGGCAAGCATGACACAGGCACCTTCCGAGAGGTACCGTTCAGCGGTGGCCGATCCGATGCCACCTGCGCCACCCGTGACCAGCGCCACGCGACCGGCCAGAGATTTTGGTTTGGGCATACGTTGCAGCTTGGCCTCTTCGAGAAGCCAGTATTCGATGTCGAAGGCTTCCTGTTCGGGCAGACCGACATATTCCGAAACGGCATAGGCCCCGCGCATCACGTTGATCGCATTGATGTAGAACTCACCGGAAACGCGGGCGGTCGCCTTGTCCTTGGCGAACGTAATCATGCCGACGCCGGGGATCAGGTAAACCACCGCATTCGGGTCACGCAGGGCCGGGCTGTCGTCGTGTTTGCAGCGGTCATAATAGGCTTTGTAGTCTTCCCGGTACTCCGCGATCTGGCCAGCCAGCCCGTCCATGACCTCGTCGAGATTGTTCTTCGCGGGGTCGAAGGCCACGACCAGCGGGCGGATCTTCGTGCGAAGGAAGTGGTCGGGGCAGGAGGTGCCCAACGCCGCGAGCGGTTCCATGTCTTTCGCGTTGACGAATTCCAGAACCGTGTCGCTGTCTTCGAAATGACCGACCATGTGCTGGTTGCCGGATACGAAGCCGCGGATTGCGGGCATCAGGCGCGCGGCGACAGCGCGGCGTGCCTCGGGGGCGAGGCTTTCGTGGATGGCACCACCGAAAGCGTCCTGCCCGGCGGTCTTGTCCGCGAACCAGTCCATCGCACGTTGGATGATCTGGAGCGTCAGTTCATAACACTCCTTCGCGTCATCCGCCCAGGTAAAGAGACCGTGGCTCTCCAGCACCACGCCTTTGGCGTCCGGGTTCTTCTTGCAGAAATCCTCAAGCCAGAGACCCAGTTCGTAGCCCGGCTTTTTCCACGGGAGCCAACCGATCTCGTCGCCGAAGACCTCCTGCGTGAGCTCTTGCGAATTCCTGGAGGCGGCGATGGCAATGATGGCGTCGGGGTGCATGTGGTCGACGTGTTTTTTCGGCACATAGGCGTGCAGCGGGGTGTCGATCGACGCCGCGCGCGGGTTCAGGTTGAAGGTGCAATGGGGCAGGTAGCCGACCATCTCGTCCTCGTAGTCGACACCGCGATAGAGGCCTTTCAGCGCGTTCAGCTTGTCCATGTAAAGCGTCGCGAAACCGTCCATCTTGATCGAACCGACATCGCCACCGGACCCTTTGACCCAGAGCACTTCGGTCATCTCGTCGGTGAGCGGATCTTTCTCCATCACCTTGGCCGAGGTGTTGCCGCCGCCGTAGTTCGTGATTCGCTTGTCGGACCCGAGAAGGTTCGAGCGATACAGCAGCTTTTCCGACTCGCTCATCCCTTCGGATTTTGCGTCATCCCACAGATTTTCCAGCCGGTTTTCGGCGCGCGTCAGCATGCTATTCCTCCCATATGGGCCGCGATTGGCGGCCAAAGCCTTTGACCGAACCCTGCGCAAGTCGCAAGACTAAGTCAACCAAAACCAATCACAAACAATCATGCTGCACCGCAGTATGATTGGAAATGAAAACTTTTGATTGACGCATGACCAGAATCGGGCATGCTGAATGGAACGGGAGGACCTCGATGCACGAAACGGAACGCCACCGGCTTATTCTGTCTGCGGTACAGGAACGCCCCATCGTGACGGTGGGTGAACTTGTGGCGCTGACGGAAACCTCCGAGGCAACGATCCGCCGCGACATTGCGACGCTCGACAGGGAAAAACGCCTGCGCCGTGTGCGCGGTGGGGTCGAGTCGCTCGCGCCGCCGCCCTTGCCGGGGCTGGCCGGCCGGCCTTTCGCTGTAAACCAGGCGATCAACGCCGAGGAAAAGCAGGTAATCGCGCGTGAAGCGGTCGCGCTCTGTGACGATGGCGACCCGATCATCATCAACGGCGGGACGACAACGTTTCAAATGGTCCACCACCTGGTCAACCGCCGGGTGCAGGTGATGACCAACAGCTTCCCGATCGCGGAACACCTGCTCAAGCACACCAAGAACACCGTCATGGTGCCGGGTGGTGCGCTCTACCGCGAACAGAACATCATTCTCAGCCCCTTCGAGAACGATATGACGCGGCACTATTACGCCAAGCGCATGTTCATGGGGGCCTACGGGATCGGACCGATGGGCCTGATGGAAAACGATCCGCTGCTCATTCAGGCGGAGGAAAAGCTCATCGGTCAAGCTGACGAGCTGGTGGTGCTGGTCGATAGCTCGAAGTTCGAGAACCGCTCGTCGCTCGTCCTGTGCGGACTTGAACGGATCAGCATCGTCATCACCGACGAAGGAATTTCGGACCGTGTCGCTTCGATGCTCGAAGCGGCGGAGGTCCGGGTGATTGTGGCCCCGTCTGCGGGCGCAAGAAAGACGGACGCGGGATAAACTCGCGGCCAGGAAATACTCAACCAGGGAGGTTTAACCATGAGTATGACAAGAAGGATGTTCGGAGGCGTCGCGCTTGCTGCGATGATGGTCGCAGGAACCGGGGCACAGGCTCAGGACGATAATGTCCGTATCGCGCTGGTCGTGAAGGCGCTGGGTATCGGCTTCTTTGAAGCCGCCGCGAAAGGCGCCGAGGAAGCCGCCGAAGAGCTGGGGAACGTCGAGGTCATCTATACCGGTCCGACCGACACCACCGCGGAAGGCCAGATCGAGGTCATCAATTCGCTGATCGCGCAGCAGGTGGATGCCATCGCGATTTCCGCGAACGACACCGACGCGCTGGTGCCTGCCCTGAAAAAGGCCATGCAGCGCGGGATCAAGGTCATCTCATGGGACTCCGGCGTCGCGCCCGAGGGCCGGATGTTGCACCTGAACCCGTCGTCGAACCCGCTGATCGGCAACATGATCATCAAGCTCGCCGCCGACGAGCTTCCCGATGGTGGTAAGGTCGCGCTTCTGTCGGCCACCACGACATCGACCAACCAGAACATCTGGATGGAAGAAATGAACAAGGTGATGGGCAATTACCCGGGCATCGAAGTGGTCGGCACCGTCTATGGCGACGACCTCGCGGACAAATCCTATCGCGAAGCCACCGGCCTGATGCAGACCTACCCGGACCTCGACGCCATCATCGCGCCGACTTCGGTGGGCATCGTGGCTGCGGCTCGTGCCGTGGAAGACGCCGGAAAGGTCGGGGAAGTGAATGTGACCGGCCTTGGTCTCCCGTCCGAGATGGCCGGCGCCATCGAGAGCGGCGCGTCCAAATCCTTCGCGATCTGGAACCCGATCGACCTTGGGTACTCCGCGACCTATCTCGCCTACCAGCTTGCGACCGAGCAGGCCACCGCCGAGGCGGGCGCCGAGATCCCGATGGGGCGTATGGGCGCGCTCACGCTGGATGAAAACAAGGAAGGCGCGATGGCCGATCCGTTCGTTTACGACGAGTCGAATATCGACGAATTCAAGGACATCTTTTGATTTCCTCCCGCCCCGGCGTAAGAGACTTCTCTCCCGCCGGGGCACCTTTTTCTGCTGATCGGAGGCCACGATGCAAATGAGCATCGAGACCAAAGCGCAGGTGGCATCCGCGGTGGATACCGCCCCCGTGCTGACCCTCGACGGGATCACCAAGACCTTTCCGGGCGTCAAGGCGCTCGACGGGGTTTCGCTCGACCTCTACCCCGGCCAGGTGACCGCTCTCGTGGGCGAGAATGGCGCGGGCAAGTCGACCATCGTGAAGACCCTGACCGGGATTTATCAACCTGATGCCGGCACCATCCGGGTCGCGGGTGAAGAGATGCACTTCGCCACCGCGCAGGATGCCAGCGCGGCCGGGATTACTGCCATCCATCAAGAGACGGTGCTCTTCGACGAACTCACCGTCGCCGAAAACATATTCATCGGCCATGCGCCGCGTGGCCGGTTCGGCCTGATCGACTGGCCGACAATGCGCGCGAAGTCCCGCGAGATCCTCGACCGGATCGACGCTGACCTCGACCCCGATATGCCGCTTCGTGACCTGGGGATCGCGTCCAAGCACCTCGTCGCCATCGCCCGCGCGCTGTCGGTGGACGCGCGCGTCGTCATCATGGACGAACCGACCGCCGCTCTCAGTCACAAGGAAATCGAAGAGCTCTACGAGCTGGTCGAGCGCCTGAAGTCCGAGGGGCGGGCGATCCTGTTCATCAGCCACAAGTTCGACGAAATTTTCCGCATCGCCGACCGGTTCACCGTGTTCCGTGACGGCCAGCACGTCGGCGAGGGCCTGATTTCCGAGATCGCCGAGGCCGATCTGGTGCGGCTCATGGTAGGGCGTGACGTAGACCAGATCTTCCCCCAACGCGACCACGCGCCAAGCGAAGCGGTTCTGCAAGTCGTGGGCTATAGCCACCCGACCGAGTTCGACAACATCGCCTTCACCCTGCGCAAAGGTGAAATCCTGGGCTTTTACGGTCTCGTCGGTGCCGGTCGGTCCGAGGTGATGCAATCGCTCTTCGGGATCACCAAGCCTTCCAAAGGCGTGGTCAAGATTGACGGCGACATCAAGGTCATCCGCTCGCCTGCCGACGCAGTGGGCAATGGCATCGTCTATGTCCCCGAGGATCGCGGCAAGCAAGGCGCGGTGATCGGCCTGCCGATTTTCCAGAACATCACGCTCCCGTCGCTGAGCCAGACGTCGCGCGCGGGGTTCCTGCGCCTCTCCGAGGAATTCGCGATGGCGCGGGAATACACCGAGCGGCTCGACCTGCGCGCCGCCGCGCTGGATCAGGACGTGGGCAACCTGTCGGGTGGCAACCAGCAGAAGGTGGTGATCGCCAAGTGGCTCGCCACCAAGCCCAAGGTCATCATTCTCGACGAGCCCACCAAGGGCATCGACATCGGGTCCAAAGCGGCCGTTCATGCGTTCATGGCCGAACTCGCGGCGCAGGGTCTGGCGGTGATCATGGTCTCCTCCGAAATCCCCGAGGTGATGGGCATGTCCGACCGGGTGATCGTCATGCGCGAAGGGTTGATCGCCGCCGAATTGGAAGGAGACGACCTGACGCCGGAAACGCTCGTGCGCCATGCGGCGGGCATCGGGGAGGAGGACCAATGATCGCGTTCCTGAAATCACGCGAGGCGATCCTCGCGGGGGCGATGCTCGTCCTTCTGGCCCTGATATCCAGCCGCTTTCCGGGCTTTGTCGCGCCCGACAACCTTGCCCGCGTCTTCACCGATACCTCGCCGCTCCTGCTTCTCGCTCTCGGCCAGACGGTCGTGATCCTGACCCGCTGCATCGACCTTTCGGTGGCGGCGAACCTTGCGCTCACCGGCATGGTCTGTGCGATGCTGAACGCAGCGATGCCGGGGGTGCCGGTGATCGTGATCCTCGCTATCGCTGTCGGTCTCGGGGCCATCATGGGAGCTTTCAACGGCCTCCTCGTTTGGAAACTCGCGATCCCGCCTATCGTTGTCACACTGGGCACGATGACGATCTATCGCGGGATCATCTTCCTCATATCCAATGGCGAGTGGGTCAACGCGCATGAAATGAGCAAGGCCTTCACCGGCTTCCCGCGCACGGTCTTTCTCGGCCTTCCTGTCATGGCATGGATTGCCATTGCCATCGCGTCCGGGTTCTTCCTCCTGATCGCCCGCACGCCGCTGGGCCGGTCCTTCTACGCGGTCGGCGGCAACCCGCACGCGGCGGTCTATGCCGGGATCGACGTGGGCAAGACGCAGTTCTGGGCTTTCGTGATCTCCGGCGCTCTCGCTGGGCTGACCGGCTATCTCTGGGTCGCGCGCTACGCGGTCGCCTATGTTGATATCGCGGCGGGATTCGAGCTCGAGGTCGTCGCGGCCTGCGTGATCGGCGGTATCTCGATCGCGGGGGGCGCGGGCACCATCCTTGGCACGATCCTCGGCGCGCTCTTTCTCGGTATCGTGAAGAACGCGCTCCCGGTCGTCGATATCTCGCCCTTCTGGCAGATGGCGATTTCCGGCGCAGCGATCATCACCGCAGTGGCGTTCAACGCCCGCAGCGCAAAGGCCAAGGGCCGCATCATCCTGCGCCGGGCGCAGGCACATGGAGCACAGGCATGAGTGACGCAACATCCCCCCGCCACATTCCCGACCGCCTGCAATCCAACGCGGCGCGGCTCCTGAAAAGCTGGGAAGTCCTGCTCCTCGGCGTGGCGATCCTGATCTTCATCGCGAACAGCTTCGCCTCGCCCTATTTCCTGAACGCGTGGAACCTGTCGGATGCCACGTTCAACTTCACGGAAAAGGCGATGATCGCCTTCGCCATGGCCCTCCTGATCATTTCGGGCGAGATCGACCTCTCGGTCGCGTCGATCATCGCGCTGGCTTCCACGGCAATGGGTGCGGCGGCGCAGGTCGGGGCCGGTACAACCGAACTGGTCCTGATCGGGCTGGTCGTGGGGCTTGCAGCGGGGGCGTTCAACGGCGTTCTCGTTACGGTCATGGGGCTGCCCTCCATCGTCGTCACCATCGGGACCATGAGCCTTTTCCGGGGGATCAGCTATATCATCCTCGGCGACGGTGCCTATCGCGGCTACCCGTCCGACTTCGCCTTCTTCGGGCAGGGTTATGTCTGGTGGGTCTTCTCGTTCGAATTCCTGCTCTTCGCGGTGCTGGCCGTGATCTACTACGTGGTCCTTCATCGCACCGAATTTCGGCCGCACGATCTATACCATCGGCAACAACGCCACCGCGGCGTCCTTCTCGGGTATCCGGGTGGCGCGGGTGAAGTTCATCCTGTTCCTGCTCACGGGCCTCATGGCAGGGGTCGCGGCGATCTGCCTGACCTCACGACTGGGCTCCACACGCCCCTCGATCGGGTTCGGCTGGGAGCTTGAGGTCGTCACCATGGTGGTCTTGGGCGGTGTTTCCATCCTGGGTGGCTCCGGCACGATCCCCGGTGTGGTCATCGCGGCCTTTGTCATGGGCCTCGTGACCTTCGGCCTCGGGCTGCTCAACGTCCCCGGCATCGTGATGTCGATCTTCATCGGCGCGATGCTCATCGGGGTGATCGCGCTCCCCCGTCTTTGGGATATGTGGAGACGGTCGTAATGGAGAAGCACGCTTTCAAGATGCAGCTCAATCCCGGCATGGCCGCAGAATACAAGAAACGGCATGACGAGATCTGGCCCGAGTTGGTCGACCTGCTGCACGGGGCGGGTGTGTCGGATTACTCCATCCATCTGGACGAGGAGACGAACATCCTGTTCGGCGTGCTCTGGCGCACGGAAGATCACAAGATGGATGATCTGCCCGCGACCGAAATCATGCAGCGTTGGTGGGCCCATATGGCGGACGTGATGGAGACACGGCCGGACAACGAACCGGTCGCCAAATCGCTCACCCCCATGTTTCATATGCCCTGATGCGGGTCGCGGTTCTCGACATAGGCAAGACCAACGCCAAGGTGGCGCTGGTCGACACGGACACCATGAGCGAGATCGCCGTGGTGACGCGTCCCAATCGCGTGCGCCCGGCACCGCCCTATCCGCATTTCGATGTCGAGGGGATATGGGCGTTCTTTCTCGCCAGTCTCAAGCAGATGCAGGCAGAGCATGGGATCGACAGGATAAGCGTGACGACCCATGGCGCGACATTCGCGCTGCTCGACGCGCGCGGCGACCTCGCCACGCCCGTGATGGATTATGAGCATACCGGCCCGGACAGTTTGGCGACTGACTACGACAGCCTGCGTCCGGACTTCGCCGAGACCGGTTCGCCTCGCTTGCCAATGGGGCTGAACGCTGGCGCGCAAATTCACTGGATGCTGGAAACCCAGGCGGGACTGCGCGATCGGGTAGCAGAGGTCGTCAGCTATCCGCAGTATTGGTCCGGTCGTCTGACCGGGCACTATGCGACCGAATTGACCTCGCTCGGCTGCCATACAGACCTTTGGAACCCGCGCGAGGCGTGTTTCTCGTCGCTGGTCGCGGCGCTGGGCCTTACCGACAAGATGGCCCCCCTCGCATTGGCGGGGGACGTGGCCGGCACGCTCTTGCCCGCCGTTGTCCGGGCAACAGGGCTGGCGCCCGAGACACCCGTCATGTCGGGCATCCACGATTCCAACGCGTCGCTGCTGCCGCACCTGCGCCAGATGCGCGGCCCCTTTTCGGTGGTCTCGACGGGAACATGGGTCATCTCGATGGCCATTGGTGGCGCGGCCGTTACCCTCGATCCCGCGCGCGACGCGCTCGTCAATGTAAACGGTCTTGGTGATCCCACCCCCAGCGCCCGTTTCATGGGGGGACGCGAGTTCGAGTTGTTGAGGGGTGAAACAGCCGATGCCACCACGACCGATGCGGAACGTGTCCTGCGCGAGCGGCTCTACCTCTTGCCCGCGATAGAAACCGGGTCCGGACCCTTTCCCGGTCGTTCTGGCGGCTGGAGCACGTCCGACATGTCGCCCGGCGAAAAGAACGTGGCCCTGTCATGGTATCTCGCCCTCATGACCGCCGAATGCCTGTCGATGATCGGAGGTCGGGGGCCAACCCTTGTCGAAGGCCCCTTCGCGCGCAACAACCATTTCGTCTCGATGCTCAAGGCAGCTTTGGGTCGCCCGGTCCACCTGTCGCATTCGGCGACGGGAACAAGCGTCGGCGCCTCGCTGTTGGCTGACAGCCAGGCCGAACCCGCACCAACGGTGCCGGTCGGCTCGGCCCGCGACCACAGGCACCTTCAGGGCTACGCTGCCGATTGGCGCGCGGAGGTGTCGGCGCCCGGACGGCTCTCCGTCAGTCCTTGACGAACAGTTTGCGCTCCACGTTGCAGAGCGTCTGCGCCGGTCCGTCCTCGGTGATGAGGATCGTTTCGGTCGTCTCCAGCCCCCAGTCGTCCATCCAGAGCCCCGGCATGAAGTGGAAGGTCATTCCCGGTTCCAGAACCGTCTCGTCGAAGGCCCGGATCGACACAGTGTGTTCGCCCCAATCCGGAGGGTAGGACAGGCCCACGGCATAGCCCGCCCGGTTCGGTCGCTCGATCCCGACCTTCAGCAATTCGACGTCCAGGGCGCGGGCAATGTCACAGGCCCGGTTGCCGGCCCGCGCGACTTCGATCCCCTGGTTCAACCCCTCGGTCAGCGCCTCCGAGGCATCGAGCATGAATTTAGGCGGCTTGCCGAAGAAAATCGTGCGGCTGAGCGGCGCGTGATAGCGGCGGTAACAGCCGGATTGCTCAATGAAGGTCGCTTCGCCCTTCTTCAGCGCTTCCCCGTTCCATGTCAGATGCGGCGCACTCGCGTCCTCGCCAGAGGGCAGGAGCGGCACGATGGCCGGATAGTCGCCCCAACTGTCGTCCTCGCCGTGCACCGAGGTTTTGAACAATTCGCCGACAAGGTTGTGTTTTAGCATCCCCGGCTCTGCGATTTCCATCGCCCGGTCGATCACCAATTCGGAAATCCGTGCGGCACGGCGCATGAAGGCCAGCTCTTCGTCGGACTTGCGCACCCGCACCCAGTTCACCAGCGTCGAGGCGTCTATGAACTCGGCTTCGGGCAGACCCACCGCCAGAACGGCAAAGGCGCGCGCGGTGAAGAAATAGGTCTCCATCTCCACCGCGATGCGCTTGTCGCCATAGCCCATGATCCGCAGGTGGCTTGCCAGGTCCTCCATCGGGTGAATGTCGGGCGCCTGGATATAGCGGTCGGCGTAGAAGATGATGTCCTCTTCTTCCATCCAGACCGTGCGTTTCGCGCCGTTGGCATCCTGCATCCGGCCCCACCAGATCGGATTGCCTTCGAGCGGTACGATAACCCCTTGGTGGACGTAAAACGACCAACCGTCATATCCGGTGAGGTAGTTCATGTTCGACGGGTTCGTCAGGAACAAAACGTCGATCCCCGCTTCGACCATGGACTCGCGGGTCAGGGCGATACGGCGGTCAAATTCGGCTTTGGTGAAATGCGCATTCTTGAGGGGCATGGGCAACCTGTGGGGTGAAAGTGGATATCCGTGCCACGGTGGCGGGAAAGTCGCGCGACTTCAATGTCTTTTGCGAACGGGCTTCCCCCCGGTGGCGCAGCGCCCTAGAAGTTGGATATGACGCCGCTTGACGCCACCGACCTTTCGATCCTGTCCGTTCTTGCCCGTGACGGGCGGATTACCAAAGCGGCGCTGGCCGAAGCCGTCGGGCTGTCGCCAACGCCCTGTTGGAACCGGCTCAAGCGGTTGGAGAAAGCGGGCGTCATCACGGGTTACGGTGCGCGGTTCGATCTGAAGAAGATCGGCCCTTCGGTCACGGTGTTCGTCGCCGTGGAATTGGTCGACCATACCTCGGCCACGTTCCGGATCTTCGAGGACGCCGTCGGGCGCTACGACGAGGTGACTGCCTGTTGGGCGCTGGGCGGCGGGTTCGATTACCTTTGCCAGGTCGTCGCACCGGACATCGACGCCTACCAGCGGCTGATGGACGCGATGCTCGATGCCCGGATCGGGGTGGGACGGTATTTCACCTATATCGTCACCAAGCCGGTCAAGGGTCCGGGCGCTCCGCCGCTCGGATTGATCGCAGGAGAGGATTCCTCTTCCTGACGCGCCGAAATCGCTGAAAAAATCTCTTCAAGAGACCAAAATGGGCCTCTCCCTCTCTCGTCCCTGCGCAAAATGGGCTCATGCGAACAGGAGAGACCGATATGCTCGACACGACCATTCCGACCAAGGTGGACATTGCCGACCCCCGCCTGCTGCGCAGCTTTGCCTATGTGAACGGCAAGTGGTGTGCGGCCTCGGACGGGGCGACGTTCAACGTGACCGACCCGGCGAGCGGTGCCTTGCTTGGCGAAGTGGCCAAGCTGACCGCCGAGGACAGCCGCAAAGCGGTCGATGCGGCACAGGACGCCTTCGTCGATTGGTCCTACATGCTTCCCCAGGAACGCGCCGCGATCCTGCGCCGTTGGTTCGACCTGATGCTGGAGCACAAGGAAGACCTGGCCAAGATGATGGTGCTGGAGCAGGGCAAGCCGATCTCGGAAGCCCGCGGTGAAATCGACTACGCCGCCTCCTTCGTCGAATTTTATGCCGAAGAAGCCAAGCGCCCGAACATCGAAGGCGTCACGTCGCATCTGCACGACGCGGAAGTCGAGCTTTGGCTGGAACCGGTCGGTGTCGTCGCGCTCATCACGCCGTGGAACTTCCCCTCCGCGATGCTCACCCGCAAAGCCGCGGCTGCGCTCGCCGCCGGTTGCACCATCGTGGCCCACCCAAGCCACGAAACCCCGTTCTCGGCGCTCGCTCTGGCGGAACTGGCGGAACGCGCCGGTCTCCCCGCGGGCGTGTTCAACGTCGTGACCGGAGACGCGCCCACAATCGTGGAGCCTTGGACCGCCGACAGCCGCGTCCGCGCGCTCTCCTTCACCGGCTCGACCGAAGTCGGCCGACTTCTCTATCGACAGTCCGCCGACACGGTGAAGAAACTGGTGCTCGAACTTGGCGGCCATGCGCCTGTCATCGTGTTCAAAGGCTGCGATCTCGACGAGGCGGTCGAGGAAACCATGAAAGCCAAATGGGCGACCTCCGGTCAGGATTGCCTTGGCGCGAACCGCATTTACGTGGAGCGGGCGGTCTATGAGGACTTCTGCGAGAAATTCACCAAGGCGACCGAGGCGCTTACCGTGGGCAAAGGCATGGACGATCCCGACATCGGACCGCTTATGAACGCCCGTGCGGTGGCGAAGCAAAAAGAGCATGTCGCGGACGCGGTCGAGAAGGGCGCCAAGGTTCTGACTGGCGGCAAGGTTCTGGAGCACGGGGAGCTCTTCTATGCGCCCACGGTTCTCGCGGACGTTCCGGACGACGCCGCGATCATGAAGGAAGAAACTTTCGGCCCCGTCGCCGCGATCACGCCGTTCGACACCGAACAGGAAGTGGTCAAACGTGCCAACGACACCGAATACGGCCTCGTCGCCTACGTCCATTCGATGGACCCACGCCGTATCTACCGTCTCAGCCGTGCGCTGCAGTATGGCATGGTCGCGGTGAACCGGACCAAAGTCACCGGCGCACCGATTCCATTCGGCGGCACCAAGCAATCCGGTCTGGGCCGCGAGGGTGCGCGCCGGGGCATGGAAGAATTCATGGATATCAAATACGTCTGCCGCGACTGGGCATGACCGAAATCATGGGATGATTTCGCCCCGGAGTTTTCGCGAAAACTCCGTCCGCGCGGGACGACCCGAACCAGAAAAGGAAAAACAATGCTGAAAAACGATCAACTCGACGCGTGGGACCGCGACAACTTCTTTCACCCCTCGACCCACCTGGGCCAATTCGCCCGGGGCGAGGCGCCGAACCGCGTGATCAAGACCGCCAAGGGTAGTCACATCACCGACCGTGACGGCAACGAGCTTCTGGATGCCTTCGCAGGTCTTTACTGCGTGAACGTCGGTTACGGACGTCAGGAAATCGCGGAAGCCATTGCGGATCAGGCAAAAGAGCTGGCCTATTACCACGCTTACGTGGGTCATGGCACCGAAGTCTCGATCACGCTGTCCAAAATGATCCTCGACCGCGCGCCCGACCACATGTCCAAGGTCTACTTCGGTCTCTCCGGCTCGGACGCGAATGAAACCAACGTCAAGCTGATCTGGTACTACAACAACATCCTGGGCCGCCCCGAGAAGAAGAAGATCATCTCGCGCTGGCGCGGCTACCACGGCTCCGGCCTGATGACCGGGTCGCTCACCGGGCTTGAGTTGTTCCACAAGAAATTCGACCTGCCGCTCGCCCAAGTCATCCACACCGAAGCGCCCTATTACTACCGCCGCCCGGACTTCAACATGACCGAAGCGGATTTCGTGGATCACTGCGTCGCCGAGTTGGAGAACCTGATCGAAGAGGAAGGCGCCGACACCATCGCGGCCTTCATCGGTGAACCGGTTCTGGGCACCGGGGGCATCGTGCCGCCGCCGGCCGGGTATTGGGAGGCGATCCAGAAGGTACTCGAGAAGCACGATATCCTTCTGGTCGCGGACGAAGTGGTCACGGGTTTCGGTCGTCTCGGGTCCATGTTCGGGTCCGAGCATTACGGTCTGAAACCCGATCTCATCACCATCGCCAAGGGGCTCACCTCGGCCTACGCGCCGCTGTCCGGTTCGATCGTATCGGACAAGATGTGGAAGGTGCTGGAACAAGGGACCGACGAGAACGGACCCATCGGCCATGGCTGGACGTACTCCGCGCACCCGATTGGGGCCGCCGCCGGGGTCGCGAACCTCAAGCTGCTCGATGACCTGAAGCTCATCGACAACGCGGCCAAGGTCGGCGCGCATCTGAACGCCGCGATGAAAGACGCCATCGGCGATCACGCGAATGTCGGCGATATCCGGGGCGAAGGTATGCTCTGCGCCGTGGAATTCGTGAAGGATCGTGAGACCCGCACCTTCTTCGACGCCTCGGACAAGGTCGGCTACGGTCTCGCCGCCGCGCTGCTTGAGCAAGGCGTCATCGGCCGGGCCATGCCGCAGGGTGATATCATGGGCTTCGCACCGCCCTTCTGCCTGACCGAAGCGGAAGCCGAAGAGATTGCCGGCAAAATGGCCAAAGCGGTCCAATCGGTGCTCGGCTAATCGCCCAAAATCGGGGCCGGACTTGAATTTCGGCCCCGAACCCCCATATTTGGGTCAGCAGGACAGACCTAATCCCGCGCAAATTCAGCAGTTTACCTTGCATGTAACGGACCAAGGGGCTTTAACGGCGCGGTATGTCCCAAGGCGAGACCCGAGGCACAGGGGGTAACCATGCTTGATTTCCGGACCATGCGGCAGGAGCTGGCCGAGGTCTATGACCTCGCACCGAACGAGGCTTTGGCCGAAGAGATGCGCGACATTTACGAGGCGATGGACCGTGTGGTCCCGTGGCCCGATTTCGTGCGGGCCGCCCCTTATATCAAGGCGATCAACACGCTGAAGGTCGAGAAGGACGCCGTCATACTGGCCCACAACTACATGACGCCTGACATCTTCCACGGCGTCGCGGATTTCGTGGGCGACTCGCTGCAACTCGCCATCAAGGCGACCGAGGTGGATGCGGGCACCATCGTGCAATGTGGCGTGCACTTCATGGCCGAAACGTCGAAGATCCTGAACCCGTCCAAGACGGTTCTGATCCCGGATATGGAAGCAGGCTGTTCGCTGGCCGATTCCATCGGCGCCGAAGGTATCAAGCAGATGCGCGAGAAGTATCCCGGCGCACCGGTTGTCACCTACGTGAACACCACCGCCGAGGAAAAAGCCAACTCCGACATCTGCTGCACCTCCTCCAACGCCGCCGCAATCGTCGAGGCGCTGGACGCAGATACCGTGATCATGGCGCCCGACCAATACCTCGCGCAGAACGTCGCGCGGCAGGTGCCGGGCAAGACCATCGTTTGGTGGGAAGGCTCCTGCGTGGTCCACGAACGCTTCACGGCGCAGGATCTCAAGGATTACAAGGAATGGAATCCGGGCACGACCATCATCGCGCACCCGGAATGCCCGCCCGACGTGGTGGACGAGGCCGATTTCTCGGGCTCCACCAGCGGTATCATCAAGTACGTGATGGACAACAAGCCCAAGCAGGCGCTGCTCGTCACGGAATGCTCGATGGCCTCCAACATTTCGGACGAAGTGCCGGAAGTGGATTTCGTCGGCCCCTGTAACATGTGCCCTTACATGAAGAAGATCACGCTGGAGAAAATCCTCTGGTCGCTTCACGCTGGCGTCGAAGAGGTCGAGGTCGACCCCGAGGTCGCCAAGAAAGCCCGCGTCGCGGTCGAGCGCATGATTGACCTGTCCAACAAGCTGGGCATCTGAGGATTTTTCCATGAAAACCGAACGGATCGTCATTGTCGGTGCCGGCATGGGTGCGCTCTACGCGGCGCTGGCCCTCGCACCTCGGCCTGTCCTGATGATCTCGCCGGAAACGCTGGGGGAAGGCGCCTCGTCCGCCTGGGCACAAGGAGGCGTTGCCGCTGCGATGGCCGAGACGGACAGCCCGACCGCCCATGCCGCGGATACGGTGACCGCTGGCGCAGGGACGGTGGACGCGGACGTGGCCGAAATGGTCACGGCCAGCGCCGCCGAGCACATCCTGGGCCTCACCGATCTGGGAACGCCCTTTGATCGTGACGAAAACGGCAACTACGTGATGTCGCGCGAAGCGGCCCATTCCGCCGCCCGCGTGGTGCGGGTGCAGGGCGATCAAGCCGGGCGGCAGATCATGGAAACCCTCATTGCCAAGGTCCGGGCCACGCCCTCTGTGCAGGTGATCGAAGGCGCCTTGGCAACCGGGTTGGAAACCGATGGCGACCGCGTCACCGGCGTGTACATCCGCCGTGCCGGACCGCCTTCGGAAAAGGTCTTGATCGAAACGCCGGCGGTATTGCTCGCAGGAGGTGGCTCCGGCGGCCTGTTCGCGCATACGACCAATCCACCGCGTATCCGGGGCCAGGTGATCGGCTTCGCCGCCCGCGCGGGCGCCCGAATTGCCGATCCGGAATTCGTGCAGTTCCACCCGACCGCCATCGACATGGGCGAAGACCCGATGCCGCTCGCCACCGAAGCGCTCCGGGGCGAAGGCGCGATCCTTGTGAACAAGGACGGCGCGCGCTTCATGCTGGAAGAGCACCCGGACGCGGAGCTTGCCCCGCGCGATATCGTCGCCCGCGCCATCTTCAAACAGACGCAGGCGGGCAATCGTCCGATGCTCGACACCCGCGAGGTGCTGGGAAAAGAGGTGCTGACCCGCTTCCCCGCCGTTGCCGAAGCCTGCGCGCGCGCCGGGTTCGATCCAGTGGCGAACCCGATCCCGGTTGCCGTGGCGGCGCATTATCACATGGGCGGCATCGATACCGACGACCACGGGCGCGCGTCTCTCGACCGCCTCTGGGTCTGCGGCGAAGCCTCCTCCACCGGGCTGCATGGGGCGAACCGCCTGGCCTCGAACGGCCTGCTCGAAGCGCTGGTCTATGCCCGCAAGGCCGCCGAAGACATGGCGGACGTGCTGGGCGATGTGCCGGATGCTTCGATCGTCGACATCGACTGGCCCGAAGGTGGCGACCCGGTGAACCAGGACGCGGTGCAACGGATGCGTGATGCGATGACGGCCAATGTCGGCGTGCGCCGCAATGCCAAGGGGCTGAAACAGGCGCTTGCCACCATCGCCGAGGTGGAAAGCCACGCCGAGACCGAAACCATGCTCAACATGACCGCGACCGCGACCCTGATCGCCGCCGCCGCGCTTCGGCGCGAAGAAAGCCGGGGTGGTCATTTCCGCGACGATTACCCCGAGGCCGATCCGAACCAGGCCTCCCGCACCAAGATCACGCTGACCGAGGCGCTTGCGATCCGGGACGCCGCCGTGAAGGAGCTGACATGAATTATTCGACCCTTCCCGACCTGATCCTGGAGCCCATGGTGCGTGCCGCGCTCATGGAGGACCTGGGCACCTACGGCGACGTGACCACCCGCGCCGTCATTCCCGCCGACACCACTTACGATGCCCGCATCAACGCCCGCGAGCCGGGTGTGGTGTCCGGCATGCAGATCGCCGAAATTGCTTTCCGCCTCGTCGATCCGACCCTAAAGGTCGAAACCCTGGTCCCCGATGGCGGCAAGATCGCTCCGGGTGACACGGTGATGACCATCAAGGGCAAAGCCGCCTCGATCCTGTCGGGCGAGCGCGTGGCGCTGAACTTTGCCGGACGCCTCTCCGGCATCGCCACCAAGACGGCCGGCTTTGTCGATAAGACGGCCGGCACCGAAACGCGGATCACCTGCACGCGCAAGACCACGCCCGGTCTGCGCATCGTCGAGAAACAAGCGGTGCTTCACGGGGGTGGCTTCAACCATCGCTACTCGCTCTCGGATGCGATCCTGATCAAGGACAACCATATCGCCGCCGCCGGTGGCGTGCGTGCCGTGCTTGAAGCGTCGAAAGCGGTCGCCAGCCACATGATGAAGATCGAGATCGAAGTGGATACGCTCGACCAGTTGGCCGAGGTACTGGAGGTCGGCGGGGCTGATGTCGTGCTGCTCGACAACATGGACACACCGATGCTGAGCGAGGCGGTCGCGATGGCGGCCAACCGCGTGGTGCTGGAAGCCTCCGGCAACATGAAACTGGATCGGATCGCCGAGGTTGCAGCCACGGGCGTAGACTACATCTCGTCCGGCGCGCTGACGCATTCGGCACAGACCCTGGATCTCGGTCTCGACTTCTGACAGCCCGAAGAGCTGGAGACATGACGGCTCCCCACGTTTGACGAGACGCTTCCCTCGCCCTGGGTGCGGTGGATTTCTTGTGCTGAGACTTGGATAAGGCATTGACATGAAACGATTTTGCCTCATTTTCACCAGAAAACCAGAAAACCAGAAAACCAGAAAACCAGAAAACCAGAAAACCAGAAAACCAGAAAACCAGAAAACCAGAAAACCAGAAAACCAGAAAACTAGGCCATGGACCCATAAAGGGGATTCCCCCGCCGCCTTGTCTCTGATTCACGTCCCGTAAACAGCTGGGAGGGAAAGATGCGCACGCGGTATGACTTGTCCGATCACGAATGGTCCATCATCGAACCGCTGGTGCCGCGGAAGTAGCGGGGGGGTCCTCGGGTGGACGATCATCGGGTGATCAACGGCATCCTGTGGCGGTTTCGGGCCGGGACGGCCTGGGCGGATATTCCGGCGCGGTATGGGCCGCACAAGACCTGCTACAACCGGTTCGTGCGGTGGCAGAAGGCTGGGCACTGGCAGGCCATTCTGGACGCGATAACAGAGGCTTATGACGACCTCACGATGATCGACAGCACCATGATGCGGGTCCATCAGCACGGGGCGACAGCCTCAAGAAAGGGGGCGACGATCATGGCATGGGCCGATCCCGGGGCGGGCTGACCATTGCGCGGCAGCATATGCTTGCATGTGTGAGAGTGAACCAAGCTTCACGCGGTGGTGGACGGCGCCGGGCGACCCATCGCGCTCCGCCTGACGGCGGGGCAGGTGCATGACAGCAAAGCAGCGCTTGGCCTGATGGAGCGGCTCCGGCCCGGGCAGGTCTTCATGGCCGACAAGGCCTATGACGCCGATGCGATCCTGGCCCGTTGCCGGCGGCGGGGGTGCAGGCGAACATCCCGCCGAAGTCGTACAGAAAACACCCCCAGCCCTTCGACCGGGCGCTCTACCGGCGCAACGTGGTCGAGCGGTTCTTCAATCGGATCAAGCAGTACGGGGGTTTGGCGACCCGCTACGACAAACACGCCGAGAGCTTCATGGGCGGCATGACCCTCGCCGCAATCCGCATCGCGATCCGGGGTAATGAGTCTACGGCCTGGTGCCGTGCGACACTGAGATCAGGCGTGATGTCGCCGGGAGGAAGATGCCCGCCAGCCAAGCGAAACCTTCGGTCTCGGCGGAACAATACAATTTCTGGAGCGTTTGGGTTTTCTGGTGGTTCTCGAGGAATCCTCAACCTATGATTCAGGAAGAGCAAACCCGCGAACCTGGGGGATCGCGCAGAATGGGGCAAAGAGCATTGGCAAAGCGGCTGGCGCCGCGCTCATTGGCTGTGGCGATGATGCTATGGGCCGCGCCTGCATTGTCTCTGGATCAACTCACATTCAACGTCGCGGGCGACGACGCTCTCGCAGATGATCTGAAGTCTGCGTCTTTGCTTGCTGCAGCTGAGGCTGAAGGCCGCACCGACCCCCGCGATCTCGTCGCGACGGCGCGCGCCGAGTATGAACGTCTCCTCAATGCGCTTTACAACTTGGGCTACTACGGGCCCGTGATCCGCGTGCGGGTCGATGGGGCCGAGGCGGCCGAGATCCCGTCCTACCGCGTGCCGAATTCTGTCCGCCGGATCGACGTCTCCGTGAACCCGGGGCGTCAGTTCCATTTTGGCCAGGCCCGCATCACGCCGCTGGTGCGAGGGACGCAGCCTGTCGACGGGTTCGAAACCGGCGAAGTTGCGCGGGCCGGTGTGATCCGGGACGCCGCCTCCAACGCGGTCGACGATTGGCGCGGACGCGGGCGTGCCAAGGCCGAAGTCCAAGACCAGAACCTCACCGCGAACCACGCCACCTCCCTCATGAACGCCCGCATCTGGATCGATCCCGGCCCCCTCGTGCGGTTCGGCCAATTGCGCCAGTTGAACCCCTCCTACGTGCGCGCGGCACGCATCCGCCGGATCGCGGGCCTGCCGACCGGCGAGGTCTATTCCCCCGAGAAGGTCGATCAAGCCGCCAACCGCCTTCGCCGCACCGGGGCGTTTTCATCCGTCGCGATGCGGGAGGGGCCGCTTAATCCGGATGACAGCATGGATATGTTGCTCACGGTCGCGGATATGAAACCCCGCCGTTTCGGCTTCGGTGCGGAGCTTTCCTCGCTCGACGGGTTGGGCGTCTCCGGCTTTTGGCTTCACCGCAATCTGTTTGGTGGAGCTGAACGGTTCCGTTTCGATGCGGCCCTTTCCGGCATCACGCTCGGTCTCGGCAATCTCGACGCCGAACTGGCGCTCCGCCTCGGCCTGCCGGCCTTCGTCGGCACCGATACCGACGCCTACGTGATGGCCGAAGCGGATTACCTGCGCGAGCCGACCTTTTCGGCCTACCAGGGCGAAGCGGGCGCCGGCATCAAACGCTACTTCTCGTCCACGCTCGAAGGTGAATTGGGCCTGGGCTACATGTGGTCACGTGTCACTGACAGCCAGGGCACGCGGACGTTCTCGCTTCTGAAGGTGCCCGGCAGCCTCACTTGGGATCGGCGCGACGATCCGCTCGATGCCACGCGCGGCTCTTATCTCGCGGTCGAGCTTGAGCCCTTCTACGATGCCGGCAACGGGCCGGGCGTCTGGGGCACGATCGACGGTCGTCTCTATACGGCCTTCGGCGATGACGACGACTTCGTGATCGCGGCGCGGGTGCAGGCGGGCGCCGTGGTCGGCCCGACACCGGCACAGACCCATCCCGAATACCTGTTCTACTCCGGTGGCGGCGGCACCGTGCGCGGCCAACCCTACCAATCGCTGTCCTTCCCTGCTGGCGGCGGCAACCGCATCGGGGGACAGGCTTTCGTCGGTGGTCAGGTCGAAGCGCGCTACAAGGCGACCGACAAGATCGGCGTCGTCGGGTTCTTTGACGTTGGCTACATCGGCGCATCCGGCGTCTTCGACCCGGTGAACGCATGGCATTCGGGCGCAGGTGTCGGCGTGCGCTATGACACCGGGCTCGGGCCTATCCGTCTCGACGCGGCCCTGCCGGTGCACAATGGACCGGGCGGGAGCCTGTTGAACCGTGTTCAGCTTTACGTCGGTATCGGGCAGACTTTCTGATGCGTCACCTCATCGCTTCCCTCGTTCTCGCCAGCTTCTGGGCGACACACCTCGTCGCACAGGACGACACGCCCGATCCGTCGGTGCAGGAGGAGACGGCGCAGGAAGAGAACGACAAGACCCGGCTGGAAAACTGGCTTCAGGATACGCTCTCCGGTGCGGGGCGCGAGGTAACGGTCACCGGCTTTCAAGGCGCGCTGTCGAACGAGGCAACGATGCAGCGGTTGGAGATTTCCGACGACGATGGCGTCTGGCTTCGCCTGTCCGACATCGTGCTCGACTGGAACCGATCCGCCGTGCTCGGGGGTCGGTTCGAAATCACTGAACTGACCGCCGCAGAGATTGAACTCAGCCGCTTGCCGGGCAGTGCCGCCGATGAGGACGAGGTCGAACTTCCCTCCACCCAAGCCTCGGAATTCACGCTGCCGGAGCTGCCGGTCTCCGTGAACATCGGCACGATTTCCGCCGACAGCCTGATCCTTGGCGAAGCGATCCTCGGCACCCGCGCCGAGATGCGGCTCGAAGGCTCCGCACAACTGGCGAACGGCGAAGGCGAGGCGGAGTTTGGTCTGGTGCGGGTCGACGGACAAGAGGGCGAGTTCGGACTGGCAGGCAGCTTCTCGAACCAGACCGGGCTGCTTGACCTGAATGTCATCCTGTCCGAAGGTCAGGGCGGTATCGCGGCCAGCATCCTGGGCCTGCCGGGGGAACCGGCTCTCGACCTCGTGGTCGAAGGGTCTGACCCGATCAGCGATTTCACCGCCAACCTCGTGCTCGCCACCCAAGGTGAGGATCGTCTCGCGGGGCAGGTGCGTTTGAACGTGGATCGTGCCGACCCGGAAGATGAGACGGTGCGTTCGCAAACCCGGATCACCGCCAATCTTGCAGGCGATCTGCGCCCGCTCTTCGAAGCCCCCTACCAGCCGTTTTTCGGTGGCGAGAGCCTCCTCCACCTCGAAGCTGTGCGTTTCCCGAACGGGGCGACGCAGGTCGGCGACCTTTTCTTGCGCACTGACGCGCTCGAACTGCGTGGCTCCGCCGCGATCACGCCCGAGGGCTGGCCCGAGCGCGCCACGCTGACCGGCAGCCTGAACAGCCCGGACGGTAACCCCGTCACCCTGCCGATCTCCGGCCCGGTTGCGACATTGGCGGGGATGGATCTTTCTTTCGACTACGACGTTGCGCGGGGCGAGGGCTGGACCGGGCAACTGGACGCCCGCGACTTCACCCGGGACGGAACGACCATCGGAAATGTCGTGGTGTCCGGCGCAGGTACGCTGGAGCCGGGCGGTGGCGATACGCAGCCAAGTGTGAACGGAGATGTCACGCTGTCCGTGGGGGACTTCGTGCCGCGCGATGCCGCGCTCGCCGAAGCGATCGGCCCACAGCTTTCCGGGAGCCTGAGCTTCGCAAAGGCGGACGAGACGCCGATCTCGATCACCAACATCGCGCTTTCCGGTGCGGACTACCGTCTGACGGGTGCGGTCACGCTCGACACTGTTGTCGAACAACTGGACCTGCTGGCCGATCTGGACCTCGAATTCACCGCCGACGATCTCTCGCGGTTTTCCGCGATCTCGGGGCAGGACCTTGCGGGTGCGGCAAATGTAGGCCTGAGCGGCCAGGTCGCGGTGCCGGGCGGACCCTTTGATATCCGGATCAGCGGCACGACGCGCGACTTCGACCTCGGGATCGCGCAACTGGACGGCCTTTTCGCGGGCACCAACCGGATCGACCTCGCCGTCGACCGCAATGCTGAACGCACCCGGATCAGCCGCGCCGAACTGACCGGCCCCGGCGTCACCGCCCGCGCGTCTGGCACCTTGACCGAGGACGGAAGCCAGATCACCGCCCAACTCGACCTGCCGGACGGCACCCGTCTCGACCCGCAGCTTCAAGGGCGGGTGACGGTGGACGCGACAGCCGTTCAGGCGGCAGGCGATTGGACGGTGGAAGGCACCGCAACCGGACCCGGTAATCTCTCTGCCACTTTCGATGCGACCGCGCAATCCACGCGCCGAGGTCTTGGCCCGATGACCGCGCAAGTGGTTGCCCAAGCCGAAAATTTCGCGCCCTACTCGGGGCTTGCTGGTCGCCCTTTGTCGGGTGCTGCCAATCTCACCGCAAGAATTAAGGGCAACCTTCTGACCCAGGCCTATGCGATCACGCTGGACGCCGAGACACGCGGACTTTCGGCCGCACTTGGCACGCTTGACCGGCTTATCGCGGGCAACGGCACGCTGTCTCTGGCCGCGCGGCAAGGCGAGGACGGCACGCTTTTCATTGATCGCCTGAACCTCGCCTACCCATTGGTCACCGCAACGGCAACCGGCAGCGGGCAAGACGGCACCAACCAGGTGAGTTTCGACGCCCGTCTCGCCGACATCAGCGTGCTGGTCCCCAACCTCGAAGGCGCATTCTCGGCCTCGGGCAAGGCGACGCTGACCGGCGATGCCTATCGTCTGGACGTCAGTGGTTCTGGTCCAGCCGGAATGACACTCGACGTCGCGGGGACCGTGGCGGGGGATGCGTCGTCGGCCGACCTCTCGATCAACGGTCTGGCCCCGCTGGCGCTCGCCAATGGGTTCACCTCGCCCAACGAGCTGTCCGGCATGGCGCGCTTCGATCTGGGCCTGAACGGCCCGCTCGCTCTGACTTCGCTGTCCGGCAACGTGACGTCGCAGGATGCCCGCGTGACCCTGCCGAACCTGCGTATCGCGCTGGGTCCGATCCGCACGAATGTCTCCATAGGCAACGGTCGCGCCCGGGTCGAAGCACAGGGCGTGGTGTCTTCTGGCGGCCAGGTCGCGGTCTCCGGCCCGGTAAGCCTGTCGGACGGCTATTCCGCCGATCTCGTGATGCAACTCCAGAACGTCGGCCTCAATGACCCGGCCCTCTATGACACCTCGGTCAGCGGTCAGGTCACGGTGACCGGGCCGCTCACGGGTGGGGCCCGTATTGCCGGGCGGATCGAAGCAGGCGCGGTCGAGATCCGGATCCCGACCTCGGGCTTCGGCATCGCCGGTGAACTTGACGGGCTGACGCATGTGAATGAACCGGCTGCTGTGCGCCAAACACGCGCGCGCGCGAACAAGCTGGACGAGGGCGGTAACGGGGGCACCGGGCCAGCCTATGACCTCGACCTGACCGTGGTGGCGAGCAACCAGGTGTTTATCCGGGGTCGCGGTCTCGACGCCGAGCTTGGTGGTCAAATCCGCCTGACCGGCACCACGGCCAATATCGTCCCGATCGGGCGGTTTTCGCTCATCCGCGGGCGATTGAGCCTGCTTGGCAACCGGATTGATCTCTCCGAAGCCTCGGCCACGCTTCAAGGCGACTTTTCGCCATTCATCCGCGTGGTGGCGACCACGCAGGTCGATGACGTGTCGATCCAGATTGTCGTGGCGGGGCCGGCTACCAGCCCCGAGGTCACCTTCCTGTCGACGCCCGACTTGCCCGAGGACGAAATCCTCTCACTCCTGATCTTTGGCCGATCGGTCGCAGATATTTCCCCGCTCCAGGCGCTTCGCCTGGCGAACGGTGTCGCGACGCTGTCTGGCCGGTCGGGCGGCGGGGTCATGGGGTCGATCCGCGAAGGCTTCGCTCTGTCCGACCTCGACGTGGCCCAGGACGAGGATGGCACCTTCGGCGTGCGGGCCGGGGCCTATGTAACCGAGAATGTCTATACCGGGGTCGAAGTGGGCGCGGATGGGGACGCCGAAGTGACGATCAACCTCGATCTCAATCAGAACCTGACCGCACGTGGCAGCTTGGGAACAGATGGCGACACGTCGCTCGGCATCTATTTCGAGAAGGATTACTGAAGCGGCTGGGCCGAGTATCCGTCACAGGCGACGATCCCGAGATCCCGCGCGATCATGGCTGCGTGAGTTCGATTGCGCGCACCGAGTTTGCGGATGATCCCGCGCACGTGCATCTTCACTGTCACTTCCTTGATCTTGAAATTATGCGCGATTTCTTTGTTCTGAAGTCCGCTGCAAATCCCGTCGAGAACCTGCAACTCGCGATCCGAAAGGCGCTCGAAATCGAGAAGCGTCTTGTGTTCCGACTCGGCCGGGTACGCCACGATCGTCATGCCCTTTTCGATCAGGCCAAAAACACTGGCGAGCAATTCCGCGTCGATGTCGTGTGGGACAGCAGCGCCCGCACCCGCCGCGATCGCCTGGCTGGCCTGCACGGGCTTCGCGTCTTGCTTGAGCATGACTACCACGGGAACGTTCGCCGCTTTTCGCGCCAAGGTTGCAAGACCCTCCGGCACCTTCAGCGGGTGGAGCACGCTGCAATCCACCACGATCATCTCGAGGTCGGAATACCCTTCCGCGATCAATTCGTTTACTTCGGCCACCTTGGACACGAGAACATTCTGGAGGCCCCCGTTCAGTCGACCGGCATCTAAGACACGAACTCTCAGTGCCTCGTTTGCACTCACAATAACAACGGTCACAAAACGCCCCTCTAGCTCCTTAACGATGCGACACGGCGTTAAGGTCTAAGAGAGATGGCACAATCGCAAGTTGGCAACCACCTATCAATAAGGATAGAAATCGCGCGATTACGCCTATTTTCTTGGGGTCTTATGGTTTTGCGAGAGCGGCCTTGCTCGGAAATGGAAAATTGGGAAGCCTTTGCAAAAAGCGGAGCGACAAAAGGTAAGGATAACCTTACCTAGGGTCGAGTTGTACTGAATTTTTAAAGAATCACGCGCTCCACGGCCCACCACAGGCCCATAAGCCCGATGAAAGCCGAGGCAGGGACGACCACCCGCGTGCGATACCAGGGCTTCGATCCGAACCAGACAGCGACCGCCAAGAACGCCGAAAGGATAATGGTGATCTGCCCGAGTTCGACGCCGATGTTGAAGGCGAGCAGGCTGGCGATGAAGTGGCCGGCACTCAACCCGATCTCGCCCAGTACGGAGGCAAAGCCGAGCCCGTGTAACAACCCAAAGGCGAACACAACGGTCAGCCTGAGACGGCTGAGCCGTGGTCTGAAGATGTTTTCGACGGCCACGTAGGCGATGGAAAGCGCGATGAGCGGTTCGACGATTGCGGAGGGTACCGACACGATCCCGAGCGTCGCAAGTGCAAGCGTCAGGGTGTGCGCGACCGTGAAAGACGTGACCTGGTAAAACAGGGGGCGCATTTCGCGGGAGAACAGGAACAGTCCCAACACGAACAGGATATGGTCGAGCCCCTTTGGAATGATGTGGGTGAAACCGAGCCAGATGTATTGAGCGAAACTCTGGAGCGCGCCGACCTGCGCCGTGCCGGTCCGCGGCATGGGTTCAGATTTCTGGCCGGGGTTCAGGAAGGCGGAATAGGCCTCGTCCCCTTCCGGCAGGTCACCCGCGACCTGCCGGATGATCATCGGTCCGTAGCCTGCTCGCCACCCGACCGTGACGGGCGTGTCATCGTCGGGCAGTGCCGCGGTCACCACGATCCGTGTTTGCCGGGGCACCTCGTCCGACGCGGCCTCAGCGGTGGACACGGCCTCCAGCGCCGGGTCCAGATCGGTGCCGCCCGCCGCAAGCTTGAACCCGTTGGATAGCCGCCCCCATTCGACGCGGAACTCTTCCTCGAAGGCACCGGGGCGCAGGGCGCGCAACCGGTCGTAGACGCCCGCGAGCGGCGAGGCGTTGGTGTCCGAAATCGCGGCAAGGTCGATCCCCGCCACCATGGCCTCGCCCTGGATGATCATCGTCAGGCGAAGCTCGGTCTCACCCACTTCCGCGTCCACGATGGCAGGCGACATCTCGTGCGCTTGCGCTACGCTCGCCCACATCACGATCACGACAGTCATCATCGCGCCGATTGACTTCATCACCCGCTCTGGCAGTGTCGCAGCCCTTGTCTGAGGAGCCTTCATGTCGTTCAAAACGCGTCTCGCGACCCTTGTCGTCACCTGCATCACCCTCGCCCAGGCGGCCACCGCCCATGAGTTTTGGATCGCCCCTGAACCCTACCAGATCGACGCGGGCGACCCGATCCGGGCACAGCTTCGCGTCGGGTCGGACTTCGCAGGCTCCCCCCAATCGTATTTCCCGCAGCGTTTCGCACGGTTCGAGGTGAAGATGGGCGATGATGTGTGGGAAGTCGAGGGGCGGATCGGTGACATCCCCGCGATGGACATGGTGGTCGAGGGCGAAGGTCTTGCCGTCATCCTGCACGAAACCAAGGGCGACAGCCTGCAATACCGCACCCGCGAGTTGTTCGAGAGTTTCGTCGCGCACAAGGACCTGACCGGCACGCTTGAACGTCACGCGGAACGTGGCCTCCCGGAGCTGGAATTCCGCGAGGCCTATACCCGTTACGCCAAGTCCCTCGTCGCCATCGGGGACGGGGAGGGGGCGGATGCCCGCTTCGGTCTGAAGGTCGAGGTGGTGGCCGAAGCGAACCCTTATACCGACGATCTGTCGGAGGGGTTCCCGGTGCAGGTGTTCTACGAGGGTGAACCCCGCCGCGAGGAACAGGTCGAGGTATTCGAACGTGCCGCCGACGGCGCAGTGACCGTGACCCGGTTGCGCACGGACACCGAGGGTCGGCTCAGCTTTCCCGTCACCTCCGGCAGTACCTACCTCGTGGATAGCGTCGTGATGGAGGATACCGGCAACGACGACCCCGAGGCCGGGCCCGTCTGGCACTCCGCCTGGGCGAGCCTGACGTTTACGGTGCCTTGACCCGATCCAGTAGCTTCAAGACCGTCGGGCCCATCGCGGCGACATTGAGCGAGACACCCGTCGCGTTCGGATGGATGCCGTCTTGCTGAAACCCGCCTTGGCGGTCCATCTTGCCCGCCGCCATCGCCTGCTCCATCCCCTCGAAAATATAGGGGTGGAACACGACGTCCTGCCGTTTTGCGACCTCCGGATACATCTGGTTGAACTGCCCCATGTATTCCGGCCCGAAATTTGCGGTGGCCCGATACCCCACCAGCATCACCGGAAGCCCCTTGTCCCGGATACGCGCGACGATCTGGTCGAGGTTCTGCTCCACGGTATCGAGCGGTATCCCCCGCAGCAGATCATTACCACCGATGGCCACCAGCACCGCGTCGATATCGTCCGAAATCGTCCAGTCGAGTCGCCGAAGGCTTCCCGCTGTCGTCTCGCCGGAGACACCGCCATTCACCACGATCACGTCGCGCCCCTGCGCGCGCAACCAGCGCTGAAGCTGCGGGACAAAGCCGTCTTCCTTGGCCAGCCCGTAGCCCTGAACCAGACTGTCGCCAAATGCCATTAATTTGATCGGCTCGGCCTGTAAGGGCAGCGCGAGGAAAGGGACTATCAACAAAGACTTGGATAAGGTGCGACGCGCCCCATATGCCCAAGAGGCGACATGACGAAAGGCCCGCTCCATGAAAGACCCCGTTCTGCGTCTCACGGACGTGTCCCTGTCGTTGATGGGGAACGCAGGCCCCGTGGACATTCTCAACGGCATCACGCTCGACGTGGCGCGCGGGGAAACGCTGGGGCTGACGGGGCCATCTGGCTCGGGCAAATCCTCACTCCTCATGCTCATGGGCGGGTTGGAGCGCGCGACAGGCGGTCAGGTGACCGCGTTGGGTCAAGACCTCGGCCCGATGGACGAAGACGCGCTCGCCCGGTTTCGAAGGCAACATATGGGGGTGGTGTTTCAGTCTTTCCACCTCATCCCAACCATGACGGCGCTCGAAAACGTGGCAACCCCATTGGAGCTCGCGGGCGCGAAAGACGCATTTGATCGCGCGGCGGAGGAACTGGCGGCGATGGGGCTCGACCATCGCTCCGATCACTACCCCTCGCAGATGTCGGGCGGCGAGCAACAGCGCGTGGCCCTCGCACGCGCCGCCGTGACCCGGCCCGAGATATTGCTGGCGGATGAGCCGACCGGCAATCTCGACGGCACCACGGGCGGCGCGATCATGGACCTTCTCTTTGGCCTGCGCGACCGCCACGGTGCGACCCTTGTCCTCGTCACCCATGCGCCGGAGCTGGCCGAACGCTGCGACCGCGTCCTTTCGATCACCGACGGGAAGCTCGGATGAACGATCTTGCCATCGCCGCACGCATTGCACGGCGCGAGTTGCGCGGCGGGATCAAGGGGTTCCGCGTCTTTCTCGCCTGCCTCGCGCTGGGCGTCGCGGCCATCGCCGCCGTCGGGTCAGTGCGCGAAGCCATCGAGGCGGGTATCTCAGATCGGGGTGCGGTGCTCCTCGGCGGTGACGCGGCGATCGAGTTGACCTATCGCAGGGCGAGTGTCGACGACCTCGCCTACCTTGAAAGCGTGGCCGACGAGGTCGGCGAAGTGATCGACTTTCGCTCCATGGCCCGCTTACCGGGCAGCGACGACCAGGGGCTGACGCAGGTCAAGGCGGTGGACGATACATGGCCGCTTTACGGCGCGCCAGAACTGGACCCGCCCATCGGCATCGACGTGGCTTTGAGCTTGCAGGACGGACTTCCCGGCGGTGTCATGGCGCCGCTTCTGGCCGAGCGTCTTGGGCTGGAGATCGGCGACACCTTCAAGCTTGGCACGCAGGAGTTCCGCCTCTCCGCAAGACTCCTCTCCGCCCCCGATGATGCGGGCAGCGGGTTTGCCTTCGGGCCGCCCACGGTGGTGCGGACCGAGGATCTCGCCACCTCGGGCTTGATCAACGACGGCACCCTGTTTGAAAGCCAGTACCGCCTCCGCGTGCCTTCCGGCACCGACCTGGATGCGCTGCGCGACGAGGTGAAAGGGACGCTCTCTCACACCGCCCCCCGATGGCAGGACGCCCGCAACGGCGCGCCTGGGGTGAGCGAGTTCGTGGAGCGTCTCGCCTCCTTCCTCGTCCTTGTGGGCTTGGCCGGTCTTGCGGTGGGCGGTGTCGGTATTTCCGCCGCCGTGCGCGCCTATCTCGACGAGAAGACCGACGTCATCGCGACGCTCAAAACGCTGGGGGCAGGGCGGCGCGTGATTTTCCTGACCTATGCCATCCAGATCGGCGTCCTGACCCTCGTCGGCATCGCGTTGGGCCTTGTGCTTGGCACGCTCATCCCCGTGGTCTTCGGCCCGCTCATTTCGGCGAACCTCCCGATCCCCGCGCGTCTGACCTTCGCGCCCGGCTCCTTGGCGCAATCCGCGCTCTACGGCGTGCTGGCGGCGGGCATCTTCACCCTCTGGCCACTCGCCAAAACGGAAGAGGTCCGCGCCGCCGCGCTTTTTCGGGGTCAAGGCGCACCCGAAGGCACTCCGCGCGCGGTCTATATCCTCTGGACGGCCCTTGGTCTCGCGCTTCTCATTGGCGCCGCCGCACTTTTCTCCGGCATGGCCCGGATCGCGCTCTGGTCCGCCTTCGGCATCTTTACCGCCTTCCTGCTTCTCGTCCTCGCGGGGCGCGCCGTGCGCGCGCTCTCGCGCCTCCTCGCCAAACGGCCGGCGCTACGTGGGCGTCCGATGTTGCGCATGGCCTTCGCGTCGGTCGGCGGGCCAGGGCCCGAGGCGGCCAGCGTCGTGCTCTCGCTGGGCCTCGGTCTCTCCGTCCTTGCCGCCGTGGGGCAGGTGGACAATAACCTGCGCGGGGCGATCTCGCGCGAATTGCCCGCGATCGCACCCAGCTTTTTCGTGGTCGATATTCAACCCGACCAGATCGACGCGGTGCGCGCGCGCGTCGAAAACGACCCACTCGTGGACCGCATGGACGCGGCCCCCATGTTGCGCGGCATGATCACCGAGATAAACGGTCGCCCCGCAGACGAAGTCGCAGGCGACCATTGGATCGTTCAGGGTGACCGGGGCGTGACCTACTCTGACGTCATGCCCGACCGCACCACTTTGTCGGCGGGTGAATGGTGGCCCGCGGATTACAAAGGCGAACCGCTCATCAGTTTCGTGGCCGAGGAGGCCGAGGAAATCGGCCTAACTGTCGGCGACACCATGACTGTGAACATCATGGGCCGCGACATCACGGCGCGTATCGCCTCGCTCCGCGATGTGAACTTCTCCTCGGCGGGGATGAATTTCACGATCCAGATGAACCCTGCCGCCCTGGCAGGGGCACCCCATTCGTGGCTCGCCACGATCTATTCCGAGGAAGAGGCGGAGGCCGACCTTCTGCGCGACATCTCCCGCGCCTACCCGAATATCACGATGATCTCCGTGCGCGACGCCATCGCGCGCGCCACCGACCTCATGGGCACCATCGCTGCCGCCATCACCTATGGCGCGCTCATCACGCTGGCAACCGGCGCGGTGGTGCTGATCGGCGCGGCCGCGGCAGGAGAACGCACGCGGACTTATGAGGCCGCGGTCCTGAAAACACTCGGCGCCCCTCGTGCCCGCATCCTCGCCAACTTCGCCTTGCGTTCGGTGATCCTCGGGGCGGCAGCCGGGACCGTTGCGGTCTTTGCGGGCGGCATGGCGGGCTGGGCTGTTTCGACCTTCGTCATGGACACGGCGTTCGTCTTCGAACCCATCTCGGCCCTCGCCATCGTCGCGGGCGGCGTGCTGGTCACGCTTTTGACCGGTCTCGTGTTCGCATGGCGACCGCTGTCTGCCCGCCCCGCGCAGGTGCTTCGCGCCCGCGAGTAGGCAAGCATGAAAAAGCCCCGCTGGCGATGCCAACGGGGCCTCCTCCCAATGGGCGCGCGAAACGATCATCAGATCGTGCGCTGCACCATCATCTTCTTCACTTCCGCGATCGCCTTTGCCGGGTTCAGACCCTTCGGGCAGGTGTTCGCGCAGTTCATGATCGTGTGGCAGCGGTAGAGCTTGAACGGATCTTCCAGATCGTCCAGCCGCTCGCCCGTCGCCTCATCGCGCGAGTCGATGATCCAGCGATAAGCATGGAGCAGTGCCGCCGGTCCAAGATAGCGATCCGCGTTCCACCAGTAGCTCGGGCAGGAGGCCGAGCAGGAGGCGCACATCACGCATTCATACAGCCCGTCGAGCTTCTTGCGGTCTTCGATGGACTGCTTCCACTCTTTCGCGGGCGCGTTGGTCTTGGTCTCCAGCCACGGCATGATCGAGGCGTGCTGCGCGTAGAAATGCGTGAGATCGGGGACGAGGTCTTTCACAACCGGCATGTGCGGCAGCGGATAGATTTTCACGTCGCCCTTGATCTCATCCATCCCGAAGATGCACGCCAGCGTGTTCTGCCCGTCGATGTTCATCGCACAGGAGCCACAGATCCCTTCGCGGCAGGACCGACGGAAGGTCAGCGTCGGGTCGATCTCGTTCTTGATCTTGATCAGCGCGTCCAGAACCATCGGGCCGCAGGTGTCCATATCGAGGAAATAGGTGTCCACACGCGGGTTTTCCCCGTCGTCCGGTGTCCAGCGATAGATCATGAACTTGCGCACGTTGGTCGCGCCCTCGGGCTTCGGCCAAGTTTTGCCGGTGCGGATTTTCGAGTTCTTGGGGAGTGTCAGTTGAACCATGGGTCGTCCTCCTTAGAACGTCCGCGCTTTGGGCGCGATTTTCTTGAGTTCGATGCCGCCCTGATCTTCCTTGGTCAGCGGGTCGAGGACAACGGGGCGATAGCTCAGCGTCACCTTGCTACCCTTGACCTTGGAGATCGTGTGAACGCGCCAGTTCTTGTCGTCGCGTTCGGTGTGATCTTCCATCGCGTGGGCGCCACGGCTTTCCTTGCGCGCCTCGGCCCCGGTGATGGTGGCGAGAGCGTTGGGCATCAGGTTGGTCAGCTCGAGCGTTTCCATCAGGTCGGAGTTCCACACCAGCGAGCGGTCGGTGACCTGAAGGTCGTCCAGCTTGCCCGCGATGGCGGTCATCTTCTCGACACCCTCTTTCAGCGTCTTGTCGGTGCGGAACACGGCGGCGTCGGCCTGCATGGTCTTCTGCATCTCAAGCCGCAGCTCGGCGGTTGGCGTGTTGCCCTTGGCGTGACGCAACCCGTCAAAGCGGTCGAGGGCCTTGTCGATCGCCTTCTTGCTCGGCGTCGGAACCGGGCTGGCCCGGTCCACCACGTCGCCCGCGCGAATGGCGGCGGCACGGCCAAAAACCACGAGGTCGATCAGCGAGTTGGAGCCCAAACGGTTCGCCCCATGCACAGAGGCACAGCCCGCTTCGCCCACGGCCATCAGCCCCGGAACAACGCGGTTCGGCGACTTCGCGGTGGGGTTCAGGACCTCACCGAAGTAGTTCGTCGGGATGCCGCCCATGTTATAGTGCACGGTCGGCAGAACCGGGATCGGCTCTTTCGTCACGTCGACGCCCGCGAAGATTTTCGCGCTTTCCGAAATCCCCGGCAACCGTTCGGCCAGCGCCTCAGACGGCAGGTGGCTGAGGTTCAGGTGAATGTGATCGCCTTCGGCCCCGACTCCGCGCCCTTCACGAATTTCCATGGTCATGGACCGCGAGACATAGTCACGCGGCGCGAGGTCTTTGTACTGCGGCGCATACCGCTCCATGAAGCGTTCGCCTTCGGAGTTGGTGAGATACCCACCTTCGCCGCGCGCACCCTCGGTGATCAGGCAGCCGGAGCCGTAGATGCCGGTCGGGTGGAACTGCACGAATTCCATGTCCTGAAGCGCGAGGCCCGCGCGCGCCACCATGCCGCCACCGTCGCCGGTGCAGGTGTGGGCCGATGTCGCGGAAAAATAGGCGCGACCATAGCCGCCAGTGGCCAGAACGACCATCTTCGCGGAGAAGACGTGCATCGTGCCGTCGTCGAGCTTCCAGCAGACGACACCTTCGCACTTGCCGTCATCCGACATCAGAAGGTCGATGGCGAAGTATTCGATGTAGAATTCGGCGTTGTTTTTCAGCGACTGACCATAAAGCGTGTGCAGGATCGCGTGGCCGGTGCGGTCGGCGGCGGCACAGGTGCGCTGCACGGCCGGACCTTCCCCGAATTCTGTGGTGTGACCGCCGAAGGGACGCTGGTAAATTTTGCCTTCCTCGGTGCGCGAGAAGGGCACGCCGTAGTGCTCCAGCTCGTAAACCGCGGCGGGCGCTTCACGGGCGAGGTATTCCATTGCGTCGGTATCCCCGAGCCAGTCGGAGCCCTTCACGGTGTCATACATGTGCCACTGCCAGTTGTCCGGCCCCATGTTCGACAGCGACGCGGCGATCCCGCCCTGGGCGGCCACCGTGTGCGACCGTGTGGGGAAGACCTTGGTGACGCAGGCGGTTTTTAGTCCCTGCTCGGCCATACCGAGCGTGGCGCGCAGACCGGCGCCGCCAGCCCCCACGACAACAACGTCATATTCGTGCGTTTCGTATTCGTATTCAGCCATTGTTTATCCCTCAGGCGCCCAGCGAAATGCGGATGATGGCGTAGACGCCGACAAGCGCGAACAGCGTGCAAAGCAGCCGCGACGAGATGATCAGCACCATGCCCATGCGGCCGTGCACATAATCCTCGATGACAACCTGCAAGCCCTGGAACAGGTGCAGGAACACGGTGACGAAGAACGCGATGGCAATCACCGCGTTGACGGGATGCGCGTAAGCGTCGCGCACCTCTTCGAAACCGCCGCCAAGGTTGTAGGAGAAGGGAAACAGAAACAGCGGCACGAGGAAGAGAAGCGCGATGGCGCTCAGCCGTTGTTCCCAGAAATGCGCGGTGCCCTTTTTCGCGGAGCCCAGCCCCTCGACACGTTTACGATCGGTCAGAAAACTCATGTTCGCCTCCTTACGCCACGATCACGGTGATGATGGTCATGACCACCGCCGCGACGATCGCCGCGATGCCCGAGCGGTACACGCGGCGCTGCCCGAAGGACGACCCGGTATCCCAGACGAGGTGGCGAATGCCGTTCATGAAATGGAACCACAGCGCGACCAGCGACAGGAACATCACGATGTCCCCGAACCAGGAGGTCAGGACCGCGCTTGCCGTCTCAAAATACTCGGGCCCGGTTGCGAGGGCGAGGAAATACCACGTCACGAGAATGGCCGTCACGGCCAGACCGACACCGGTAATCCGGTGAAAGATCGACATGGCCATATTCAGAGGCCAGCGGTAAACTTGCAGGTGGGGGGAAAGCGGACGGTTGTCCGAAGCATTAGCCATGGCTCTTCCTTCATAGCTTTTGGCGTTCGGGCCTTACCAATACGCAAATCGGGCCGAGAGTCACGTGGGGATTGGTCACTTTTGTCGCAGTTGCGCGCTAACAGCGGTAAAATCTTCGTTCTGTGATCACACTGGCTTCCCTCGTGATCACAAAAATCACCACTCGGCCATTTCTGCAAGGAAATCCACGTATTCGGTGCAAATGGTGACCTCCCGGTACTCCGGATCGTAGAAAGCATTCGCCTCACCGCAGGCCGCGTAGGACACGACCAGCTCCGCCGACAGGCTGAATTCGGCGTTCAGCGCCTCGACCTCGTCCGCCAGCAATCCGGCGATGGCGTCGTCGCGCTCGACCACGCCCAGCACCACCGTGTCGCCCGGTCCCGCCTCGGCCAATTCGTCCAGTATGGCGCCCCAGGAGCCGTTCGCCTGATAGAACTCGTCCTCGCAGTAGTCGGCCCGATCCTCGGGCAGCCCAAGCTCCAGAGCCACGTCCTCGCGCTCATCCACGTTGGCGCCGTAAAAGATGCAGACCGTGTTGTAATACCGCTGCTCGTCGGGACCATGCACGTCCCAGAACGCCGGTTCCTCGCCCTCGGCCTTGGCCATCTCGGCTTCGGTCAAAAACCCGAACGCGGTGTCATAGGCGATGGAAACCGCGTCCTCTTCCTCCCAGAACGCGTCGATCAAAAGGATCGACAACACGTCCGCCGCATCCTCTTCCTGCCCGAAAATCGGCACTTCTTCGATGTCGATCAGGGCATGGCCCAACTCGTGGTAAAAGGTGGCGAGGATATTGGCCTCGACGAAAGCATCGACGTCTTGCGCGGCCGCCAAGGTCGGCAGGCTCAAAAGGCCCGCCGCCAGAAATCCTTTGAACATCCCCACGCCCCCTCGTGCTATGGCCGCAAAGCGCGCGCCCGATTGCTCAACTCGTCTCCAAGTTCCGTGCATATCTGTATCTCGGCATAATCCGGGTCGAAATAGGCGTTCGACTGGCCGCAGGGGATCACGCTCACGTTGATCGTCTCCGGCAGTTCCATCGTCGCGTTGATCCGGGACACGATGCGCGTCACGTAGCGCGCCAAATGCCCGTCCTTTTCGACCACCCAATCCATGCGCAGCGTGTCAGTGGGGCGGTCCGTGGCGAGCGCATCAAGCACGTCCCCCCAGGCCCGAGCGGTCTGAGCGTATTCGGCCTCGCAGGTTTCAACCCGCTCTTCGGGCAGGGCCGCCAAGGTCACGATATCGCGCCGCGTTTCCGGGTTCGCGCCGTAGATCAGGCAGGCGAAGGTGTAATAGCGTTGAAGATCGGGGCCATGCAAATCCCAGAGATCCAGATCGGCCACGCTGTCACCGACCTGATCCGCATACCACATGTAATTCGCCGCGATCAGCGGAGCCATGCGGTGCAGTTCTTCCTCGGTATGGATACGGTTCATCATCACGACCGAGAACATGTCGGCGGCGTATTCTTCCGGCCCGTAAATCGGCAGATCGAGCACCTGGATCACCGCATGGCCCAGCTCGTGATAGAGCGTCTCCGCGATATTGGCCTCGACATAAGCCAATACCGGGTCGCGCCGGGCCGCGTCATGCTGGGCGCCATGGCTTTCCAGCACGCCGACCTTCTTGCCCTGCGCATTGGCGGCAGGGCCGATCAGACAGATCGCGATGAGAACCAGAAAGCGCATGGCGCTATCAGGTCGGCATGAGCGCCCAATAGTCAAGATCGAGGAGCACGTGGGACAGGTATTTGCCGTCCTCGCCCTTGAGCGCAAAGCCCTGGTGATCGCCCTTCGTGGCCACCAGCCGAAGCCGCACGGCCCCCACACCGGGCGCGTCCGTGTCCGCCGTGTCCAGCACTTCCGACCAGGCCCGCACCGTATCGCCCGCGAAACAGGGGTTGGCGTGCGCGCCTGCGTTCAGGCCCACGATCATCTGCGCATTGGCGAGCCCGTTGAACGACAGCGCTCGCGCCATCGAGATCACGTGACCACCGTAGATCAACCGCTTGCCATCCTCGCGGTTGGTCGCGTCGAAATGCACCTTGGCGGTGTTCTGCCACAACCGGGTCGCCAGCATGTGCTCGGCTTCCTCGATGGTCACGCCGTCCACATGGTCGATCTTCTCGCCGACGGCGTAATCGCCCATCCGGTGCCGCTCACCCGCCAGCTTGAATTCGTAGCGCGAGAAATCCAGCCCCTCGGGAATGACCAGATCCTCGGCAGGGACGACCTTTTTCAACTCCGGTATCAGCGTCTCGGGCGCCTCCGCCTCCATCCGGTTTTTCCGCACCATCACCCAGCGCACGTAATCCAGCACGACCTCGTCGTTCTGGTTGTAACCCTTGGTGCGCACGTAGACGACGCCCGACTTGCCGTTGGAATTCTGCTTGAGCCCGATCACCGTGCTCTCGGAGCGCAGCGTGTCACCGGGCCAAACAGGTTTGAGCCAGCGGCCTTCGCCATAGCCAAGGTTCGCCACCGCGTTCAGCGACACATCCGGAACCGTTTTGCCAAAGACCACGTGGAACGCCGCCAGATCGTCAATGGGCGCGGCGTCCAGCCCGCACTCCTGCGCGAAAGTGTCCGACGAATAGAGAGCATGACGCGCCGGGTAGAGCGCGTGGTAGAGCGCGCGCTCACCACCCGAAATGGTGCGTGGCACCGCATGGGTGATCACCTCGCCAATGCGGTAGTCTTCGAAAAAGCGGCCCGAATTGGTCTTGGACACGTTACTGCTCTCCCAGTTTGATGTCGGGGTGGTAGTCGCCGTCGGCCTCTTTGGTCACCGCCTGCCCACAGCGCATGACGCCATTGGCCGCGTCAAAAGCATAGGTGGGGGAGCCGTGAAGCTCCCACCCTTTGTTCAAGGCGTCCGTGACTTTATGGCAGAACGCCGACGTGTCGTCCGCCGACAGAAAACGATAGAGTTTCATGGGATTTCCTTAACCAAATGCCGGGTAGCCGAACCAGTAGTGCGCCCAGGCGATCAGGCCAAAGACGATGACGGTGCCGACGACAGTGCCGATTTCCTTGCCGACCGGGAACGGCCCGGTGGCCTTGGCGGGCTTGGCTTGCTTGTTGATCAGGATAACCTCGACCACGGCCCAGGCGAGCAATCCCCCAAAGAGCACGAAGGAGGGGACGTCTCCGTTCACAAGAATATGCGCCAGCGCCCAGGTCTTGATCGCGGTCAGTTGCGGGTGACGGATCTTGGATGTGATCCATGTCTTCATGCCGCTTGCCGCAAACAGATAGATTGCGAACAGGTTGAGCAGGTTGTTGATGCCGACCGTCGCCGGATGACGACCCCAGAACATTGCGCCCTCGGCCATCCGGTAACCGATGACCATCAGCACGACACCTGCGATCACACCGAGCGCGACCGGCCCCTTGGCCTTGTCGCCCATATCGGCGCGTTTCGCGGGGGCGATACGTTTGAACAGGTGCGCCGCCGACCATAGCAGAACACCGAGAATGAGAACGAGCATGGTTTATCCTTCCAGACTGGCAATGGCCTCCGCTTTCGCCAGCAGGGCCTTCGCGGTCACGATATGCAGATTCTCGACGATCTTTCCATCGACGACTGCCACGCCTTGCCCAGACGCCTCAACTTCTTCGAACGCCGCGATCTGACGACGGGCGAGGTCGATGTCCGCCTCAGAGGGTGCGAACACCTCGTTCGTCACGTCGATCTGCGCGGGGTGGATCAGCGTTTTGCCGTCGAACCCGAGGTCGCGACCCTGTTCGCACTCGACCCGCAGCCCGTCTTCGTCTTTGAACGCGTTGTAAACGCCGTCGACGATACAAACCCCCGCCGACCGCGCCGCGATCAGGCTCATCTGAAGCGCGGTTTGGATTTCCGGGCGTCCTTCGGAAACCCGGCACCCCAGCTCCTTCACGAGGTCATTGGTCCCCATGACGATCCCGTTCAGCCGGGGATGCGCCGCTATGGTTCGGGCGTTCAAAACGCCGTCGGGGGTTTCCATCATCGCCCAGAGCGGCACGTCGTCGATCATGCCGGCCAGCACTTGCAGGTCGTCCGCCGAATTAACCTTGGGCAAAAGCAGCGCGTCGATGTCCGCGCCTTGCATGGCCTCCACGTCCTGGCGGCCCCAGACGGTGTCGAACCCGTTGATCCGCACGATTTTCAACCGTTTGCCAAACCCGCCCTTGTCCAGTTCCGCGCGCAACGTGGCGCGGGCGTCGGCCTTGGCATCCGGTGTCACCGCGTCTTCAAGGTCGAAGATGATCGCATCGGCGGCAAGACCGCGCGCTTTCTCCAACGCGCGCTCTTTCGAGCCGGGGATATAGAGCACGGAGCGGACGGGGCGCGTCGATTGGGTCATGATTCTTCCCTTCGGTAATATTGTTGCGCGAAAGAACAACGGTGCGCACACAATGGCAACCCAAAATGCGCCGCAATGCAGAAAACGAGGCGTCCACCAGCGCAACGCACCGCGCGTTAACCAAACCGAAGGGCGCGCAGCGGCAAGGTTTTCTCAAGCCGGGCGGTGATGCCCCACCTTTGGACGCATCACGGGCTTTCAGGACGGACGCGCCCGGCAGACCCATGGTCTGCTGCCGGGGAGCCGGTTGGGTTGCGGACCTTCGTTTAGAAAGGACGACACCATGAACCGGATGACCCTCCTTGCCATGGGCCTGATCAGCGGTCTGATCGCGGCCACCACCGCGCAAGGGCAAACCAACAACTGTGCCCCGCGCGAACGCGTGCTTGACCAACTGTCCAAACGTTTCGGCGAAGCACGCCAATCCATCGGCCTTGCTGCGGGCAATCGCGTGGTGGAGATGTATGCCTCCCCCGACACCGGCACCTGGACCCTGACCATGACGCTGCCCACGGGGCTGACCTGCATCATCGGAGCAGGGGAGAGTTTCGAGCGGGTGGACGAAGAAGTGACACCCGCCGGCCAGCCGGCCTGACCCTCACGTCACCGCGTCGAAGATCAGCTTCGACCCGGTGACGATCAGCAAAACGTAGGTAATCGTGAAGTAAAGCCGTTCAGGCAACACATCATGCGCCTTCACGCCGAGCCAGACGCCGACCACGGCGGCAGGAATGAGCAAAACGTCCGCTTTCAGCGTCTGCCATGAAAAAATCCCCAGGAACGCGTAGGGAATGAATTTCATCAGGTTGATCGCCCAGAACGTCAAAACGGTGGTCGCCTGGTAGGTTGTCTTGTCGATCTGCCGACTGAGCAGAAACACCGCCGCCGGTGGACCGCCCGCATGGCTGATGAAAGACGTCAGGCCCCCGACCGCCCCGGCGATTGTCCCGCCAAATACCCCCATCGGCGCTTTGGCTGGTCGGATCAGCCCGAACTTCCGCGCGCCTTGGAAGGCGACGAACCCGATTGCGACCGTCCCGATCATGAGCCGGAACACATCCGGGTTGGTCAGGCGGTAGATCAACGCGCCGATCACCACACCCGGCACAGCCCCCAGGATCAAGGCGCCCGCCGCTGGCCCGTCCCACTTCTTCCAGTAGGGCTTCAGCGCGGTCACATCCATCAGCATCAGAAGCGGCAACATCAGGCCAATCGCCTGACCCGGCTCCAGAATCAGCGCCAGAAGCGGCGTTGCGGCGAAAGCGGCGCCGGAGCCGAAGCCCCCCTTGGATACCCCTGCGAAAATCACCGCAGGGATGGCGATGGCAAAGAATGTAAAGTCCAATTCCATTGGTGCAATCCCGGCGAAGCCCCTGATCCTTTTGACCTTTAGCGTTATCAGGCTTCGCTGCAACTGCAAACGGCAGGGGTCCGGCCCCTTGATCACTGCTTCCAACGGGTCTACGCATCGCGCCATTGAAAAACCTGATCGGAGATCAATCACATGGCTCGACCCAAGATCGCGCTCATCGGCGCTGGCCAGATCGGCGGCACGCTCGCCCACCTCGCCGCCCTCAAGGAACTCGGTGACGTTGTCCTCTTCGACATCGCCGACGGCACCCCGCAGGGCAAAGCGCTCGACATCGCCGAAAGCGGCCCGGTCGACGGCTTTGACGCGACGCTCAAAGGCACCACGGACTACGCTGACATCGCCGGCGCCGACGTCTGCATCGTGACCGCAGGCGTGCCGCGCAAGCCCGGCATGTCGCGTGACGACCTGCTCGGCATCAACCTCAAGGTCATGAAAGCCGTGGGTGAAGGCATCGCCGCCAACGCTCCGGACGCCTTCGTGATCTGCATCACCAACCCGCTCGACGCGATGGTCTGGGCGCTGCAGCAGTATTCGGGTCTGCCGAAAGAGAAAGTCGTCGGAATGGCCGGCGTGCTCGACTCCGCGCGCTTCCGTCACTTCCTGTCGGTGGAATTCGACGTGTCGATGAAAGACGTCACAGCCTTCGTTCTCGGCGGCCACGGCGACACCATGGTGCCGCTGACCCGCTACTCCACCGTCGCCGGTATCCCGCTCCCCGATCTCGTGGAGATGGGCTGGACGACGCAGGACAAACTGGACGCCATCGTGCAGCGCACGCGTGACGGCGGTGCCGAGATTGTGGGCCTGCTGAAAACCGGCTCTGCTTTCTACGCCCCCGCCGCCTCCGCCATCGAAATGGCCGAAGCCTACCTCAAGGACCAGAAGCGTCTCCTGCCGTGCGCGGCATGGGTCGAAGGCGCGCTGGGCCTCAAGGGCATGTATGTCGGCGTTCCGACCATCATCGGTGACAAGGGCATCGAGCGCATTGTCGATATCAAGATGACCAAGGACGAGCAGGCGATGTTCGACAACTCCGTCGAAGCCGTGAAAGGTCTCGTCGAAGCCTGTAAGGGCATCGACAGCAACCTCGGCTAATCGCTCCTGAGACAATCCTGAAAGGGGTCGGTCCGTCCGGCCCCTTTTTACGTTTCAAGAAGGATCGGGTAGGTTTCGAACACCTCGGGCAAGTGATCGGGTAGGGCGGCATCGAACCCCGCGCGGCTCAGGTCCAGGTCAAGCCCCACGTCTCGCAGCGCCGCCGATGGGTCGAACCCCAGGTCGAAGAACTGCTCCTGCTCCGTCAGCGCCAGAACCTGCGCGCCGTTCACCGATTTCACCCCGTCATAGAAAGCCTGAATCTGCGCCCGGCCGTCCGCGTGATTGCGCAGGTATTTGATCTGTTTCTGACGCGGTTTTCCGTCCGGCCCGGCCCCCTTCATGAAGTGGTCCATCTGCGCCCGCCGGAGCATCTTGGCGACGTAGTGCCGCCGTGTGAGCCCGTCGAAATGCAAAAGTGCCCCATTCAGTTTGATCTCCGGCGCCTCGCCGCGCCCTTTGCCTGCGACGGTATGCACGGCATGGCGCAGGCCCGACCCGGTGCGGATCGCGATCTTGCCGACATAATGCCCGGCCATCCCGTAGATCAGGAATTTCGCCCAACGCCCGTAATTCGCCTCTCCCCGCCATTCGAAGGACAGATCGCGGTGCCGAAACAGCCCATCGAAAATCCCCTGGCTGTCGACCCCGACCCGGTCCACGCGCTCCAGGACACGCAGTCTGACCACATCGGTTTTCGCCGTGGCCAAGGCCCTGGCCAGAGCCGCGCCATCGGCCACGAATTCGTCCGCATCGCAGTGCAGGAGCCAGTCGACCCCGGCCTTCTCCGCAGCAAAGCGCGCGTTCACCATCTGTCGCCCGGTCTGCCGCGCCCGCCGATCATCCTCGCCCCGTGCCGCCCAATAGGCGTCATCGCATAGCGTCACCCGCACGCCGGGAAGCGGCGCAACCAAGGCTTCGGCCTCGGGGTTTGGCCGGTCGAAAAACAGGTGAACCTCGGCGGCGCCCTGCGCGATGTGCCACCCCGCAAAGGCCGCAATCAGTGTGGCCGGTTCATCGACCGTGGCGACGACACCCCAGCTCATGTCGGGATACCGTCCGCATGGTCCAGCGACAGGATGTGGTCCCGCAGCCTGTCTACCTCTGCCAAAACCGCGTCCAGCGCGGGCCTGATCTGGGCGTCCAGCGTCTTCGAGTTCCAATCCATCTCGATCCCCGGCGCCCGCCGCGCCACCGCAGCTTTCAGGTCGAGCTCAGGTCGTATCAGCGCATCCCGCTCCTCAAGAGCCGTAACCTGCTCTGGTCCCAACACGTAAGCCCGGTCAAACGCCTCATAGAGCGCGCCCAGAATGTCCTCCTGCGCCACCACGTGCTGGATGAACCGCCATCGCGGCCCCGTCACTTCAAGCACCCGGCGGCTCGCGGCATACCGCAGGAGCTTCAAAGCCCATTTGTCCCGTGTCAGCGCTTCGAAATGCAGCACCCGGGAAGTCGCAGCCGAGGTGTAAGGGCGCGGGTCCGTCTTGCCGAAGTCGGTCAGATGGTGGATGCGCGGCTGAAACCCGGTGCGATGCGGGATCGCTGGTTTGTAATTGCGATAGCCCGACAACCCGGAGGGAAGCCACGGCGCATCTTGTCCATAAACCTGCACGATGAGCGGGTCGTCGTCGGGAAGCGGGGTGCGAAACACACCGTCGTAGGTTCCTTGCGAATAGGTGCCGTCCCAGACCCGTTCGGCGGGCAGAAACGCCATCCAGTCGTGATGCATCTTCAGGCGGCGGATATCCTCGGTCACCGAGGAAGAGCTCCACAAAAACTCGTCCGCGTCGATATGCACGACCCAGTGAGAGCTCGTGCGGGCCAGCGCATCCTGCAAATTGAATTTCTGGCGTTCGTTCTGACCGTTCGGTCTCCCTTTCCGCTTCGCCCAATAGGGGTCGTCACAGATCACCGCCCGCACGCCGTCGATCGCGCCGATCTGCCCGATCGACGGGTCTTCCGGGTCGTCGAAGTACAGGATGATCTCGTCCGCCCCCATCTCCAGATGGTGACACACGAAGGGTAGCAGGACCATCATCGGCTCTTTGACCGTGGCCGCCACACTCCACCGCACATCTCC
>ATLU01000021.1_pt1 | contig 99859 bp, 96 predicted proteins | sample 178751 | NCBI WGS metagenome assembly ATLU01 (sample SAMN02211837, study PRJNA209200) | bioreactor metagenome | isolation source: day 23 sample from continuous culture bioreactor inoculated with sediment... | place: Germany: Wadden Sea | collected 2011
TGCCCTTGACGACTTCACCGACGCCAACGGCTCCGTTCTGGTGGAGATCGCAGGTCCGGTCAGCTCGATCGAAGTCATCTATGCCAACGACCTGACCGGCACCCACGCGATCGGGATCACGGACGTCGCCTACGACACGATCCCGGCCCCCACTACGGGCGGCGACGATACGATCTACGGCGGCGCGGGCGACGACACGATCTACGGACAGACAGGCAACGACACGATTGAGGGCGGTGACGGCGACGACACGCTTTATGGCGACGACGAACCCGTGCTCACCGGCCCCAACCTGATCACCAACGGGTCGTTCGAAGACACCACCGGCATGTCCACGACCAGCTGGGGGCACACGGCCAATGGCAGCGTGCCCGGCTGGACCGAGGACAACGGCGGCGATATCGACTTTCACGGTGACGGGCGCGGCGGCATCTCGCCCACCGAAGGCACGAACTGGCTCGACCTCGCCGCCACCACCTCGCAAACCACCGTCAGCCAGACCGTTTCCGGCATCACCACCGGGGACAGCTACCAGTTGAGCTTCGACGTGGGCGATCTCGCCAACGGGTACGACGGCACGGCGAACGACAACACGATCACGGTCTACTGGGGTGGCGAAGTCGTGGCGGTGATCGACCCGGACGACGGCGTCGCCATGCAGACCCACACCTTCGTGGTCGAAGGCGGTGCGGGCGATGGCTCCAACACGCTGACCTTCGAAGGCAATGGCGCCAGCCTCAACCAGGGCGCCTCCCTGGACAATGTCCAGATGTATCAGCTGTCCTCCAGCGATGGCGGCGACGATATCCTGATCGGCGGCGCGGGCGCGGACACCATGTACGGCGGCGCGGGCGACGATACTTTCTACCTCGGCGCGGGCGACACCGCCTCGGGCGGCGCAGGCGACGACCAGTTCATCCTCGATCCCACGCTCGCCTTGGGCGGGTCAGGCTCGGTGATTTCCGTCGTCGGAGACGAGAGCGACGAAGACACCGGCGGCGATACGCTCGACTTCGCCGGTCTCATTGACTGGGGCACGGTCTCCTACACCGATGCCGAAAGCGGCACGGCCACCCTGGCCGACGGCACACAGGTAAACTTCTCGAATATCGAGAACGTCATCATCTGCTTCACCCATAACACGTTGATCACCACCCCCGCCGGCGACCGCCCGATCCAGGACCTGCGCGCCGGCGACCTGGTTCTGACCCGCGACAATGGCCCGCGCCCGATCCACTGGATCGGCAGTCGCACCGTGCCCGGCCAGGGCGCCATCGCCCCCGTGCGCTTCGCCAAGGGCGCCTTGGGCAACGACCGCCCGCTCTACGTTTCCCCGCAACACCGGATGCTCGTGGCCTCAAGCCGCGCAACCCTCTACTTCGACACCCCCGAGGTCATCGTGCCCGCCAAACACCTGGTCAACGACACCACAGTGCGCCAGTTGGACGTGCCCGAAGTGACCTACTATCACATCCTTTTCGAGAGCCATGAAGTTGTCTGGGCCAACGGCGCCCCGTCCGAGAGCTTCCATCCCGGCCACGAAGGTCTCGGCGCCATCGACCCCGGCGCGCGCGAAGAGCTGTTCACGCTGTTTCCCAACCTGCGGTCCGACCCGAACCTCTATGGCTCAACCGCCCGTCGGGTGCTGAGGCAATTCGAAGCTCGCCTTCTCTCCGCTTGAATGTTGAAAAAAGCTGTGGCGCGACCGCACGGCGCGCGGCGCGTTAACCCGCCTTCAACACCGGCTGCGGACGCTTCCCGTCGGCCCAGGCCCGCGCGGCGACGCCGAACGCCTCGAACAAGGGGCGCGACACCGGGTCTTGGCTCGCGCGATATTCCGGGTGCCACTGGACCGCGAGGGTGAAGCCGGGGGCCCCCTCGACATAGATCGCCTCGGGCGTCCCGTCATCGGCATGGCCGTCGATCACGATGCGGCTCCCGGCGGTCTTGATCCCCTGCCCGTGCAGCGTATTGGTCATCACCTTTTGCGACCCCATCAACCGATGGAACACGCCCCCCTCGGAGAAGGTCACCGCGTGCCGAATGGCGAATTTCTCGTCCAGCGTGCCATCGGGCGGCATCCGGTGGTTCATCCGGCCCGGCAGATCCCGGATTTCCGGATAAAGCGTCCCGCCCATGGCGACATTCACCTCCTGGAACCCGCGACAGACCCCGAAGAACGGCTGACCGCTCTCCACGCAGGCCCGCACCAACGGCAGCGTGATCGCGTCGCGGCAACGGTCGAAATCCCCATGCGCGGGCGTGGCTTCCTCGCCGTATTCCTCCGGATGCACGTTGGGCCGCCCGCCGGTCAGCAGAAACCCGTCGAATGTCTCCAGCAGCTCCTCGACCGAGACCAGGCGCGGATCAGCCGGGATAAGCAGCGGAATCGCGCCGGAGACCTCGGCCACGGCCTGCGAATTCATCGTCCCGCCCGCATGGGCCGGATAGGTTTCGCCGATCAGGGTCGGGTTGCCGATGATGCCAATCTTGGGCCGGGTCATTCGTGGTCCTCTCGCGTCTTGCGACACAACCTAACCCCGGACCGCCCGCTGCGAAAGAGGCAGGACGTCACGGCATTGCACAGGGCCTGCGCAGGCCTCAGCCCTCGGGCACGAGCCCGACAGCTTCGATCCCGGCCGCCCCGGCTGCCAGATCGTTCTCCGAGGTGTCGCCGGTCACGCCGATGCCGCCCAGTAGCCGACCCTTGCCATCCTTGACGAGAATGCCGCCCGGCACCGGCACCAGCGCACCGCCCAGCGCGGCCCCCGCCGCCGTGACGAAATAGGCCTGTTGCTCCGCCCGATCCCGCAGCGCGGTCCCGGTCATGCCCATCAGCACACAGCCCCGTGCCTTGCCCAGCGCGATGTCGAACCGCCCCGCCGGTGCGCCGTCGGACCGCTCGAAGGCAATCACATGCCCGCCCGCGTCCACCACGACCACCGAGAGTGGCTTCAGCCCCATCTCCTGTCCCTTGTCGAATGTCTTGCGAATGATGGTGCGCGCGCGGCGCAGGGAAATGATCACCATGTCTGAATTCCTCCTCGTCAAAGTGGTTCGCCAAGACCCTGACACACTGGGGTTGGGCGGACCGCGTGAAACGCTCATATGATGCGCTGCGCCCCATCCCTGTCTCTGAATAAGGCGCGACGCTCTAGCCGAGGCGCGCGAGAAACCCGTGAAAGGCCGCGTCGAACGCCTCTGGCTTTTCGAGGTAAGGGGAATGGCCGCAATCGTCCAGCACAACCCGCTCCACGCGACCGCCCCGCGCCTCGTATTCGACCAATGCCGCCTCGGTCTGCGCGATCATCGGCTGCGGCGGCATGACGCCCGCCCCCGGCCACCCCGGCACCGCGCCAAGGCTCCCCAAGGTGCCCATGTCCAAGAGCGACCCATCCGCGCACTGTTCACCCGGCGCGCCTCGGTGATCACTGGAATAGACATGGCAAACTCCTCCCGTTGCGACGGCCAGCCTGCCCCGGCAAACCCCGTCCCACAACTTCGGAAAACTACGTAGCCGGAAAGCGCCCCGCGCCCCGCGCTTCACCGTGCGACAAATACGCTCGGGGGTCCTAGGGTTCTGCACTTCACACAAGACACCCACCAGCGACTTCGAGGCGATACTGACCGAAATGCCGCTGCGCAGCGAAGGTTTGCTCCTGGGACTCAATGGTTCGGACGATGAACTCTCACTTTCGCCGACGTGCAAGCTCGCGATAAAGCGCGGGTGGCGATACACCAATTTGATCGGCAACCCTTATCCATTCACCTGGCAGTGGCTCACCGTTTAGATCCAGCCACGCGTCGAGCCTGTCTGACACGCGGCGCAGGCGCAATATCTCGATGCGCGCTCGTTGGGACTGGACCTCTTTGGCATGAGCCTCGATCAGGCTCAAAGCAGCGGCGGGCCGTTCTTGCAACGCGGACCGAAAGGCTGCGCGAGGCATGATCGCTACTTCGGCTTCCATGCGTGCATTCGCATCGCAATGATATTTCTCGGCGAACAGCGACGCTTCGGCCAGCGCCATTCCCGCCGTGTTGACGCTGAGCGTAGGTGCAGTTCCATCCGCAAGTGGACGCTCGAGTGCGACCATGCCGGATCGAACAAGATACATCGAATGCACGCGATCCTCCCTTCGAAAGAGAACCGCCCCCGGCTGGAAGGTCTTTATCGATGCGCCATCAAATATCTGCTGCCAGCCGGACATGATAGCTATCATACAACATGGCCACAGTGTCCGATAGGGTGTTCGCGACAAATGCGAGGAAAGAGAATGAAAACGACGATAATCTTGATCGTGACGGCGCTGCTTGGCGGAACGGCTTTCGCAACGGCCCAGACAACACACTCAGGCCTTGCGGACGGCATGGATCACGCGATGCATGTTCAAGGCCAGTCGCGCCAAGACACGATCCTGACCGAGCCGGGGCAAGGGGCTTTTGCTGCCCTTTCCGAAGTTGTTCGCATGCTCGAAGCCGATCCTGACACAGACTGGGGCCAAGTTGATCTAGGGGGGCTGAGAGCACACTTAGTTGATATGGACCGTTTGGTTTCGGACACGATTGTAGAAGAGACAGCACTGCCGAACGGCCTTTCCGCGATGGCGACGGGGGAGGGAGACACGACGGCCGCACTGCGCCGCATGGTGCCCGCACATGCGGTCCAGTTGGCGCAGGACGACCGTTGGGCCGTAGCGGCAATCGAAGCGGAAAACGGAGTAGAGCTGCGCGTGACAAGCGACGACCCCGCCGTGGTGGCGCGCATAAGGGGGCTGGGGTTCTTCGGTCTTATGGCAAGTCAGGATCATCATCGGGAACATCATCTGATGATGGCGCGTGGGGAAGATGCCCACGCGCAATAGCCCGATCTGACGCGTTCAGCCTGAAGCCACGGCCCATGTTGTTGCGCAAGGGATACGACGTCGATGACACCCTGCCGTTCGTCCCGCTGGGTTGAACGACCGCTCCGTCCGCAAAGCTGACCCGCGCCCCTCCCTTCATCGTGCCAAAAATATCCTCGGGGGTCCTAGGGGGCAGACAGCCCCCTAGTCATCGCGGGGTCCTAGGGGGCAGACAGCCCCCTGGTGGAAAGGGGGTTTGGGGGAAGCCCCCAAGCCCACGGCGACGGGGTCACCCCCGGCGCAAAGCCTTCGCTTCCAACCGCCGCGCATGGAGCACCGGCTCGGTATAGCCGGAGGGCTGTTCGCGCCCCTTGAAGACCAGGTCGCAGGCCGCCTCGAAGGCCACCGTATCGAACCCCGGCGCCATCGGCTGATACATCGGATCATCCGCGTTCTGCCGGTCCACGACTTCGGCCATCTTCTTCATCGCGCCCATGACCTCGTCTTCGCTGACCACCCCGTGGTGCAGCCAGTTCGCCAGCGCCTGCGACGAAATCCGGCAGGTCGCGCGATCTTCCATCAGCCCCACGTCATGAATATCCGGCACCTTGGAGCAGCCGACGCCCGCATCGACCCAGCGCACCACGTAGCCCAGGATACCCTGCGCGTTGTTCTCGATCTCCTCGCGCACCTCGTCCCCGGACCAGTTCGCCCCGTCCGCCAGTGGCACGGTCAGAAGATCGTCAAGCGACCCGCGCGGCCCGCCTGCGGCAATCTCCGCCTGCACCTCGGCCACGTTCACATGGTGATAATGCGTCGCGTGCAGCGTCGCCGCCGTGGGCGATGGCACCCAGGCGCAGTTCGCGCCCGATTTCGGATGCCCGATCTTGGCCTCCAGCATCGCTTCCATACGGTCGGGCATGGCCCACATGCCCTTGCCGATCTGCGCCCGGCCCTTCAGCCCGCAGGCCAAGCCAATATCGACGTTTCGATCCTCGTAGGAATTGATCCAGGCCGCGCCCTTCATCTCGCCCTTGCGGATCATCGGCCCCGCTTCCATCGCGGTGTGGATCTCGTCCCCCGTGCGATCAAGGAACCCGGTGTTGATGAAAGCCACCCGGTGCTTCGCCGCCCGGATACATTCGGCAAGGTTCACGGAGGTGCGCCGTTCCTCGTCCATGATCCCGAGCTTCACCGTATAGCGTGGCAGCCCCAAAACCTCCTCGACCCGGGTGAAAAGCTCATCGGCAAAGGCCACTTCCTCCGGCCCGTGCATCTTGGGTTTCACCACGTAGAAACTGCCCTGGGCCGAGTTCGCTTGCCGCTCCAGATCGTGCATCGACGCAAGCGTGGTCATCATGGCGTCCATGATCCCTTCGAACACCTCGTCGCCACTCGCATCCAGGATGGCCGGGGTCGTCATCAGGTGGCCGACGTTGCGCACCAGCAACAGCGCCCGGCCCTTAAGCGTGAGCGCGCCGCCATCCGGTGCCGTATAGGTCCGGTCCGGATTGAGCCGCCGGGTAAACGTCTCGCCCCCCTTGGTAACCTCTTCGCTCAGATCACCTTTCATCAGGCCGAGCCAGTTGTCATAGGCCAGCGCCTTGTCCTCGCCGTCGACGCAGGCCACCGAGTCCTCGCAATCCATGATCGCGGACATGGCGCTTTCCAGCCAGACATCGGAAACCCCCGCCGGGTCCTGCTGGCCCACCTGCGTCGCGGGGTCCACGACGATCACGATGTGGAGCCCGTTGACGCGCAAGACCACTTCAAGCGCCGCGCGCTCCGTGGACGAGCCCACGAACATCTCCGGGTCGGCCAGCGCCGCGCCACCCTGCCCGGTCTCGATCGACAAAGCGCCGCCCTCGACCGCCAGCCCGGTGACATCGGCCCAGGACGCCCCGTCCAAGGGCGCCACCGCGTCCAGATGCGCCTTGGCCCAAGCGATCACCCGCGCGCCGCGCTCGGGGTCATAGCCCTTGCCGGTCGGCAGGTCGCCCATCGCATCGGTGCCGTAAAGCGCATCATAGAGCGACCCCCAGCGGGCATTCGCGGCGTTCAGCGCGTAGCGCGCATTGGTGATCGGCACGACCAACTGCGGCCCGGCAATCGTGGCGATCTCCGGGTCGACGTTGGCGGTCTCGACCTGAAACGCCGCGCCGTCGGGCAGCAGGTAACCGATCTCCTGCAAGAACGCCTTCTGCGCCGCCACATCGCCACCGCCCGCGCGATACCAGTCGTCGATCTGCGCCTGCATCTCTTCACGTTTGGCCAGCAAAGCCCGGTTCTTCGGCGTCAGGTCCTCGACGATCTTCGCGAACCCGCGCCAGAAATCATCCGCCTTCACCCCGGTCTTGGGCAAAGCCCGCGCCTCGACGTAAAGCGCGATTTCAGGGGCGATTTTCAGACCGAATTGTTCGACGCGACGCTCCATGGGGCCTCCGGGGTGTGACTGCTTCAGGTTGCCCAAGGGCTTAGGCAAGTTTCCTATCGGAAACAAGGGGTCAGCCCGGTTTGCCCGTGCCACGACAGGCGTTCGCCCCATCTGACACGAAACACCCCCGACGCCGCGCGCGCGGGGGGTGCCCTTTCACAGGTCGTCCGCTCAGTTCGTCGAGCTTTCGTTCGCTTCACCCATCACCGGCTGATCGGCCGCGGGCGCATCCGAGCGTTCGATCGCGGTAAAGGTGATTGCAGCCCCCATGATCAAACCGACCAGCATGGCCAGGATAATACCGAGCAGGCTGGGCGCGTGGCGGCGCTTTTCGCGTTCAATATTCGTCGTCGGGGCACTCATAAGCTCTGTCCTCCATTCAATTCAACTAATCCGGGCCAGTCACTTGTGGCCCGTGGTTCGCGTGCATAACGTCTGGCAACGCCCCTAGGTTCACATCCTCCCGAAAAGGTGAGACATGAAAGACGCATCCCCCCAGCCGATCCACCTGACCGACTACACGCCGCCCGAATACCTCGTGGACGACGTGCACCTGACCTTCCGGCTGGACCCGACCGCGACCCGCGTGCTCTCGCGGATCGCCCTCCGTCCGAACCCGGACGCCGTGTCCAAGCGGTTCTTCCTGCACGGCGAAGGCGTGAAGGCGATCTCGACGAAAATCGACGGCAAGGACGTGACGCCCCGTTCGGTGGAACACGGGATCGAAGTCGACGCCCCCGACGCGCCCTTCGTCTGGGAGGCCGAGGTCGAGATCGACCCGCAGGGAAACACCGCCCTCGAAGGGCTCTACATGAGCAACGGCATGTATTGCACCCAGTGCGAGGCGGAAGGCTTCCGCAAGATCACCTACTACCCGGATCGCCCCGACGTGATGGCCCCCTTCACCGTCCGCATCGAAGGCGACGCGCCGGTGCTCCTGTCCAACGGCAATCCGACCGCTTCCGGCGACGGCTGGGCTGAATGGACCGATCCCTGGCCCAAGCCCTCTTACCTCTTCGCCCTGGTTGCCGGCGACCTGATCGCCCGCGAAGACAGCTTCACCACCATGTCCGGCAAAGAGGTCGACCTGAAACTCTGGGTCCGTCCGGGCGACGAAGGCAAAACCGCCTTCGGGATGGAAGCGCTCAAGAAATCAATGACATGGGACGAAGAGAAATACGGCCGCGAATACGACCTCGACATCTTCCAGATCGTCGCGGTGTCGGACTTCAACATGGGCGCGATGGAGAACAAGGGGCTGAATATCTTCAACACCTCCGCCGTGCTCTGTTCGCCCGAAACCTCGACCGATGCCAACTTCGAGCGCATCGAAGCGATCATCGCGCATGAGTATTTCCACAACTGGACCGGCAACCGCATCACCTGCCGCGACTGGTTCCAGCTCTCGCTGAAAGAGGGGCTGACCGTCTTCCGCGACCAGAGCTTCACGGCGGATGAACGCTCCGCCTCGGTCGCGCGCATCTCGGACGTGATCGCGCTCCGCGGTCGCCAGTTCCGCGAGGACAACGGGCCATTGGCACACCAGGTCCAGCCCGACAGCTTCGTCGAGATCAACAATTTCTACACCGCCACGATTTACGAGAAGGGTGCCGAGATCATCCGGATGCTCCACACCCTCGTCGGCCCCGAAGCCTACCGCAAGGCGCTCGACCTCTATTTCGAGCGCCACGATGGCCAGGCCTGCACCATCGACGACTGGCTCACGGTGTTCGAAGACAGCACCGGGCGCGACCTCTCCCAGTTCAAGCGCTGGTATAAGCAGGCGGGCACCCCGCGCCTGCGTGTCTCCGAGAATTGGGAGGACGGCACCTATCAGCTCACCTTCACCCAAAACACCCCGCCCACGCCGGGACAGGACGGCAAAGACCCCTTCCTGATCCCCATCGCGGTCGGGCTACTGGGGCCGAACGGCGACGAAGTGCGCCCCACGGAGGTGCTCGAAATGACCGAAGGCTCGCAGACCTTCACGTTTGACGGGTTACCTGCGAAACCCACCCCCTCGATCCTGCGCGGCTTCTCCGCCCCGGTGATCCTTGAGCGCGACACTTCGCCCGAGGAACGCGCCTTCCTCCTGGCCCACGACACCGACCAGTTCAACAAATGGGAAGCGGGCCGCAGCTTGGCCAAGGAAGTGCTCACCGGCCTCGTCACAGGCGACGCCGCGCCACAAGCGGCCTATCTCGACGCGCTCGCCACCATGCTGCGCGACGATCACCTCGATCCCGCCTTCCGCGCGCTCGCGCTCCAGATGCCGGGCGAGGACGACATGGCGCAGACTTTGGCCGACGCGGGCGTGACGCCGGACCCCGACCGCATCCATGAAGCCGCCGAAACCCTGCGACAGTCACGCGCCGAATACCTGCAAGACAGCCTGCCCCGCCTGATGGCGGAAATGACCGTCGACGCGCCGTTCGAACCCAGCGCCGAACAATCCGGCAAACGGGCCCTTGGCCTGCAACTGCTCAAACTCCTGACCCGCCTCGACGGCGGCAAGGCCGCGCAATCCCAGTGGGAGAAGGCCGACAACATGACCCTGTCGCTTGGCGCGCTGGCCTGCCTGCTGGACGCGGGCAAGGCCGATGGCCCCATCGCCGATTTCCGCGAGCACTGGAAAGACGACGCGCTCGTCATGGACAAATGGTTCATGCTGCAAGTCGGCCACGCCGACCCCGCGAACGCGGTCGCCACCGTCGAACGCCTGACCCGTGACCCGGCTTTCACCATGAAGAACCCGAACCGCTTCCGCTCCGTGTTCGGCGCCTTCGCAGGCCACCCGGCGGGCTTTCACCAAAAAGACGGCTCCGGCTACCGGCTCCTGGCCGACTGGCTCATCAAGCTCGACCCGGTGAACCCCCAGATCACCGCCCGCCTCTCCGGTGCCTTCGAGACGTGGAAACGCTACGACGCCGACCGCCAGGACCTCATCAAGGCCGAGCTCAATCGCATCCTCGCAACAGATGGCCTGTCGCGGGACACGACGGAAATGATCTCGCGCATCCGAGGGGCGTGAGAGGTCTTGCGGCGACGCAACCTGCCCCATCGGCACAAAAAAGGGCACCCCGCGGGGTGCCCTTTTCGGTCTCGGTCACGCTGAAACCGTTAGCCCTGGCAGTAGTTCTGCTGCCGGGTCCAGTTGATCATGTCCTTGCGCTTCGTGGAGGAGTGGAACGGTCCCCAATCAGCGGCCACGCCGCGCATCCCGGCGCTGACCACCCCGTCACGCGCGACGGTCTTGTTCATGATCCGCACCGCGCAGGACAGGTTCGCCGACCCGTCCTTCAACGCCGAGCCCGACCGGGCCTGGCAGCCGTACAGGCGCGCGGTCGACGGCAGGATCTGCGTCAGACCATACCATTTGCCGCCCCCGCCCACGGCGGTCTGGCGCCAGGTGCTCTCATGATACGTCAGCCGCGACAGAAGCCCGGTCCAGAACGCCTTGCGCCCGTCGAGATCCTGCTTGGAATAGCCCGGACACCAGGTTTCGATGTCGCCGGGAATGATCGCGGTCAGGTTGGTGCCGTGGCTGTCCAGCGCAGTCATGGTGGCCTCGGTCCACACCGCACCCTGCGGTGTGTGATCCCATGCCATGGTCAGTTCGACATCGGCCTTGCTCTTCGACGAGAACACTTCTTCGACATCCACATCGGCGCAGCCTGCCAGCAGCGCCACCATCCCTCCCAAGAGTGCGATTTTCAGTTTCATGGGTCATCCGTGCGTTATTGCGATCGCGGGCACCAAGTCCATTCCGCCCTACAAAGCAACAAACGGGTTCCCAAACCGCCTGAAAATGAGCCAGATCCCGCTCATTTCCGCCCGAAAAGCCTGCAAAACAGGGCTAAACGAGACCTGCCTATGCAATCCCCGCGCTCCGTGTCGCTTCTCAAAGGAATCGGTCGCACGGGAAAACGCCGCAGGCTTGCGCCCCTCACGGCCCTGTCCTAGAAGGCATTTCAGACATGTTGAAAGGACGACCCATGCTCGACCACCTCGCGTTTCAAGAACCCAAAGTCGCCACCATCGCCGGGGCGAAGGAAGACTGGGAACTGGTGATCGGGATGGAAATCCACGCGCAGGTCTCCTCCAATGCGAAACTCTTCTCAGGCGCCTCGACCAAATTCGGCGCGGAACCCAATTCCAACGTTTCCTTCGTCGACGCGGCCATGCCCGGCATGTTGCCGGTCATCAACGACTACTGCGTGGAGCAGGCGGTGCGCACGGGTCTCGGCCTGAAAGCCGACATCAACCTCTTCTCCGCCTTCGACCGGAAAAACTACTTCTACCCGGACCAGCCGCCGGGATATCAGATCTCGCAGCTCTACCACCCCATCGTGGGTGAGGGCGAAGTGATCGTGGACATGGCCCCCGGCGTGGCCCGCCGCGTGCGTATCGAACGCATCCACCTGGAACAGGACGCGGGCAAATCCATCCACGACATGGACCCCAACATGTCCTTCGTGGATTTGAACCGCGCCGGCGTCGCCCTGATGGAAATCGTCTCACGCCCGGACATCCGCGGTCCCGAAGAAGCCGCCGCCTATGTCACCAAGCTGCGCCAGATCCTGCGCTACCTCGGCACCTGCGACGGCAACATGCAAAACGGCAACCTGCGCGCGGACGTGAACGTCTCGGTCTGCCGCCCCGGCCAGTATGAAAAATACATGGAAACGCAGGACTTCTCGCATCTCGGCACCCGCTGCGAGATCAAGAACATGAACTCCATGCGCTTCATCCAGGCCGCCATCGACTTTGAGGCCCGCCGCCAGATCGCCATCGTCGAGGACGGCGGCGAGGTCGTGCAGGAAACCCGCCTCTACGACCCGGACAAGGGCGAAACCCGCTCCATGCGCTCGAAGGAAGAAGCGCATGACTACCGCTATTTCCCCTGCCCCGACCTTCTCCCGCTGGAGATCGAACAGGAGTGGGTCGACGACATTGAAAAGGGCCTGCCGGAACTGCCCGACGAGAAGAAAGCCCGCTTCGTCAAGGACTTCGGCCTATCTGAGTATGACGCCTCGGTCCTCACCGCCGACGTGGAAAGCGCGCATTTCTTTGAAAAGGTCGCGGACGGCAACGACGGCAAACTCGCCGCCAACTGGGTCATCAACGAGCTTTTCGGTCGGTTGAAGAAAGACGACAAGGACATCACCGAAAGCCCGGTCAGCCCCGACCAACTCGGCGGCGTCATCGCGCTTATCGCCAAGGGCGACATCTCCGGCAAGATCGCCAAGGATCTGTTCGAAATCGTCTACACCGAAGGCGGCGACCCGGCGACAATCGTCGAAGAGCGCGGCATGAAACAGGTCACCGACACCGGCGCCATCGAAGCCGCCGTGGACGAGGTCATCGCGGCCAACCCGGCGCAGGTCGAGAAAGCCAAGGAGAACCCGAAACTCGCAGGCTGGTTCGTCGGACAGGTGATGAAAGCCACGGGTGGCAAGGCCAATCCGAAAGCGGTGAACGAAATCGTCGCGAAGAAGCTGAACGGTTAGGATCAGGTCCAGAACCCAGCGCAACCAAAGAAAACGCACCAGTTCCCAGCAAGCGGCCCGGGACGGGTGACGTCCAATTGACGCGCCATGGTCGTCATCAGCCCCAAGGCACGGAAATCATCGCGATGATCTCTGTCCGGACTTATCGCGACAAGTCCGGGGCCGCTTTCGGCTTTTCTTCGCCTGGTTAACACGGCGCGCGCCAAATCCATTGCGCTTTGCATCGCGATGCCCTAAATAGAGGATGCTACGCTTTTCTATGCACCTGTCTCCTACACGGCTTCAGTCTGCCTCTACGAACTGACTATGCCAAGCCGCCGCATACTGCGGGCGGTCCTATACTAGGAGAAGACACATGGCCGAAGGCACTGTGAAATGGTTCAACGCAACTAAAGGTTTTGGCTTTATCGAGCCGAAAGATGGCGGCAAAGACGTGTTCGTGCACATCTCTGCTGTCGAGCGCTCCGGGATTTCCCAGCTCGATGATGGTCAGAAAGTGACCTACGAACTCGAAGCTGGTCGCGACGGTCGCGAATCCGCTGGCAGCCTCTCGCTCGCCTAAGTCGATTTCGACCTCGGCCCTGCGGGGCCGAGGTCACCTTCGCGGCTCCTGCCGCCTCAGCTCGACGCCAAATCCGCGCCCGCCCGCAGATTTCTGAGCTTCTTCCACGTCACATCCGGATCTATCTTGCCGTAACCTGCAAAGGTGCCGAACCCGCAATCCGTGCTGGCGATCACCCGATCCTCTCCAACGATATCAATGAACTTCTGCAACCGCTGCGCGACAAGCTGCGGGTGCTCGACGTAATTGGAACAGGTGTCGATGACGCCCGGTGCCAGGACCTTGTCCTCGGGAATATCCGCATCGCGCCAGACGACCCATTCATGCTCGTGGCAGGGATTCGCGCTCTCGAACAGGATGGTTGACGGATTGGCCGACAGCACCACGTCGATCACCTTCTCCAGCGGAATATCGTGATCGTGGGGGCCCTCGTAGTTGCCCCAGCACAGGTGCATCCGCATCCGGTCCCTGGGCAGCCCTTCCGTGGCCGCATTCAAAGCCTCCACGTTCATCGCCGCGACCTTCACGAACTCGTCCTGGTCCATGTCCTGATACCCGGTATGCGCCGACATCGCGAGATCCGGACAATCGAACTGGATATCAAGACCGGCATCCAGGATGGCCTCGTATTCCGGGCGCATCGCGGCGACGAGCGCGGCGAGGTATTCCTCGTGGCTGTCGTAGTACTTGTTCACCTGGAACGCCGTGATAAGCCCCGGCGAAGCCGCGTTCATGAACGCCCGCGTCCCCGCACCCTCGGCCTCCAGCGCGGTCTTGAACCGGCGGATGTCATCCAGCGCGGGTTGCAGATCGACGAGCTTCACCTCCCCGATACAAGACGCCCGCGTGAACTCCTGGCTGCCCATGATCGCGGACAGCTTCTTGGCCAGATCCGGGTGCGCGGCCAGGTCCTTGGCCGGTTTGCGGTCGATATGCCCGCCGAAACCCGATAGCCGCTCCTGCATGTAGGTCGAATAGCCGACCTTCCCCAACTCCCCGTCCGAGACGACCGAAACCCCCGCCTCGCGCTGGTGGCGCACCGCGTCTTCGATGGCCGCTTGCACGGCGGCCTCGAACACGGCCTCGTCGTAATCCTCGCCCTTGTCCTTGGCGATGAGCAGGGCGGACAACGCATCCCCGCGCGGCAAGCTGCCCACATGGGTCGTCTGAATGGTCATGGTGGCTCCTTCGGTGAAATCTGGTGCTCCACCTGACCACCCGAAGGTCGAGAATACAACCAACCAGCCCGGCAGGGGCCACAACGCTCAGCGCCCGAAAAGCCGCCCGAGAATGCCCTTGCCCTTGCGACCGCGCGGCGCATCCATCGCCACCATCGTTGCCCGGCCGCCCCCGGTCACACCTTCCCGGTTCGGAAGCGGCGTCGCCTGCGTCACCAGGTGCGGCTCGCGCTTTTCATAAAACGCGTTGCCCCCGGCCGAGGCGACGTAATGCATATTGTCATAATTCGCCCGGTAATACTGCGCATGGAAGAACCGCGCCTTGTTCACACGCGGGTGCCGCTCGCCCGCGAGCACCGAGGACGCCGCCTCACGCACGCGCGCCACGGACGCCCTCTCGGTCATCGGCTTCGACATCACCCCCGGCGCGAACTGGTTCTTCTGACCGACCACGGCACAGACGTCATTGGGAAAATCCGGGCTGGCCACCCGGTTCATCACGACCGATCCGACCGCGACCATCCCGTCCCGGCTCGACCGGTTACTCTCGAAATACATCGCCCGCGACATGCATTCGAGTTGCTTGGACGAGAACCTCTCGCCCCCCGTCCGCTTGCCACAGCCCGCGACCACCACGAGCGCACAGAGCGAGCCGACCAAAACGCCACGCGTGATGCCAAAACCAGCCATGAAATATCCTGTCTGTCCCAATGCGATCTGGCGCCAAGGATACCGAAAGCCAGCCTTGAAAATCAATGGGCGCCACGCGCGGGGTCGGCAGGCCCCTGCCGACAGGGTTTCAAATCACGCGCCGGACGCGAGACGTCAGTCCGCGACCTTCTTCACGAACTCGGACTTCAGCCCCATCGGCCCGATCCCCGGCACCTTGCAGTCGATGTCGTGATCGCCGTCGACCAGCCGGATGCCCTTGACCTTGGTCCCGACCTTGACGATCGAGGACGACCCCTTGACCTTCAGGTCCTTGATCACCGTCACCGTGTCCCCGTCGGCAAGCACATTGCCCACGCTGTCGCGCACCTCGGCGGCGGCTTCGGGCGTCCACTCGTGCCCGCACTCTGGGCAGACGAGCAAAGCGTCCATCTCGTAGGTGAAGGTCGAAGCGCAGTCGGGGCACGGGGGCAAGGTATCGGTCATGGCGTCCCATAGCCCACCGCCCCGGTCAGGACCAGAGCCAAAACGTCACGCCCCCCGCGCTTGACGCCTCCCGCCGCCCGTCTCAAGGTTAGTCAGCACTCAGGAGGATATCCCATGACCCACCCCAAGTCCCTGCGCACCCTTGCCTGCCTCGCCGTCCTCGCCCTGCCAATCCCCGCCGCGGCACAGGATCTCGTCGGCAGCTACGTGGCCTATATCGGCACCGCCGATCTCTATAACTCCAAGGGCGCCCGGCTGACCGAGCCGTGGCAGGTCCTGCGCCAGGACCGCGCCAACGTGCACCGCTTCGGCGTCAGCCAGGCGGGCGACGAATGGGACCCCTTCTTCGGCAGCATCGACAATCGCGCCATCATGGAGCGCATGGTGATGAACGGCACCATCGACCCCGGCGCGGCCCGCACGCTGGTCAACGGCGGGGCCACGGTCTTCGTGCGGATCTTCGGCCGGGGCAACCGAGGCGAATTCATCCGCGTCACCGTATCGGGGAACTGACCCCCCTTCATCGTGCCACAAATATCCTCGCCGAAGGCATGAAGTGCGCCGCGCCGCAGGCGCGGCGCCCACCGCGACGGGGCACAGCCCCGGCGCAAAACCTCAGGGACGCATATCCCCGGTTTCCATGAACCGCTGGTGCCAGGACAGGCTCTCGGACGGGAGTTGCGGCGTCTGCAACCCGTAAGCCCCCGCCATGGCGCGGTCGTAATAGGCCCGCAATGCATCGCGGTAATCGGGGTGCGCGCAGGTCTCGATGATCGCCGCCGCGCGTTTCTTCGGCCCGAGACCGCGCAGGTCCGCCAGCCCCTGCTCGGTCACCAGCACCTGCACGTCCTGCGTGATATGATCCACGTGACTGGCCTGCGGCACGATGGTGGAAATCTTGCCGCCCTTCGCCGTGGACGGGCTGACGAAGATCGAAATGTAGGCGTTACGCGCGAAATCCCCCGACCCGCCGATCCCGTTCATGATCTTTGACCCCATCACCAGGGTCGAATTCACGTTGCCGTAAATATCCGCCTCGATCATCCCGTTGGTCGCGATCACGCCCAGGCGCCGGATCACCTCCGGGTGGTTGGAAATCTCGGTCGTGCGCAGGATCACCTTGTCGCGGTAGAACTCCATGTTCTCGCGAAACCGCTTCGCCCCCTCGGGCGACAGCGACAGCGCCGTGGTCGAACAGCACGTCACCTTGCCCGCGTCGAGCAGATCCAGCATCCCGTCCTGCAACACCTCGGTATAGGAGGTCAGCTCCCGAAACGGCGCGTCGCGCAGCCCGTCCAGAACCGCGTTGGTGATATTGCCGACGCCTGATTGCAGCGGCAACAGCCGATCCGTCAGCCGCCCCGCGCGCACCTCGTCTTCGAGGAACCCGATCAAATGCCCGGCGATCTGGCGCGAGCAGTCGTCGATGGGCGAAAACGGGCTGTTCCGGTCCGGCAGGTCGGTCAGCACGATCCCCGCAATCTTGTCGGGGTCGCAGCGAAACGTGGTCTGCCCGATCCGGTCGTCGGTCCGCGTCATCGGGATCGGCACCCGGTTCGGCGGCAACGCGGTGCCGTAATAGATATCGTGCATCCCCTCCAGCGCGAGGTCATGCCAACCGTTCACCTCCAGGATCACCTTCTCGGCACAGTCGATCCAGGTCCTGTTGTTGCCCACGCTGGTCGCCGGGATCAGCGAGCCATCGGCATGAATGCCCGCCACTTCGATCACCGCCACGTCGAGCTTGCCGAAGAACCCTTCCCAGACCATCGGGGCCACGTGGCTCAGGTGCATGTCGAGATACTCGATCTCGCCCTTGTTGATCTTTTCGCGCCCCACCGGGTCCGAATTATACGGCAGCCGGTATTCGATGGCATCCGAGCGGCTCAGCGCCCCGTCCAGCTCCGGCCCCGTGGACGCCCCGGTCCAGAGCTTGATACGAAACGCCTCGCCCGCCGCATGGACGGCATCGATCCGCGCGGCCAGCGCCGGCGGGATCGCCTTGGGATAGCCCGATCCGGTGAACCCGGACATACCGACGGTATCCCCGGACTTGATCAATGCCGCCGCCTGGTCCGCCGTCATGACCCGGTCCCGCAGGGCCAAGTGTTCGATCCGTTCGATGCTCACATCCATCTCCTTCGCGCGTGTTTCGCACACCCTCTTAGCAGAGATTGCGACAGGAATATTGACCTGCCGCAATACGCTGTCGAAACTCCCGCCACGTCAACCTCTGCAACATCGACAAGGCACCGCACGGCGCATTACCCGGCCCAAGGCAGACAATCGTATGCACAGGTTGTGCACAGGTTGTGTACGCGGATCATACACCGGAAACCTCTTGTTTTGTTGACGTTAACCCTGTTTTTGCGCCTTTTCCGCTCCCACCATCCGTAAACACGCCCCGTCCCCCGGCGCACGCCGCGTTAACCATTCCACTGCCGATTTCCCGGACATGCCCTAGCCCCCGCCCCCGGCCTCGGTGTAGGGTGCCCGAAAACCAAGCAGTAGCCCCCATGTCCGACACCTTTCTCGACGACGATCTCCCCGAAAACCGCTTTCAGCGCGCCCGCGAAGCGCAGGCCGCAGCGGTGATGGAAGACTACGTCGAATTGATCGGTGATCTCATCGAGGAACTGGGCGAAGCCCGCGTCGCCGACATCGCCGACCGCATGGCCGTGGCGCAACCCACCGCCACCAAGGCTGTCGCCCGTCTGAAACGCGAAGGCCTCGCCACCTCCCGCCCCTATCGCGGCGTGTTCCTGACCGACGCGGGCACCGAGCTGGCCGACCGGGTCCGCGCCCGTCACCGCACCATCGTGGACTTTCTCACGGCCGTCGGCGTGCCGCCGGAAAGCGCGGAACTCGACGCCGAAGGTATCGAACACCACGTCAGCCAGGCCACGCTTGAGGCTTTCGAGAGCTTTCTGAAATCAAAGGGTTAGAGCATGTCGCACAAAAGTGGGAACCGGTTTTGTGCTCCTCGGACATGCGAAATCAAAGACATAGGCCGCCGACGCCGCGTCCTGCTTTTCACCGCCCGCGCCCTGCCCTAGGCTTTCGACAAAGCACAGGAGGACCGCAGATGGGCAGCCCGCATATCTCCACCGAGATGGAAGTGAAACCGGATTGGATCGACTACAACGGCCATATGAACATGGCCTATTACAACGTCTTGTTCGATCACGCGGCGGACGAATTCTACCCGATCATCGGCCTTGGCGAAGACTACGCCAAGACCCGCCAACTCACCACCTACACCGCGGAATTCCACATCTGCTACCTGCGCGAATTGCACCTCGGGCAAAAGGTCCGCGTCCATAGCTGGATACTGGATTACGACGAGAAACGCTTCCACACGTTCCAGGAAATTCACCACCCCGACGGCTGGATCGCCGCAACCGCCGAAGCGCTTGGCCTGCATATCGACATGACCGGCCCGAAAGTGGCCCCGATGCCCGAGGATATCCTGTCTAATTTCAAGGACTTCGCGGACAAACACAAACCCGACACCTGGCCCGACCGCGCCGGTCGCGCCATCGGGATCAAACGCTGAGGACCGCGCGCCACACCGGGCCGCACGTCCGGCCATAACGCCTTGGACCTCCCCGCGAAAATCGCGTAGCGTCTCTGCGATCACGAAAAGGGCTGTGCCATGCAACGCTACGAATACAAGGTCGTTCCGGCCCCCAGGAAAGGCAAGCGCGCCAAGGGCGTGAAAGGCCTCGAAGCTCGCTTTGCGCACACGCTGTCGGAGGCCCTGAACGAGCTTGCCATCGAGGGCTGGGAATACCTGCGCGCCGACACGCTTCCGGTGGAGGAACGCTCCGGCCTGACCAGCAAACACACTTCGTTTCAATCCCTTCTGGTGTTTCGCCGCCCCGCCAACGTCGCCGGTCTCATCGAACGCCACGACGCCTTTACCGAGAACGCCTTTGCCGACGAGGACGAGGAAGATCTCGGCGTCGAAACCGAGGTGGAAGAAGACGAAACGGATACCGCCGAAGAGCCCTCGCAGACCAAGTCCTGACGCGCGCCGTCACGCGCCCGAGGCGGCGGAAAATCACCCAAAGGTGAAACGGCAACGATTTTTTCCCCCGCCCCCTTCTCTCCCGGGGAAAAAGCGCTAAACTCTCGTGCTCGAGTCGAAAAGAGTGGTGCCATGACCAAAGACGATCCCTTCGGTTTCGACATTTCGGTGTCTGCCTCAAAGAAGAAAAAGCCGCGCGGCAAGCGGGGCATGTCGGGGGCGTTCGAAACCTCCACGCGGGTGTGCGAACACCCCGGATGCGAGGAGCAGGGACAATACCGCGCCCCACGCAGCCCGGATCATCTCGACGAATACCTGTGGTTCTGCAAGGACCACGTGCGCGAATACAATCTGAAATGGAACTTCTTCAACGGCGCGACCGAAGAGGAAATGGACGAACAGGCCGCCAAGGACCGGGTCTGGGAGCGCGACACCAAGAGCTTCAAGCAATCCGCCGAACAGCGCGCCTGGGCGCGTCTCGGCGTGGATGACCCGCACCAGGTTCTGGGCGGCAACGCCACGCAGAACCCCGGCAAGACCGACCCCGGTGCCGCCACCCGTCGCCTGCCACCGAAAGAGCGCCGCGCGATCGAGATCCTCGATGCTCGGGACCACTGGTCCAAGGCCGAGATTCGCAAGGCTTACAAAGCCTTGATCAAGGTTCTTCACCCGGACATGAACGGCGGCGACCGGTCGCAGGAAGAGCAGTTGCAGGAGGTCGTCTGGGCCTGGGACCAGATCAAGGAAAGCCGCAGCTTCCGGTGAAACGTCTTCTCGTCACCGGCGCCTCCGGCACGGTGGGACAAGAGGCCCTTCGCGCGCTCCCCGCGCAAGGCTGACCGCCGCACCCGTCACCGCCCGAACCCCAGGCGCCGTTCCCGTCCCTACAGGGCCGGTATTGCGCCTATAGCACCGCTTCGACCGCGTCCCGGTAAACGAACCCGTCATTCAAGCGTCGCGTCGAAGGTAATCACCACGCGGTCATCAGCGCTCGCCACCTCGGTTGCGATCTTGGCATTCAGGATGTCCCGCCCCGAGAACTCGATTGCCGTTTTTTCAAGCTCGGCCTCGTGCGGACGGATGCTGTAGCCGTCGCTTTCGAGGGCTGCCGACCAGTCTCCGAACAACTCATCGACATCGGTGGCGGTGCTGAATGAAAACATCCGGATGCTGGAGCCGATTGCGCGATCCGTTTGGATTTCGGCATCATCGGGCAATGCCAGAACCTCTGGCACCCAGCTTTGGGGCATCTCGTCGGCATAGACGATCACTGTCGCGAAGAGCGTCAGCACAAGGCCGAACAACATGTCCCTGACGTGTCCGCCAAGGCGGTGAAACGCAAAGCCGTCCAGGAAGGTGCGGGGCGGGGCCGCGACGCAGACTGCGCCGATAGGGCTGGATGCAGTGATCATGAACGCAAACGTATCGTCGGCGTTCGTATGTTCAACACGGTTTCCCTCGCCCGCACAGAGCATTGGCGGATTTCCGCGAGCCTGTCGTCAGGGGCGCCACCTACGCGTCAGCAAGTTTCCGCGCCCCGTGTTGCACTGAAATACATGGAAAATAGGTTGCCCCAAACATGCAACCGAAACGGAGAAGATTGAAATGCTCAAAACCAGGTTTCTCACCACGACCCTCACGGCGTTTACCATCGCCATTGCACCGGTCGCCACGCTGCCTGCCATGGCACAGGAAGGAAACGTGCAGGCGGAGATCTCGGATTCGGAACTCGACGCCTTTGTCGTGGCCTACAAAGACGTCATCGCCATCGAACAGTCCTACAGTGCCCAACTCGTAGATGCCGCTGATGACGCCCAAAGACAGGCGATCATCAACGAGGCACAAGCCGAGATGACGCAAGCCGTCGAAGAAGCCCCGGATATCGAGGTCGGTCGCTATGTCGAAATCCTGCAGATCGCACAGGCCGACCCCGATCTTCAGGCCGAGTTGACCGCCAAGCTTCAGGACTAACCTCGTCGAGCTTGGTGTCACGGCGCGTCCGCAGGAGGCTTCCCTTCTGCGGGCGTGCGGTCGCTGGGGTCATCCAGCCCGTTCGGTCGCCTCTTCGCGCATCACCTGGTATTCGAGATCCATCAGCATCACGCGCCATTCGTCCTTGGACCGGGTGACCTCGTAGGTCACACCCTCTTTCCCGGCAAAGACCGGGCGGGACGGGCTGGCAGCGATCGTTGCGGTGATGAAGGTTCGACGTTCCATGGGTCTGGCGTTTGGTATCCTTGGGTTGTGGAAGGATTGGTGGCAAGGGCGCCATGACGCGCCCCCGCCTCTGCTCGATCCTATGCGACTTACATCGCCGGGAGGAGCACTTCGTCGATCACGTGGATCACGCCGTTCGACTGGTCGACATCGGCGATCGTGACGTCGGCCACGCGGCCGCGCTCGTCTTCGATCATGATCTCGTCACCGTCGTAAGTGGCTTGCAGCGTGCAGCCGCCCACGGTTTCGACCGGGTGGGTGCCGCCATCGTCGTCGATCATGCCCTTGATCGCGTCCGACATCGCGTCGGCGGCAACCACGTGGCAGGTCAGCACATTGGTCAGCATCTCCTTGTTTTCCGGCTTGAGCAGGTCTTCGACCGTGCCGCCGGCAAGATTGCCAAAGGCTGCGTTGGTCGGGGCGAAAACCGTGAACGGGCCCGGACCGGACAACGTTTCCACGAGGCCGGCAGCCTTCACGGCAGCAACGAGCGTGGTGTGGTCTTCGGAGTTGACGGCGTTCTCGACGATGTTTTTGTCAGCGAACATGGGCGCACCACCCACCATCGGGTTGCCGGTTTCCGAATGGCTCTCGGCGAAAGCGGCACCGGCGGTCAGTGCGAATGCGGCGGCTGCGGTTGTCAGTGTCTTGCGAAGCATGTGTATCTCCCTAAGGTCTGGATTGTCCCCGATCCGTTTGATCGGAGTTGCCAGAAGCCACGGACCCGTTTCGGAATGAGTTTCGCGTATTGTGATTTTTTTCTTTATTTTCAGGTCACAGCGCCGTGAACACAATCGCAAGACACAGGAAAAGAAGGGGTTTCAGCCACGAGTTCCGCTGGAGTTTTCTTCAAGAAAACCTGCCTCGCGCGGCTCCTTGCAGCAAGTGGCGCAAGCTCATGAACAGATGGAATGGGCGTAACTCAGAGCGTCACGATCTCGCCAGAGGCGATCACCGGCCCTGTCGGCGCGCCCGTCGGCGAACCGGTCGGCGGCTCCACGGAAACGGCCAGAACGCCGCCTTCAAGGCTTTGCGCCACATCCGGCGACAGAAGGAGCCGCGCGGGATCGGTTTCGGGCAAGAGACCCAGCGACACCGGCGGGTTGTCCCCTTCGATGAGCCACAGCTCATGCGCGGTGCCCTCCTGCGGGGCCAGCGACGGGATCACGTAAAGCTCCCCCGTGGTGTCGTCATAGCCTGCGGCGAGGATAATCGTGCCATCCTCCCCAGCCAGATCGGCGTGATAGACCGGATCGACCGGCGGCAAAACGCCCGTGCCCACGGGCACGAACAACAAGACGAGCGCCAGGACACCAGCCAGAAGCCCGGTGATACCGGGGATGAGCCAGCGCGGCGTCTTGGTTTCATCGAACAGACGCGCTTCGATCTTGCGGCGCACGCGCACGGGCGGTTGGACGGCCTCGACGGTCTCATCGGCCATCGTCGCGAAATCTTCCTGCCATCGCGCAACCAGCGTCGCGAGGTCGGCATCCCGCTGGACGCGTTCGGCAAAAGCCGCCGCTTCGTCCTTCGACATCAACCCGAGCACGTATTCAGCGGCCCTTGCGCGATCGTCTTCTGGCAGAGCTTCTTCGCTCATGGCTCCAGACATTCCCTCAATTTTATCAGGCTGCGGCGCAGCCAGGTTCGCATCGTGTTGAGCGGCACATTGAACCGCTCGGCCAGATCGGCGTAGGTTTCGCCGTCCAGGTAGGCCGCGCGCACCGCGCTGGCCCGGTCTTCTTCAAGCGTGTCGAAACACTCCTCGATCCGTCTTGCCTCTCCCATCGCGACAACCCTTGCTTCGGCGCCCGGAGACGCGTCAGCCATGGCGGCGATCTTGTCGTCGCCGTCATGGTCATCACGCCGGGCGCGCAGACGGTCAATCGAATGATTTCGCGCAATCGTGATGAGCCAGGTCATCGGGCTGGCTTTGCCAGCCGTGTATTTCTTGGAGCCGTGCCAGATCTTGACGAAGATTTCCTGCAACGCATCCTCGGCTTCGGCCCTGTCTTTCAACACACGCAGAGCGATCCCGAAAAGTTTCGCGGAGGTATTGTCATAAAGGTTCTGGAAGGCGCGGCGATCACCCAATGCGCAGCGGGCGATCCACGTCTCGATGTCCTCTCGTGTTGCCATTCAACCCTCGTAAACCTCACGTCACTCTAGGCGAAAATCTGGACCTGTCCACAGTGTGCCGCCTCGCCCCCTTTTCCTCGCCTGCGAAACCGTTATGTTGCGGCCCTGACGAAACGCAAGGCTAAGGATTCACCGATGGCGGACGGCACCAGCGACATTAACGCAAAACCCACCGAAGAGGTTTCCGTCCGCGATGTCTTTGGCATCGACACGGACATGACGGTCAAAGGGTTCGAAAAGCGCACCGACCGCGTTCCCGAATTCGACTCGACCTACAAATTCGATCCGGACACGACGCTCGCCATCCTCGCGGGCTTTCGCAACAACCGCCGGGTGATGATCCAGGGCTACCACGGCACCGGCAAATCCACGCACATCGAACAGGTGGCCGCGCGGCTCAACTGGCCGACGGTGCGCGTGAACCTCGACAGCCACATCAGCCGGATCGACCTGATCGGGAAAGACGCGATCAAGCTGAAAGACGGCAAACAGGTCACCGAGTTCCACGAAGGCATCCTGCCCTGGGCGCTGCGCAACCCCGTCGCCATCGTCTTCGACGAATACGATGCAGGCCGCGCGGACGTGATGTTCGTGATCCAGCGCGTGCTGGAAACCGACGGCAAGCTGACGCTGCTCGACCAGAACAAGATCCTGACGCCCAACCCCTATTTCCGTATTTTCGCCACGGCCAACACCGTGGGCCTGGGCGATACGACCGGGCTGTATCACGGCGTGCAACAGATCAACCAGGCGCAGATGGACCGCTGGTCGCTCGTTGCCACGCTGAACTATCTCAGCCACGATGCCGAGACGAACATCGTTCTCGCCAAGTCGCCGCATTACAACACCGACAAGGGCCGCAAGCAGGTCAGCCAGATGGTGACGGTGGCCGACCTGACCCGGACCGCCTTCATGAACGGCGACCTGTCCACCGTCATGTCACCGCGAACCGTTATCAACTGGGCGCAGAACGCCGAGATTTTCCGCGACGTCGGCTATGCCTTCCGCCTGACCTTCCTCAACAAGTGCGATGAGCTGGAGCGTCAGACCGTGGCAGAGTTCTACCAGCGCTGCTTCGACGAAGAGCTCCCCGAAAGCGCCGCCAACGTGGCGCTTGGGTGAACGTCGCGGGTTCTGACGGGCACGGGTGAAGACCACGGCGATGATCGAAAAGATCAGGCATCAGGTGAGGGCCTCGAAGACTTACAAGGCTCTCGCCGCACGCCGCACTGGCACCGTCGTCTGCCAGCTCAACCAAGCGGGTATGTATAGCTGCATCAACCGCGCGGCATGGTTTGCGCATCTGTGCGCGCGTGACGGGCGCGACATGGTCATCGAGTGGTCTTTGCCCGCCTATTTCGACCCCCGTCTGAACGTCGATCCCTGGACCACCTTTTTCGAACCGATCTTTCCGGGCGCGAAGAAGCCGCGCCATCCCTATCCGTTCGCGCATGACATCTATCACGAGGAAAGCTTCCGGCGTCCCGACCATCCGCTGGAGCCGGTGAAATACAAGACGGTGCGCGACAGCCGGACCCTGCCCGCCGACCGGCACGAGGGTCACGCGATCTTGAAGAAATACATCCGGCACAACGAGACCACCCAGGCCTTCATTGACGATTTCTACGACACTTTCGTCGATGGTCCCCTGATCGGATTGCACATGCGCGGTCCCGGGGGCGTCCACGGCGGTGGTGCGCAACTTCGCCAGATGCTCGACCCCGACAACCCGGTGCCCTACGACCATTACTTCACCGCCGCAGACCGCGCGCTGGACGAAACCCCGGATGCCACCCTGTTCGTGTGTTCCGACAGCCAGGAGGCGGTGGACCGCGCCGTTACCCGATATGGAAAGTCGCGCATCCTGACCTATCCTTCGCAGCGCTCGGACTACGGCGAGATCCATTCGATCAACGGGCGCCGCGATTTCAACGACGGCCGGTCCTTCCCGAAATACAAGCTCGGCATCGACATCATCGTCGAGGCCAATATCCTCGCCAGGTCGGTTCATTTCGTCCACGGCAACAGCCACGTGGCGAATAATATCCTCTGCATCAACCCGGACATGGCGAACACCTACGTCTACGCCCCGATCGAAGCCGACTACCTTGAGCGCGCGCGTCTGGAACACGAGCGCAACCTGGCGCATGGCACCACCGGCGACTGACACAAGCCGCCCCCCGTTCCATCCACCCGGCTCTCGGCGCAGACGTAACGAAATCTTGGGAAAAACGTTCTTTACAGGAAATAATATGCTGCCATGCTCAAATTATGAGCGGTTTGAAAACTTTCCTGTGGGCATGTCTGGCCATGATCGCACTCCCCGCCGCCACCTTCGCGGCACCGCCTGACCTGTCCCAGAAATTCGCGACCTGCGCCGGGCGGCTTTCGGCCCAGATGGAGTTCCAGTGGCTGCTGGGCGGGGACGCAGATGCGACGCAGGCAGAACGCGATGCGATGCTGTCCTTGCTGTCGGCCGTGATGGCCGAAGACGGCGCGACGGAAACGCTGGCCCGCCGGATCGAAGCGAAACACGCGCAAACGGCGCTTTTGACCCGTGGCCATTTCAACGACGACGAAGATGACGCGGCTTGGGCGCGGCTCCGGGCCGAGGTCGAGATTGGCGGCTGCCGCGCGCTTCTCCTCGGATGAGGCGCGCTTGCAAGGCCTGACCGCCCTTGGGGCGGACCCAGATAATTCTGCACCCAGAACGCGAAAAGGCCCGCCACTCGGACGGGCCTTTTGTTTGTCTGTCAGTCGCTTAGGCAGCTTTGGCCTGAGCCTCTTCCTCGCGCGCCGCCTTGGTGGCATTCGCCCACCAGACGAGGTCATCGAACATACCTTGAGCCGACGGTTTCAGGTTGTCTTCCACCGCCGCGATCCCCGCGCCTCCGGCAATCGGGTGCGCCTGGAAGAAATCGGCCCCGCCGAGGTGCAGCGCGGAGCGGATCGGAACCATCTGAAGCTCGACCGCGATCTGGCGCAGGTGCTCGACAGACCGGACAGCGCCCATGGAGCCGTAACCGAAGGCGGTCACGGGCTTTTTCACCCATTCGTTATAGGCCTGATCCATCGCGTTCTTCATCGCGGCAGGCATGGAGTGGTTATACTCGGCGGTCAGCCAGATGTAGCCGTCGAACTCGGCAATCTTCTGCTGCCATGCGATCGCTTTCGGGTCCGTCGACGGGGCCCAGAGGTTCGATGCGGCTTCGTTGAAGAGCGGCAGGTCGAAGTCCTTCAGATCGACGAGCTCGACCTCGAAATCGTCGCGGGTCTTGGCCTGCTCCAGCAGCCAGTTGGCGGGTTCATCGGCCCAGCGGGCGTCGCGGGTGGACCCGATGATAAGGGCAATCTTGGGGGTGGTCATGGTCTCAACTCCTGTTGAATGTGTCTCTTGACCAACACTTGCCCTCGCACGCTTAGTCATTCAACGGGGCGTTCTGTGCGGCATTGCGCAGACTCTGTGCAGGTGCAGCAACCGCCCCCGCCCGTCGCGTCACGGCTTGCTCCCGCGCCATCGCGGTGGTTTAACTCATGCCATGTCCAAGACCTCCGACAACCCCGCCGACCCGTTCAAGAAGGCGCTCGCCGAAGCCACCAAAGTGCTGGCCAACGACACCGAATTGAACGTGACTTACACGGTCGATCCCTCCGGCACCTCCGGCGACACCATGCGCTTGCCGCAGGTCACGCGCCGGATGACGCAGGAAGAAGTGCTGCTGGCCCGCGGGACGGCGGATGCCCTCGCCATGCGGCGCAAGTTCCACGATGGCCCGACGCACGCGCGATTTGCCCCGTCGGGAGACATGGCGCGCGCGATCTACGAAGCGATGGAAACCGCCCGCTGTGAAGCGATGGGCGCGCGGGTCATGCCCGGCACCGCGTCCAACATCGACCACAAGATCGCCGACGAAGCCGTGCGCAAGGGCTACCTGGGCATCACGCAGCAAACCGACGCGCCCTTGGCCGAGGCCGCCGGGTATTTCGTGCGACAGGCCGCAACGGGGCGCGACCTGCCCCCCGGCGCGAGCCACGTTCTGGACCTCTGGCGCGACTTCATCGAAGGCCAGGCGGGCGCGACGATGGAAGACCTGCAAGACAAGCTCTCTGACCAGACCGAATTCGCGCGCTTTACACGCCGCGTGATCGAGGATCTGGGCTACGGCGACCAGTTGGGCGACGACCCTGACTACGACGACGAGGATCAGGACGAGGCCGAAGAGGACGATCAGGAGCAGGAAGAAGAGCAAGGCGAAGAGGAAGCCTCCGACGATCAGGACGACGACGAAGGCGCCACCGCCGAACAGGAGCAGGAACAAGAGCAGGACGAGAGCGAGGCGCAGGTCTCGATGGACGAGCTTGCCGACGACGAGATGGGCGACGAGGCCGAAATGCCAGAGGCCGACGCTCCGCTCGATCCTCCGCCCCCGCCGCCGGCCTCGGAAGCCGACCCGAATTACACGGTCTATCTCGACACCCACGACGAAGAGATCATGGCCGAGGATCTGGCCGAACCCGCCGAGTTGGAGCGCCTGCGCGCCTATCTCGATCAACAGCTTGAACCGCTCAAGGGCGCGGTCGGGCGGCTGGCGAACAAATTGCAGCGCCGCTTGCAGGCGCAACAGAACCGAAGCTGGGAATTCGACAAGGAAGAAGGCGTGCTGGATGCCGGTCGCCTCGCCCGTGTCGTCGCCAACCCGACCACGCCCCTGTCGTTCAAGGTCGAAAAGGACATGGAGTTCCGCGACACCGTCGTGACCCTGCTGCTCGACAATTCCGGTTCCATGCGCGGTCGCCCGATCTCGATCGCGGCGATCTGTGCCGATGTGCTCGCGCGCACGCTGGAACGCTGCGACGTGAAGGTCGAAATCCTCGGCTTCACCACGCGGGCGTGGAAAGGCGGTCAGGCGCGGGAGAAATGGCTGGCCGACGGTCGCCCACAGACCCCCGGTCGCCTCAACGACCTGCGCCACATCATCTATAAGAGCGCGGATGCGCCCATGCGCCGGACCCGGACCAACCTGGGCCTGATGATGAAGGAAGGGCTGCTCAAGGAGAACATCGACGGCGAGGCCTTGGAATGGGCGCATCGGCGGCTTCTCAACCGGCCCGAAGCGCGGCGTATCCTCATGGTGATTTCGGACGGGGCGCCGGTGGACGATTCCACGCTCTCCGTGAACCCGGCGAATTACCTTGAAAAACACCTGCGCGACGTGATCGCCATGGTCGAAAAGAAAAAGATCGTCGAGCTTCTCGCCATCGGGATCGGCCATGACGTGACGCGCTATTACGAACGCGCCGTGACCATCACCGATGTGGAGCAACTGGCAGGCGCTATGACGGAACAACTCGCCGCGCTCTTTGACAGCGACCCACGTGCCCGCGCCCGAGTCATGGGCATACGGAAGGCGTCCTGATGTTTCAAAGCTTCGAAACCACCGCCGACCCGTCACAGGGCGCGGCCCGGCTGAAAGCCCTTCGCGCGGTCATGGCCACGGAGGGTCTGGACGCCTTCTTTGTCCCCCGTGCCGATGCTTACCAAGGTGAATATGTCGCCGATTGCGACGCACGGCTCGCATGGCTCACGGGGTTCACCGGCTCCGCGGGCTTCTGCATCGCGCTGGCCGACCAGGCGGGTATCTTCGTCGATGGCCGCTACCGCAACCAGGTGCGCTCACAGGTCGATCTGGACGCCTACACCCCGGTCGATTGGCCGGAGGTCAAACCCGGCGACTGGCTGGCCGAACATCTCCCGGCGGGTGCCATCGTCGGCATCGACCCGTGGCTTCACACCAAGGACGAGGTCGAGGCGCTGCGCAAAGTGCTCGGCCCAAAGAACATCGCGCTCGTTTCCACCGAGAACCTCGTGGATCGGATCTGGGAGGATCGCCCCGCGTCCCCGGCCTCGGCGCCCGAGGTGCATCCCGTGGAATACGCGGGCAAATCCGCGTCCGAGAAACGCGCCGAGATTGCCGAGACCTTGAAAGCAGCCGGTCAGGCCTGCGCGATTCTCACCTTGCCCGACAGTATCGCCTGGCTTCTCAACATCCGCGCCCACGACATCCCGCGCGTGCCGATCATGCAGGCCTTTGCGCTGATCGACGACACCGGCGCGGTGCAGGTCTTCACCAACCCCGACCGGCCCTGGGGCATCGCCGAAAACCTCGGCTCCGACGTCAGCTTCATCTCGATCGAGGGCTTTCCCGCCGCGCTCACCGACCTCTCCGGCCCGGTGCGGGTGGACAAGAATTCCGCCCCGGTCGCCATCGAGGAAATCCTGACCGCGCATGAGATCGAGATCGCCTGGGAGCGTGATCCCTGCATCCTGCCCAAGGCCTGCAAGAACGCCGCCGAACTGGCAGGTGCCCGCGAAGCGCACCTGCGCGACGGCGCGGCGGTCGTCGAATTCCTGACCTGGTTCGATGCCACCATCGAGCACGGCGGTCTGACCGAGATCGACCTCGTGACCGAGCTGGAAACCCAGCGTCGTGCCACCAACCGGCTGCGCGACATTTCCTTCGACACGATCTGCGGCGCCGGGCCGAACGGTGCGATCATGCATTACCGCGTGACCGGCGAGACCAACCGCAAGCTCGCCGAGGGCGACCTCGTGGTGCTGGACAGCGGCGGGCAATATGCCGACGGCACCACCGACATTACCCGCGTTCTGCCCGTGGGGGACGCGGGCGACGAGGAACGCGAAGCCTTTACCCGCGTGCTCAAGGGCATGATCGCCATATCGCGGGCCCGTTTCCCAAAAGGCGTCGCGGGGACACATCTGGACGCCTTGGCCCGCTTCCCACTCTGGACCGCCGGGCAGGACTTCAACCATGGCACCGGGCACGGGGTCGGCAGCTATCTCTCCGTTCACGAAGGCCCGCAGCGCATTTCCCGCGTCTCGGACGAACCTCTTCAACCGGGCATGATCCTGTCCAACGAGCCGGGCTATTACCGCGACGGGGCCTTCGGTATCCGGATCGAGAACCTCATCGCCGTGCGCGAGGCCCCAGCGCTTCCGGGCGGCGACCCGGACCGCACCTTCTACGACTTCGAGACCCTGACCTTCGTTCCCATCGACCGCCGCCTGATCCTGACGGACCTTCTCGACCGAACCGAACGCTTCTGGCTCGACGCCTACCACCGGGCCTGCCTGGACCACCTGACGGGCCGCGTGTCGGCGGCGGCACGGCTTTGGTTGACCCAAGCCTGTGCGCCACTTTGACACGCACGTTTCATGAAACAGCTGATATAGTCCCGCATACGTGGGACAGGGAGTAACACATGGCCGATCACATCAAAATTCGCAAAGCCACCGGCAAATGGGTCGTTCGTGCCGGCGGGGCCGTGTTGGGCGAAAGCCAGAACGCTCTCGAACTGACCGAGGGCGATTATCCCATGGTCATCTATTTCCCGCGCGCCGACCTCGCCATGGCGATGCTGGACGAAAGCGATACGCAGTCCACCTGCCCCTACAAAGGCAAGGCGACCTACTACTCGATCCACACCAAGTCCACGGTGCTCAAGGATGCCGCATGGTCCTACGAGGATCCGAAACCGGGCGTGGAAGCGATCAAGGACCACATCGCCTTCTATGCCTCCGACACCGTGGCCGTCGAACAGCTCTGACGTTCAGGAGTGTTCTTCGCGGGCGGTTTCCGCCAGCTTTCGGTTGAACGCCTTGAGCGCATCGACCTGGTGGAGCGAGCCCCATAGCTCCGGGGCCTCCCCCTCGCCCGAAATGGTGACGACCGGCACATAGGTGATCGGCCCGTCCTCGAACATTGGCATGGCCGCATCCAGCGTGGCGTTGCCGTCGATATAGACCCCTTCCTCGATCAGCGACCAACAGTCATCCTCGTTGGCGGCACGCGGGTCCTCTTTCTTGCGCATCACCGAGGCGACCCGCACCGTGCGTAAAAGCCACGCCTGCGGGCCTGCGGCGAACCGCACGCCACGCCGCTCCAACTGGGTGAGGAAGAAGGACATATCGACCATGCGACTGGAAATCGCGGTCGAGATCGACACCGAGACCATAACCGCGAGTCCCGTCTGCCAGTCTCCCGTAAGCTCGAACACGATCAGCGTGGTCGAAATCGGAGCGCCCAACACGGCGGCCGCCACGGCCCCCATGCCCGCCAGCGCATAAAGCGTTTCGCTGCCCGACACCTCGGGAAACACGCCCGTCGCGATCAGGCCGAAGGCAAGCCCGGTGAGCGCACCGACCATCAGCGCGGGCGAAAACACCCCGCCCCCCATCCGGCCCCCGATGGTGATGGCCACGGCGATGACCTTGAGCACCGCGAAAACCACGGCTTCATACAGCACAAGCTCACCTGAAATCGCCCGCGTCGTCGTCTCGTATCCAACCCCGATGATATGTGGAAAAGCGATGGCCAAGGCGCCAAGCATCAACCCCGCGACGGCAGGGCGCAGGACGGCGGGCAGGTTCAGCGCTTTTTGAAACGCGCTCCCCCAGTCCTCCGCGATGAAGATCGACCGCATGAGCGCAACCGCAACCACGCCGGACACCGCGCCCAGCAACAGGAAGGCGGGCAATTCTTGGTAGAAATCCAGTGTCACCATGGCGGGCAAGGTGAATTCCGCCACGCCGCCAAATTCCCAGCGGTTGATGACCGTGCCCGCGACGCTCGCGATGGCGATGGGCGCAAAGGCGTGAACCGCGAAATGACGCAGCACGACCTCCAGCGCGAACAGCGCCCCCGCGATCGGCGCGTTGAAGCTCGCGGATACGGCGGCAGCCACCGCGCAGCCCAGCAAATCGCGCGCCGTGACGCCAGAAGCGTTGATCCGCGCCGAAATCCACGTCGAAATCACGGCGGCCATGTGAACCACCGGCCCCTCGCGCCCCGATGACCCACCGGCCGACAGGGTGATGAGCGAGGCGAGAGCCGACCCGATGCCTGCGCGTTTTTCCACGCGCCCTTCCCACATCGCCGCGCCTTCGATCACATCGGCAACAGACCGCACACGCCCGTCATGGGTGGTCCAATTCAGGATTACCCCCACCACCAGGCCCGCCAAGGCAGGCAGGACCAGGAGCCAGAACCATGGCAGGGTTTCGGCATGGGTATGCAGGAGCGCAGGATCATCGGTGCCATAGAGAAACGCCTGTAGCGCGTTGATCCCCTTGCGGAAAAAAAGCGCAGCGAAGCCCGCCAAAATTCCGATGACGAGCGCGATGATCCAAAATTGAAGCTGATCGGGGCCTTCTTCCCTGAGCAATTTCCAGGCGCGACGGCGATAGGCGACAAAGGCACTGACCGCCTCTCCAATCGCCTGTTTCCACCTCGTGGCCATTCGGTTTCCCCTCCGGGGCTTTTCGCCACCGCCTCACCCGTCTAGATTGCCCGGGGTTTTACGAGGGGGACGGGCCATGCCCATCGAACACGCGCTGTCCGAGCTTGAGACGGTTTTAGGGGATCGGCTGAGCCGGTCCAAGTCCGATCTGGACGCACATGGCGGATCGGAAACCTATTTCCCCCTCGCGGCCCCCCAAGCCGTGGCCTATCCGGAAACCACCGAAGAGGTGTCGCGAATCGTGAAGACCTGCAATGCGCATGGCGTTCCGGTCATCGCCTATGGTGCGGGCACCTCGCTCGAAGGGCATACATCGGCGATCCGTGGCGGGGTGACACTCGACATGTCGCGCATGAACAAGGTGCTGCGTGTCAGCCAAGGCGACATGGACGCCGCCGTTCAGCCCGGCCTGACCCGCGAAGCCTTGAACGAAGACCTCCGCGCCACGGGGCTGTTCTTCTCCGTCGATCCCGGTGCCAACGCCTCGCTCGGGGGCATGGCCGCGACCCGAGCCTCGGGCACCACCACGGTGCGCTACGGCACCATGCGCGACAACGTGTTGGGGCTTGAGGTCGTCATGGCCGATGGCCGGATCATCCGCACCGGCAGCCGCGCGCGCAAATCTTCCGCTGGCTACGATCTGACCGCGCTGTTCCTGGGAAGCGAAGGCACGCTGGGCATCATCACCGAGTTGACCGTGAAGCTGCATGGCCAGCCCGAAGCCGTCTCCGCCGGTATCTGCGCGTTCGAGACGATGGGCGACGCCGTGGAGGCGGTTACGGCGGTCATTCAGATGGGTCTTCCCATGGCCAGGATCGAATTTCTGGATGCCGAGGCCGTGCGCGCGGTGAACCAGTATTCCGGCACCGACGTCGCCGAGACACCGCATCTCTTCGTGGAATTTCACGGAACCGACACGGGCGTTGCCGAGGACGCGGCCCGCTTTGCCGAAATCGTCGAGGATTTCGGCGCCAAAGGCATCGAGGTCGCGACCAAACCCGAGGAACGCTCCGCCCTCTGGACCATGCGCCACCATGCCTACTGGGCCTGTCTGGGTCTCAAGAAAGGCGTGCAGGGCGTCGTGACGGACGTCTGCGTCCCGATTTCCAGTCTCGCGCAGGCGGTCGAGGAGACCGCAGCAGACATCGAGGCTTCGATCATCCCCGGCCCGATCCTGGGCCACGTCGGCGACGGGAACTTCCACGCCATCCTGCTCGTTGACCCACGGCAACCCGACGAGCTTGAAGCCGCCAAAGCGCTCGCCGCCCGTATGAACGAACGCGCCCTGGCCCTGGGCGGCACCGTCACCGGCGAGCACGGGATTGGCATGGGAAAGCTCGCCTACATGGAGGCCCAGCATGGCGACGCATGGGACGTGATGAGCGACATAAAGCGAACGCTCGACCCGAACGGAATTCTCAATCCGGGCAAGATGGTCAAACCGGGAAACCGATGAAGGACAAGTTCAAGTCGCTCTGGGATGGAACGTTGGATTGGACCCGCCGTCGCCTGCCACCCGGAACGCGCATTGCCGCGGGGCTGGTCTTGATGGTTTTGGGTGTTTTCGGGTTTCTGCCCGTCATCGGCTTTTGGATGTTCCCGCTCGGCGTCGCGATTGCGCTGCTCGACATCAAGCCGGTCTGGCGCTGGATACGCCGTCAAAAGAAAACGTAATTTTCGAACAAAATCGGCCGCCAAGATCGAAGAAGTCGCCTTTGACCTTCACTTTTCCAACATCACCCCAAGAGTGACTTCGCCGCCGCCCGCGCCTCTGGCGTCACCGTGTCGCCCGAGATCATCCGCGCGATCTCATCGACCCGTGCGCTTGCATCCAGCGGTATGACCCGGCTCAGCGTCGCGCCATCCTCGACCGACTTCGCAACCTGCCAGTGATGTGCACCAAGCGCGGCGACCTGCGGGCTATGCGTGACGACCAGAACCTGCCCGCCCTCGTCGGCAAGCTGTTTTAGACGCCGCCCGACCGCATCCGCCGTCGCGCCACCGACGCCCCGGTCGATCTCGTCGAATATCATGGTCAGGCCCGAGGCGTCCTTGGTCAGACAGACCTTGAGCGCCAGCAAAAACCGCGACAACTCGCCCCCCGAGGCGATCTTGTTCAACGCGCCCGCAGGCGCACCGGGGTTCGTGGCCACCGTGAAGGTCACGCTGTCGCGCCCATCGGGCCCTGGCTCGCCTTTGGTCAGCGTCGTGGTGAACACCGCGCGCTCCATCTTGAGCGGCGCAAGTTCTGCGCCCATCGCCGCATCCAGCGCCACGGCCGCCTTGCCCCGCGCCTCGGACAGGGCCAGCGCCGCGTCGTCATAGACGCCCTGCGCCTCGGCCTCGGCCTTGGTCAGCGCCGCGATATCGTCGGCCCCGGCATCGAGTGCCGCCAAGCGATCATAAAGATCGGCGGCAAAGGCGCCCAGATCATCCGGCTGCACCCCGTGCTTGCGCGCCGCGGCCCGGATCGCGAACAGGCGTTCCTCGACCTCTTCCAGCTCCGCCGGGTTGAACGACAGGCTGTCGAGCGCCGTTTCCACCGCCTGCGTCGCCTCGCCCAGTTCCGCCATGGCGCGCCCCAGCGCCTCGATCGCGGGATCGAGCGCATCGCCCGCCTTGTCCGCCACACCTTCGAGCCAGCGCAGGGCATCGGCCATCCGGCCCTCGGCCCCCTCGCTGGTCCCCAGCGCCTGCGCGGCGCGGGTCACGTCCTCGCCGATCTTCTGTCCCGCCTGCATCAGCCGCCGCTGCGCGTCGAGCTCTGCATCCTCGCCCGGTTGCGGATCGAGCTTATGCAGCTCATCGGCCGCGTGGCGCAGGAAATCCTCCTCCGCCTGCGCCGCTTCCAGCGCCTCTTCCGCCGCGACCCGCGCCTTGCGGGCCGCCGCCAGCGCCCGCCATGCGGTGCGCACCTCGGCAACCATGCCATCGAGCGCGCCGAACTGGTCCAACAGCGCCCTGTGCGTGCGCGGGTTGAGCAGGCCCTTGTCGTCCTGCTGGCCGTGCAACTCCACCAACGTATCGGACAGCGCCCGCAGCACCTCGCCCGAGGCCCGACGATCATTGATCCAGGCCGATTTGGTGCCCGACGCGCGGTTCACCCGGCGCAGGATCAACTCGTCATTCACGGGGATGCCGGCCTCGTCCAACACGACATTGGCCGCATGGCTCGGAGGCAGCTCGAAAACGGCAATCACTTCGCCCTCGTCCGCGCCCTGCCGCACCAGATCGGCGCGCCCGCGCCAGCCCAGCACGAACCCCAGACTGTCGAGAAGGATGGATTTCCCCGCGCCGGTCTCCCCGGTCAACACGTTCAGACCCGGCTGGAACTCCAATTCCAGCCGGTCGATGATCAACATGTCCCGGATGTCGAGGCTGACGAGCATGGGCTGGGTCTAGAGCCACTCGCCCTTGATCATCTGGCGATAGATCGCTGCAAGCCAGTTGTTGCCCTTCTGCGCCGGTTCCAGGCCCCGTTTGGCCAGCTGCGAATAGCCGTCCTTGTACCATTGGGTGGACTGGAAGTTATGGCCGAGGATCGCACCAGCGGTCTGGGCTTCGTCGGTCAGGCCGAGCGACAGGTAGGCTTCGATCAGGCGATAGAGCGCTTCGGGCGTCTGGGTCGTGGTCTGGAACTGTTCAACCACGACGCGGAACCGATTGGTCGCCGCCGCATAATGCTTGCGCTTGAGGTAGTAGCGCCCGATCTCCATCTCCTTGGCTGCCAGATGGTCGTAGGCAAGGTCGAATTTCAGGATCGCGGACCGCGCGTATTCCGTGTTCGGATAAAGCTCGATCACGTCACGCAACGCTTGCAGCGCCTGGAAGGTCAGCCCCTGGTCACGACCGACATCTTCGATCTGGTCGTAGTAGCTGAGCGCCAGAAGATAGGTCGCGTAGGCGGCATCTTCGTCGCCGGGGTAGAAATCAACGAACCGCTGGGCCGCGGCGCGGGACATTTCGTAGTCGCTCGCCTTGTGATAGGCGAAGGCCTGCATGATCAGCGCGCGTTTCGCGATGTCCGTGTAGGGATAGACCCGCTCGACCTCGGCGAAATACTCGGCGGCTTCTTCTTCGTTACCCTGCTCAAGCTCATACTCGGCACGGGCGAAAATCTGCTCGGCGGTGAAATCCTCGATCGGTTTTTCTTCACGGTCATCACCGAACAGGCCCGAGAACAGGCCTCCGCCACCACCGCCCCCGAAAAGCCCGCCGCCACCGCCGCCGGAACAGGCTGAAAGCGATGCTACGAGGATAAGGACAGTGGTCCCCTTGAGAGCCCGTTTGCCGATCATGTCGCGCCGATTATGCATATGACTGCGCCTACCCCATCGCATGTGATTCATCGAATGCCGCGCACTCGACCTGCGTTGACCTGTTTCCTAGCACAGAAATTTTCGGTGCAAAATGCTTTGGCACTCAAAAAACACCTGATCTGGCCGGATGTCCCCCATCGGCGACAAAATGTTGTGCGGGCTTCATGTTCTGCATGAAATCCGCGCGCCAATCGCCTGACTCGAATAGAAAAAGGCCGACCCGAGGGCCGGCCCCTTCTACGAGGTTTTCGTGTATCAGTTGGCCTGGCGGCGCAGGAATGCGGGGATTTCGACCCGTTCCTGGTCCGGATCATGCTCCGCCTGCGGCGCGGGCTGCTGCTGCTGGCCCACTTGCGGCTCTGCGCGATCATGCCCCTGTTGCGCCGCTTCGCTCTGCTGGCCCGTCATCCGGTTGATGAGCGAGTTGATTCCAAAGCGCGGGCGGTCCGCCCCGCCCTGCGGCTGCTGTGCCGGAGCCTGTTGCTCGGAAGGACGGGCCTTGCCGACAGCGGCTTCGAGACGCGCCATCGCTTCGGCACTCGGCTGACCGGGCTGGGCCGGTTTCGGTGCGACGAACTGGGCCACGGCAGGCTGCTCGGTCGTGTGCTGAGGCGCCGGTTGCGGTGCTTCGGCACGCGGCTGCGGCTGGAACGCCGGGGCCGGGATGTCGTCACCGGCTTCTTCCGCCGGGAAGATGTTTTCCAGCTGCTCTTCGGCGGCGGCGGCGGTCGGGTCGATCTCTTCTTCGAAGAAGGACCGCTGCGGCTCTGCCGGGGCTTCGGCACTCGGTGCCGGTGCGGCCTCGGGCTGCTGGTGGTTTACGGTTTCGGCCACGGCGGGTTGCTGAAACGCAGGCGCCTCCTGCACGGCTTCTTCCACATCGGCCGGGGCGTTCAACGGCTGGGCCAGCGAACGGCGCGGCAGCGGAACATCAGCGTGGGCTTCGGCGGCGTCGATCCCCGTGGCGACCACGGAGACGCGCATCATGCCTTCAAGCCCGGTGTCGAGCGTGGAGCCGACGATGATGTTGGCGTCCTGGTCCACCTCTTCGCGGATCCGGTTCGCGGCTTCGTCAAGCTCGAAGAGCGTGAGGTCGTAACCGCCGGTGATATTGATGAGCACACCGCGCGCGCCCTTGAGCGAGATTTCGTCGAGCAGCGGGTTCGCTATGGCCTTCTCTGCGGCCTGGATGGCGCGATCTTCGCCCTCGGCCTCGCCAGTTCCCATCATGGCTTTGCCCATCTCGTCCATCACGGCACGAACGTCCGCGAAGTCGAGATTGATGAGGCCCGGACGCACCATCAGGTCGGTGACGCCTTTGACACCCTGGTAGAGCACGTCGTCGGCCATGGAGAAGGCTTCGGTGAAGGTGGTTTTCTCGTTGGCGAGGCGGAACAGGTTCTGGTTCGGAATGATGATCAGCGTATCGACCATCTTCTGAAGCGCGTCGACACCGTCCTCGGCCTGGCGCATGCGCTTGGCACCTTCGAACTGGAACGGCTTGGTCACGACGCCGACGGTCAGAACGCCCAGCTCACGGGCGGCCTGCGCGATGATCGGCGCGGCCCCGGTCCCGGTGCCGCCGCCCATGCCGGCGGTGATGAAACACATATGCGCACCGGCCAGCTGATCGACGATCTGTTCGATGCTTTCCTCGGCTGCGGCAGCACCCACGCTTGCGCGGGCCCCGGCGCCAAGACCTTCGGTGACCTTCACACCCATCTGGATGCGTTGTTCGGATTTGGACTGGGCGAGCGCCTGCGCGTCGGTGTTCGCCACGACGAACTCGACCCCCTCAAGCTCTTTCTCAATCATGTTATTGACCGCATTGCCGCCAGCGCCACCAACGCCAAAAACGGTGATACGGGGCTTGAGGTCGTCTTGACCGGGCATTGTGAGGTTCAATGTCATGAGCTGATCCGCCTGTCTTTCTCTGTCCTAGTTCCGAGCTGACTTTTGCCGCTCAGGATGTACCGTTTTCTCCCGGTCGTTGCCGGTTTTCTGCCTATTCCCTTCAGCTTAGCGGCGATTACCCGCTAGGTCACGCAAAAAACATGAAAACGCCCCAAAATCAGGGGTGATTTCGGGGCATCAAGCCGAGATTTGGCCTGCGCAACAAGATTTGGTGGTTACCAGTTATCTCGGAACCACTTCACCGCCCACTTCAGGCTGCGCGCCGGGTAGCTCTCCGCCGGGATGTCGAAGTCCCACCACTCGTCTTGGGGGCATGCAGCAAACAGCGACAGCCCCACCGCTGATGCGAATGCAGCACCTGTGGCCGCCTGTGGCAACCCCTGAACCCGAAGCGGACGCCCGATGCGCACTTGTTGGCCGAGTATCCTGGGTGCCAGGCCGTCCAATCCGGGGATCTGGCTGGCGCCGCCGGTCAGCACGATCTGCTGGCTGGGCAGGTATTCGAACCCGGCGGCATCCAGCCGCGCGCGCACCTCTTCGAGGATTTCTTCGACCCGTGGCCGCATGATCCCGATCAATTCCGAACGGCTCACCCGGCGACGGTCTTTCTCCCAGTCGCCGCAATCGCTGCCGATCTCGATCATCTCGCGGTCGTCCATCCCGGTGGCGACGACGCCGCCGTAAAAGGTCTTGATCCGCTCCGCGATGGCAGCCGGGATTTGCAGACCCTTGGAGATATCCGAGGTCACATGATCCCCGCCCAGGCGCACGCTGTCGGCATAAATCATGTGTTTTTTCATGAAGATAGAGACGCCGGTCGATCCGCCGCCCATGTCGATGCAAGCCGCGCCCAGCTCTTGTTCATCCTCGACGAGGCTGGCAAGCCCGGAGGCATAGGACGCGCTCGCGATGCCCGCGAGTTCAAGATCGCAGCGCTTGATGCAATAGGCTACGTTGCGCACCGCGTCCGCATCGACGGTCAGCAAGTGCATGTCCACGGCGAGCTGTTTGCCCACCTGCCCGCGCGGATCGCCCAGGCCAGATCGGTGATCCAGCGCGAAGTTCACCGGCTGGGCGTGAAGCACATCGCGCCCCTCGCCGAAATCGGGCACGTCGCAGGAGGACAGGACGCGGGCAATATCTTGCTCATGCACCGCCTGCCCCGCGACCTCGACCTCGCCGGCCACGCCGTAGCTGCGGGGATTCGCCCCCGCGAAGGTCGCGATCACGTGGTCGACGCGGATATTGGCCATCTTCTGCGCGCCCTGCACCGCCGTGCGAATGGCGCGCTCGGTTTCCTGCATCGCGTCGATTTCACCGAAGCGCACCCCGCGCGACCGTGTCGTCGCCGCGCCGATGACCCGGAACCCGGACTGGCCCGCCAGCGACCCGATTCCGTCCGTTTCGCGCACCTTTTCCTGGCCGTCGAACCTGAGAACCAGGCAGCCGATCTTTGACGTGCCGATATCCAGGATGGCGATCACGCCACGCTGCATCGCGGTTTTCCGCATCGCGCGCATGGCGCGTTGTTGTTCATAGAGCTCGGTCATTGTTTGGTCTCTCCACGGTCCAGGCTCCGAATACGCCGCAACTCTTCGACGGCGGGCTGGGCCATGCGAAGGGTCGGACGTTGGGGGTTGCGCATATCAATATGGGTCAGGTCGCGGGCCAGAAGGTCCTGCGCTTCGTTCAATGCGAGCACTTGCTCAAGCGCCGCGACGGGGGCGATTTCGGGGAGCATCACGCGCTGATCGCGGTCGAGCACCACGTCCCAGCGCCGCTCGCCGACCCGGACGAGGCCGCGAAGGCGCGGCGCGATGGGACCGGCGGCCGCGAAAATGTCCATGGCTTCATCAACGGCCTCGTTCGCCCCCTTCCCCGCAATGAGCGGAAGATCGGGACGCCCGGAGCGTTCGATCAGCGAGGCGACGCGATGGCCGCTCTCATCCAGCATCTCGACGCCGCCCGAGACCCGCCACAAGATCACCGGGTCGCGTTCCTCGACCGCGATCTGCAACACGCCGCCGGGACGCACCCGGACCGACACGTCCTCGATCACGTCGAGCTGCGCGATCGTGGTTTGCATGGCGTCAAGGTTCAGATCAAAGGACGAGACCGGGAAGTCGACCGGCACGATCTGCCGGATCGCCGCATCCACCTCTTCGCTGGCGCCGTCGACGGCCATGAGTTTCACCGTGAACTCGGGCCGGGATTCGACCGATTGTCGAAGCTCCGAAACCTTCTCGCCAATGGCATAACGATTTGTCGGGTTCGCGAAATACCACCCCGACACGGTCAGGATCAGGAATGTCGGCAGACCGACCCGCACCAGCGAACGATAAAACGGCGTCAGCCACATCCGGTGAATACGATACGCCCAGCGCGACGGCGCCGGATCGCGCTGCGCCTTCCTGGCCTTGCGGGTCAGCGGCGGTTCGGTCCGGGCCGGGTTCGGGTGATAGGCGTTTAGCGATCGCATGACGCGTCCTCCACCATCCAGGCGCAGAATTGCCCGAAGCTGATCCCCTGCTTTTCCGCCTGTTCGGGCGAGAGCGAGGTCGGCGTCATGCCGGGCTGCGTGTTTTGTTCCAAAATGATGAGACCGTCGAGCCCCCTGGCCTCGTCCCACCGGAAATCCGCCCGCGACACCCCGCGACAACCCAGCGCCTCATGCGCCTTGACGGCCATATCGAGACAGGCCCGCGTGATATCGTCCGGAATATTGGCGGGGCAGTCGTGCTGCGAGCCGCCCTCGGCATACTTGGCTTCGTAGTCGTACCAGCCATCGGTAATGATCTCGGTCACGCCCAGCGCACGGTCCCCCATCACCGTCGTGGTCAGCTCGCGCCCCGGTGCGTAAGCCTCCACCATCAGGACGTCGGGCATATCGGCGGAGAGTTTCGGCGGCGTATTGGCACCCTCGCTGACGATGTAGACACCGACCGACGACCCCTCGTTATAGGGTTTCACCACGTAGGGAGGGTCCATCACGTGACGCGCTTCGATCTCGTCCCTGGAGGCCAGACGCGACGGCATGACCGGCAGACCGGCCTGCGCCAGAACCGCCTTGGAGCGGTCCTTGTCCATCGCCAGCGCCGAGGCATAGACCCCGGAATGGGTGTAGGGGATTTGCAGCCATTCGAGCAGACCCTGAACACAGCCGTCCTCGCCCCAGCGACCGTGGAGCGCGTTGAATACGATGTCGGGTTGGATGTCGGACAGGCGCGCACAGAGATCGTGGCCCGCATCGACCTCGATCACCTCGTAACCTTCGCCCCGCAACGCTTTCGCGCATTCACGCCCGGAGGATAGCGACACCTCGCGCTCTGCGGAAGGGCCACCCATCAACAGGGCTATCTTGGGGGCTTGCCTGCTCGCATTGCCCACTGTCTGCCTCGCCGGCCCTTTTTTCTGGCCGTTTTGCCCGGGAGTTACCGGAATTATTCTTGATCTTGTGACGGGTGGGCCGCCTTATGGTTCGCCCACGCGCATGATTTCCCATTGTAGGGTCAGACCGCTGGTTTCGTAAACCTTTTTTCTGACCGCCTCACCTAAAGTTTCAAGGTCGCGGGCCGTCGCGCCACCGGCGTTGGTCAGGAAATTCGAGTGCATTTCGTTCATGACAGCCCCCCCGATCCGCGCCCCGCGCATCCCGGCTTCGTCGATCACCTTCCACGCCTTCAACGCGTGGGTATCGTCGTCCTTACCGGTCGAGGAGAACCCCGCCGGATTGCGGAAGGTGGAGCCAGCGGTGCGGTCCTTGGAAGGCTGGGTTTCGTTGCGCTTGGCAAGCTGCGCCTCCATCCGGGCGAGAAGCTCATCCGGCGCACCCGCAAGCCCGCGCAGCACGGCGCGGGTCACGATCACGCCCTCCGGCACATCGCTCTGACGGTATTGGAAGTTGAGGTTCTCCGGGGTGAGGGTCACCCGCTCGCCACTGCGCGTGATCCCCTGCGCCTCGACCAGCACGTCGGCCATGTAGCTGCCATAGCAGCCCGCGTTCATCTTCACCGCGCCGCCGATCGAGCCGGGAATGGTGCGCAGGAAAGTGAGATCAACGCCCGCGTCCGCAGCCTTGCGCGCCACATGGGCGTCCAGCGCAGCCGCGCCTGCGGTCACGGTGGTCCCGTCGATGTCGATCCCGTTGAAGCCCCGCCCCAGCCGCACGACCACGCCGCGAATTCCACCGTCGCGCACGATCAGGTTGGAGCCGACCCCCATCGGAAACACCGGAACCGCCGGGTCAAGGGCCGCAAGGAACGTCGCAAGGTCGTCCTCATCGGCCGGCTGAAACAGCCAATCCGCAGGCCCGCCGACACGCATCCATGTCAGCGATGACAGATCACGGTTTTCAGTCAGGGTGCCGCGCACGTCTGGAAGCTCATAGGTCATGCGCATTGGGTACTGTTCCGCAGTGATCGGGGCAAGGCGTTTCGCCGCGCGTTGCGCCCCGGGATATTTGAAGACCGGAAAGAGGGATCAGTCGCGCGGCGGTTCGACCGGTTTTCCACTTGCGTGGCGAATGAGGGCGACGAGCGGGCGGCGAAACAGCGAGGCGAAAATGGCCAGAGCCACCACGCTCCAGGTCCAGCCGTTCTCGGCACCGATCCAGACGATCAGCGCGAGGCCCGACAGGAGCAGGAGCGCGCCGGGGATCATCTGGTGGCGCATCGGCAGGACCGCGATGATCGAGCCCGCGACGACCCAGATACACAGGGCGACGACCGAGGCGCTCATGGCAAGAGCTCCCGGATGTTGACGACGAAGAGCACCACGGAGCCGAGAATGCCGAGCCATGGCACCCAACCGGGAACGGAAAACGGGCTGGAGGTCGGGCTTCGCTGCACGCCGATCAGCGCCGCGTTCACGATGACGAAGACAATGAGCAACGCAAGTGTCGTGTATTCCGCGAGCGTCGCCACCGGGAGCGCAAGCGCGGCCCCCACGGTCAGCGCGCCGGCCAGAACCGTGGCAAGGACCGGCGTCCCGAACCGATGGTGCGCTTTTGTGAAAACCGAGAGCAGAGGGGACCGCCGCCCCAACCCGAAGAGCACCCGCGCCGCCATGACCATCTGCGCGAGCACGCCATTCAGCGCCGCGAAGACCGCGATCACGGAGAGGAACCGGGCGGCATCCCCCGTCGCGGCGCTCCAGACCAGCGCGAGGGGACGTTCCGAGGCTGCAAGAGCCTCCAGCGGCACCGCGCGCACCGCCGCCCAGGTCACCAGCGCATAGAGCGCCGAGGTGATCGCCAGCGACCACAGGATCGCGCGCGGCATCTGGCGGGCAGGATCGCGCGCCTCTTCGGCCATGTTCACGAGGTCGTCGAAGCCGAGAAAGGCGAAGAAGGCAAAGATCGAAGCCGCGAAAACGCCCGGCAGGTGCAGGGACACCGGCGCGGCCCAATCCGCGCTGGCCGGGGCTGAGAACCCGGCCCAGATCACCATCGCCAGCCCCGCCACCTCGATCAGCGTGAGCACAGCGGCGAATGCGAGGCTTTCCACCGCGCCGATCACCGCGACGAGCGTCAGGAAGGCGCCGAAGCCGACCATCGCCCAGAGCGGGTCGACCTCGACCAGCGCGGTCAGGTAGCCAACGCCCCCGCGCAACACCGCAGCCCCCCCGATGACACCCGCGACGATGTTGATGAAGCCCACCAGCATCGCCAGCCAATGCTGATGCAGGCCAGCCTCGACATAGGCACTGTCGCCTGCCGCCTCGGGGATACGCGAAGAAAGCTCGGCGAAGGACAGGGCCGAGGGCACCGCCACCACGCCCGCCAGCAGGAAGGCCAACGGGGCCCAGATGCCAGCCGCCCCCGCCGCATGGCCGACAAGCACGTAAATCCCCGCGCCCACCATGATGCCCACGCCGTAAGCGATGAGCAGCCCGGTCGATAATCGTTTTGGAAGTACTTCAGCCATGACGCCCGCCCTCTCTCGCACCTTGCGCGGCGTGCGTATGGGGGTCAACCGATGGATAGATGCAGACCGATGGTATCGTCCTGGAACCCGAGTTTGCGGTAAAACCCTTCTGCATGGAGCGACTTGGGCGACAGCAGCGATATATCAGCGCAGTCCTTGGCCTTGGCCTTCTCGATCGCGGCCTGCATCACGGCAGACGCAAAGCCGCGCCCCCGGTAATCCGGCAGCGTCACGACGTTTTCGATGCGTGCCAAGGGGCGACCGCCAAAGGTCAGGTTCGGCAGGACCGACATCATCGCGGTGGCCACGATCTTGCCTTCGCATTCCGCGCCGAAGAGCGAGGTGCCCGGCATCGCGAGGATCTCATAGAGAATCGCTTCGCCTTCGCTCCCCTCCGGCACCTTCTGATCGGAGAGCACGGACAACAGCACGTGGAGGTCCGGGAAATCGTAGCGACTAAGCTCGCGCACCCGCGGTTTGGCGATGGTCATGACGGCTCCTCCCTGAGCGTGGCCGGATCGTCGGGGATTGGCGGGATGGGGTCAAGGGCAGGTTTGCCGCAGGGGGGTGGCGAGGAAGGTGGTCGCTCATCCGGCCGGACAGGAGCGTGACAGGTCAGCGGCGCCCTACCCCTTCAATTTCGCCTCCAGCCCCCGCGCCCAGGTGCTGATCGTCCCGGCTCCGAGGCAGACGACGATGTCGCCCTCTTTCGCTTCGGCTTTCACCAGCGCCGCCAACTCTTCTTCCGAGGCGATGGCCGAGGCGCGGCGGTGGCCGTGGGCTGTCAGTCCTGCGACAAGATCGGCTTGGCTCGCGCCCTCGATGGGGTCTTCGCCCGCGGCGTAAACCTCGGCGATGGCGACCACGTCGGCTTCGTTGAAGCAGGTGCAGAAATCTTCGAACAATGTGTGCAGGCGCGAGTAGCGGTGCGGTTGGTGCACGGCGATCACCCGGCCGTCCACGGCCTGACGGGCCGCCTTCAACACGGCGGCGATCTCCACAGGGTGGTGACCGTAGTCGTCGATGATGGGTACGCCGTTCCATTCGCCCACGCGCGTGAAGCGACGGTTCACACCACCGAACGCGGCCAGCGCCGCCTTGATCTCTTCGCCTTTCATGCCGAGGTGACGCGCAACCGCCACCGCGGCCAGCGCGTTCGATACGTTGTGATCCCCCGGCATCGGAAGGGTGCATCCCTCGATCACCATGTCGGGGAGCACGATGTCGAACTGCGCGATGCCCGCCTTGTAGGTCAGGTTGACCGCCCGCACGTCGGCCTGCGCGTTGAAGCCAAAGGTCATCACCCGGCGGTCGGTGATCTTGCCCACCAGCGTCTGCACGTCCGGATCATCGGTGCAGCACACGGCGAGGCCGTAGAACGGAATGTTCGACACGAAGTCGTAAAACCCCTGGTGCAGCGCCTCTTCTGTGCCCCAGTGGTCCATGTGTTCGGGGTCGATATTGGTCACGATGGCGATGGTCGCGGGCAGACGGTTGAAGGTGCCGTCGCTCTCGTCCGCCTCGACCACCATCCACTCGCCCTGCCCCATCCGGGCGTTCGAGCCATAGGCATGGATGATCCCGCCGTTGATCACGGTCGGGTCGATGCCGCCGGAGACCAGGAGCTCGGCAACCAGCGTCGTGGTCGTCGTCTTGCCATGCGTCCCCGCCACCGCGATGTTCGACTTGAGCCGCATGAGTTCCGCCAGCATCTCGGCCCGGCGCACCACCGGAAGACCGCGCATCCGTGCCGCGTCCAGCTCCGGGTTGCCCGGCTTGATCGCAGAGGAAATCACGACGACCTCCGCGTTCTCGAGGTTCTCGGCTTTCTGACCCACGAAAATCTCCGCACCCAATCCCGCCAGCCGCTCGGTGATCGGCGAGGGTTTCAGGTCAGAGCCCTGCACCTTGTAGCCGTGGTTGAGCAGCACCTCGGCAATCCCGGACATGCCGATGCCCCCGATCCCGACAAAATGGATGGCCCCGATCTCGGTGGGGAGTTTCGTCGCCGCTGCACACATAGCCGGTTCCTTCACTTACTGCCTCAAAGCCTCGACCCGGTCGGCCAAGGTCTGCGCCGCATCGGGTTTGCCCACCGACAGGCTCGCCTGCGCCATCTGCAACGCCCCGCCCGGATTGTCCATGACCGAGACGATCTGCTCGGCCAGCGCCTCGGGCGACAGGACGCTCTCGGGCATCAGGATCGCGGCCCCGGCATCGACGAGACCCCGCGCGTTCGCGGTCTGGTGGTCTCCCGTGGCATGGGGATAGGGGATCAGGATCGCGGGCCGCCCGATCACGGAAATGTCTGCCACCGACGAGGCCCCCGCCCGGCTGATGACAAGCTGACTTTCCGCGATCCGGCGCGGCACGTCGGAGAAGAAGGGCTGCACATCGGCACGGATACCATGCTCGGAATAAAACTGCGCGACCTCGGCCTGGTCTTCGTCCCGCGCCTGGTGGCTGACGTTGAGATGGCCGCGGATCGCCTCGGGCAGGAGGGCCAGCGCCTGCGGGACATTCACGGACAGGGCATGCGCGCCCTGCGACCCGCCGATCACCAGCACGTCCATGGGGTAATCGCCGGGCGGGATATACCCGGCACCGGCCCGCTCCAACACGGCGGCGCGCACCGGATTGCCGACATGCTCCGCCTCGACCCCCTCCGGGATCGGCTTGGTCGGCCAGGTGCCGCACAAAAGCCGGTCCACGCGCTTGGCGAAAATCCGGTTCACCCGGCCCAGGACGCCGTTTTGCTCATGGATCATGCGCGGCACGCGCAGCACCCAGGCGGCCGTCAACGCCGGGATCGACGGATAGCCGCCAAAACCCACGACCGCCTGCGGCCGCTCGATCGCCATGCGCAAGGTCGCGCCGATCATGCCGCCCAGAACACGAAACGGCACCGCCAGCTTGGCCAGCGGACCGCCCCGCGCGAAGGTGGCCGAGGAGACCTCGCTGATCTCGACCGCATCCGGGAACCCGCCCGCGTAGCGCGCACCCCGCGCGTCGGTCGAAAGCTTCACCCGCCAGCCCCGCGCCAGCAATTCTTCGGCCAGGGCCTGCGCGGGAAACATATGCCCGCCGGTCCCTCCCGCCGCGATGATCGCGAGCGGCGTCTTGTCTGTCATCTGTGTCCCCGTTGCGAGAGATAGTCCTCGAACTTGCCCTGTGGCCGCGTGCGCGTGAAGGCGATGAGCATGCCCACCGACAACCCCATCGCGATCAGCGACGACCCACCGTAGCTCACGAAAGGTAACGTCATGCCCTTCGCCGGCAAGAGCCGCACCGCGACCCCCATGTTGATGAGCGCCTGAACGCCGAACATGGCCACCAGACCGGTGCCTGCCAGCCGAATAAACGTGTTGCGTTCATGGACGAGGCGCAGGAACGAGCGCACGACCACGATGGTGTAGAGCAGGATGATGAAGAGCACGAGGATCAGCCCGTATTCTTCGGCCGCCACGGCGATGATGAAATCGGTATGGGCATCGGGCAGCGACCATTTCACCTGCCCCTCGCCGACGCCGACGCCGAAAAAGCCGCCCTCGCGGATCGCGTTGGTGGCATAGCCCAACTGGGTGCGCGGATCGAGCTCGGGGCTCAGGAAGCCGTCGATCCGACGCGCGAAGTGCTCGGACTGGTTGTAGGCGATGAAGCCCGCGCCCACGACACTCGCCGCCACCCCGACGATCAGGATGTAAGGCGCGCCCGCAAGGAAATACATCACGCCCCAGCCAAACAGCACGAGCGCCGCTTGTCCGAAGTCCGGCTGCATGGCGAGAAACCCCACGATCACGAGGGTCAGGACCAGGGAAATCGTCTTGCCCGGCGGCCCCTGGATCTCGTCCGACGCCGCCATCAGCCAGGCGGCGACCACGACGTAGACCGGTTTGAGAAACTCCGAAGGCTGAAAGCTCGCGAACCCCAGCGAATACCAACGCGTCGCACCCTTGCCGAAATCCGTCCCGAAGATCGGGAGCAAGGCGAGTGCCGCAAAGGCCGCTACGAACCCGAGCACGGCCAGCCGCCGCACCATCTTGGGCGACAGCATGGTGGTGAAGAACATCACCGAGAAAGCGAGAAAGCCGAACACCAACTGGCGCTCGACATAGTAAAACGGATGCAGCCCGTTGCGCTCGGCCAAGGGCGGGCTGGCCGCCAGCCCCAGAAGAATGCCGATCGCGAAGAGCAGGAGAATCGAAGAGACCGACCATTTGTCGATCGTGCGCCACCAGCGCGGAAGGATCGGGTCCCTCTGCTGCCGCGGCACCGCGCCATACACCATCTCGGTCATGTGAACCGCCCGGACTTTGCCAATACTGCCTCAATACGCCCGGTTTTCCGGGTCTGGGTGTCACCATAGCGGGAAAGCGGTCACGTGGAAAGAACTGATCGCCCGGGCCGAAACGGGGATTGCGAACGCTGCGCGTCCGCCCGAAGGCCCGCTGCGCGGGCCTTTTTTGGATATTTTCGGCACGATGAAGACAAGGCGTCACACCCCCTTTCATCGTGCTTCAAATATCCAAACCCGCGTGGACCCGCCGCAGGCGGGACCGCGCAAGACCTGTGCGCGCGTCAGCGCGCTCCTTACGCGGGCGGCTGCTTGAAACGCCGGGACTTTTCGCGGCTCATGCCCAACTGCCGTTCGCGGTAGATGATCAGGATACCAGCCACGATGACGATGGCCGCGCCCAGAAGCGTGGTCGACGTCGGCACCTCGTCGAAGAACATCATGCCCAGCGCGGTCGCGAAGAAGATCGAGGCATAGTCAAACGGCGCCACCACGCTTGCGGGCGCGTAGCGGTAGGAGGTCGAAAGCATCCCCTGCCCGGCCCCGCCGACCAATCCGCAAAGCACCAGCATTGTCGCATCCAGCGCACCGGGCATCACCCAGCCGAAGGGTAGGGTCAGAAGGCTCAGAAGCGTCGAGGAAAACGAGAAATAAAGCGCCACCGTGGCGGGACGCTCGGTCGCCACCAGCTTGCGCACCTGCACCTGTGCAAGCGCGGCGGCAATGGCCGATCCGATCATCAGAAGCGCCCCGATGGCCTCCATATGGCCGATCTCACCACCGAGAGAGGACAGGCGCGGATAGAGCACGACGAGCACCCCGACCAACCCGATCAGGACGGCGGAGATCCGGAACACGCGGATCCGTTCCCCCAGGAAAACAGCTGCGAAGATCACGATGAACAGCGGTGTCGCATATTGCAACGCCGTCACCTCGGGCAGCGGCAGGATCGTCAGCGCCGTGAACATCAGCCCCATCGCCGTGGTCCCGATCACGCCCCGCCACATATGGCCGAAGAAGCGCTCGGTCCGGATGCCTGCATGAAGTTGCCCGACGTAGGCGAGGTATCCGACCAGCACCGGCACCGCGAAAAACGACCGGAAGAACACGACCTCGCCCGTCGGCACACGGTTTCCCGTCGCCTTGATGAGCGCCCCCATCACGACGAAGGCCAGCACCGCGCCGATCTTCAGCGCGATGCCAAGTCCGGTCCGCTGTTGATGCTCACTCAAGAGCGGCCATGACCCGCGTCACGAAATCCTCGCCGCGTTTCTCGAAACTGTCGTATTGGTCGAAACTCGCCGCGGCGGGCGCGAGGAGCACCACGTCGCCCGCCTGCGCCTCGGCCATGGCCCGCGCGACCGCGGTTTCCATGGTGGTGCAGACCTCGGCCTCCACGTTGCCCAGGTCGCGCGCGAAGGCTTCGGCCTCGCGTCCGATCACATAGGCCTTGGCGACATTGCCCAAACCCGTGGCCAATCCGCCGAGGCCACCGTCTTTCTGCAAGCCCCCCACGATCCAGCGGATGTTCTTGAACGCCAGAAGTGCCATCAGCGCCGCGTCCACGTTGGTGGCCTTGGAGTCGTTCACATAGGTCACGCCGCCCGCCTCGGCGACCACCTGGCTGCGATGCGGCAGGCCGGGATAGCTTTTGAACCCCGCCTCGATCACCTTCGGGCTGATCCCCAATGTCCGGCAGGCGGCATAGGCGCAACAGGCGTTCTGGTGGTTGTGCACGCCCGGCAATCCCTTGATGTCGCGCAGGTCGATGGCGCCGACCTGCCGTCCCTTCCGGGTCTCCGACAGGAAGCCTTTGCGCGCATAGATCAGCCAGCCGGAGCCGGTCAGCTTGCGCTCCACCGACACCCGCATCACGCGGTCATCCCCCGGCCCCTGCGCCATCTGCCCGGCGAGGAACAATCCCTCCGGCTCATCTACGCCGATCACGGCCCGATCCGGCCCGCCCTCGGAAAACAACCGCCGCTTGGCCGCGAAATAGCCACCCAGGCCGCCATGACGATCCAGGTGGTCGGGACTGAGATTGGTAAACACCGCCACATCCGGCGTCAGCGCCCGTGCCAATTCGGTCTGGTAAGAGGACAGCTCCAGCACGATCACCTCGCCCTCGCGCGGCGGGTCCAGATCGAGCACGCCGCGCCCGATGTTGCCTGCCAGCTGCGCGGGCCGCCCGGCCTCGGTCAGGACGTGGTGGATCAGCGCGGAGGTGGTGGATTTGCCGTTCGATCCGGTCACGGCGATGACACGCGGCGGCTGGTCAAACTCGACCCAATCGCCGGTCCCGAAGGACGCGAAAAACAGCCCGATATCGTTGTCGACCGGGACGCCTTCTTCATAGGCGCGCGCGATATGCGGGTTGGTCGTCGGGTAGAGATGCGGAATACCCGGGCTGGTGATCAAGGCGGCCACGCCTTGATACGCCTCGCGCCGGGTCAGATCGTGGAGCGTGCGCCCGGCCTCTTCGGCCCGCCCGCGCGCCTCGGCCCCGTCGTCCCAGCACAGCACCTCGGCCCCGCCTGCCTGCAACGCAGCCGCCGTCGCCAGCCCGGAGCGCCCCAGCCCCAAGACAATGACCTTCTGGTCTTCAAATCCGCTGACCGGGATCATGTCACGCTCCTTGTCCGTCAGGCTACTTCGTAACCCGCGGCGCGAGGTTTTGCCAGTGGTCGGAGCGGTTCGCCAATTCCCTGAATTCTCCTCATTTTGGACGTTCTTTGGGCGACCTTCCCCCTTTCAAGGGACTATATTCTTTCGGGTAGGGAGAACCCCATGGGCGCGTCGAATACACCGCTTTACGATCTGGTCGAATTGCAGGGTCTCAACGCCTATGCGACCTATACCACCACCCCCGGCGGCGGCGGTGATATCCTCGGGTTTGTCGATAATGCCACCTATTCCGACAACGAGTTCTCCAACTCCTCAACCCAGATCAACGAGTTGAACGAAACGTGGGACGCGGATAATGGACGCCTGTTCATTGAGGGTGTCGAGTATTCCATTACCCTGGCCGACCCCGACCATACCAATGTCACCATCACCTACGACGGGGGAGCGTCCACGATCGACCTGACCGGCGACAGTTTTTCGTCACAGGTCGTCTTCATTCAGGCGACGCCGACCGGCGGAGGCAGCGCACGTTGGTTCATGGCGGTCGACGACAGCGTCGGCGACCTGCCCGACATCACCTCTATCCAGATCCGCGCGCTCGATTACACGCCGGCAGGCGGTGACGTTCAGATCAACCTCGATGAGAACAACAACGTCACGGTCTGTTTCGCCGCCGGCACCATGATCGAGACCCACGCGGGCCTGCGAGCGGTCGAGAAACTCCGCGCGGGCGATCTGGTCCGCACGCTCGATCACGGGTTGCGCCCGGTGGTCTGGGCCGAAGCGCAGGAGCTCCCCCTCGACAATTCCATGCGGGCGCGGAAAAACGCCCCCGTCCGTGTGCATCGCGGCGCGCTGGGGCCGGGGATGCCGACACGCGATCTGCTTCTGTCGCCCCAGCACCGCGTCCTCATCGCCTCGAAAATCGCGGCCCGCCTGTTCGGCTCGGACGAGGTACTGGTTCCGGTCAAGAAACTCGTAGGCCACCCCGGCATCATCCGTGAACGACGGCTGAACCGCGTGACCTATTGCCACCTCTACTTCGGCACGCATGAGGTGATCTGGGCCGAGGGCACCCCGGCGGAAAGCCTGCTCCCCGAGAAGGACGCGCTCTTCGGTCTGTCCGCCAGCGCACAGGCAAGGCTCGCGACACTTGCGCCGGTGACGCCAGCCCGCCCCATCGTCGAACGTGGCCCCGACATTCGGGAACTCCTGCGCCGTCACAAGAAGAACGTGAAACCCTTGGTGGACCCCAAACTGGTCAACCACACGGCTGTTGAACCGCTCCTCAAGTTGGCCTCGAACAGCTAACCGGACCGGGGACCACGGCTTTACCGGACCTTCAGCGTCGCCAGGCCGATCAGCGCCAGAACCAGCGAGATGATCCAGAACCGGATCACGATCTGCGGTTCGGCCCAGCCGCGCTTCTCGAAGTGGTGGTGGATCGGGGCCATCAGGAACACACGCTTGCCGGTGCGCCGGAAGTAAAGCACCTGGATGATCACGGAGAGCGCTTCGACCACGAACAGCCCGCCCACGATGCCCAGCACGATCTCGTGCTTGATCGCAACGGCGATGGAGCCCAAGGCCCCGCCCAAGGCCAGCGACCCGGTGTCTCCCATGAAGACGGCAGCAGGCGGCGCGTTGTACCACAAGAACCCGAGCCCCCCGCCAATGAGACCGGCGGCGAAGATGAGAAGTTCGCCGGTGCCCGGCACGTAGTGCACTTCCAGGTATTCCGTCACGTCGACCCGGCCTACCGCATAGGCAATCGCCCCCAGCGTGGCGGCGGCGATCATGACGGGCATGATCGCAAGCCCGTCCAGCCCATCCGTCAGGTTCACCGCATTGGCCGCACCGACCATCACGAAAATCCCCATTGGCAGGAAAAACCAGCCCATGTTCAAAAGCAGGTTCTTGAAGAATGGGAACGCCAACTGCCCGGTCAGATCATCGGGGTGCAGCAGCATCACCACATAGACCGCCGCCAGCGCGATCAGCCCCTCCAGAAACAGCCGCAACTTGCCCGACAGACCGGAATAATTGTCGTTCTTGGTAATCTTGGAATAATCGTCGGCGAACCCGATCAGCCCGTAACTCATCGTCACGCCGAGCACGACCCAGACGAACCCGTTGTCGAGCCGCGCCCAAAGCAGCGTCGAGACCGTGATCGCCCCAAGGATCAGCGCGCCGCCCATGGTCGGCGTGCCCGCCTTGGCTTCCAGGTGGCCTTCGGGGCCGTCGGCGCGAATAGGCTGTCCGTTTTTCTGACGCTTTTTCAGAAGGTTGATCAGCGGCTGTCCGAAGATGAACCCGAACAACAGCGCCGTGAAGAAGGCCATGCCCGCGCGAAAGGTAATGTAGCGGAACAGGTTGAATACATCCCCGCCGTCGGACAGTTCGGTCAGCCAATACAACATCTTGTGTCTTTCCCGTCTTAAACGCCTTGCCGATGGCCCAGTTTTCGTACCGCGTCAACCACCAGCGAGACCTTGGAGCCCTTGGACCCTTTCACCAACAGCACATCGCCCGCGTCGATCAAGTGGTGCGCCGAAGCGGCAAGATCAGCGGCGCTCTCGGACCAGCGGCCTTGCTTTTCCGCCGGCAAAGCCGCCCACAACGCCTGCATCATCGGCCCGGCGCAATGGACGAGGTCGATCTCATCCATCTGTGGCAAACGGGCCAGATCGGCGTGCATCGCGATCTCGTCCGCGCCAAGTTCCAGCATATCGCCCAGAACCGCCACGCGCCGCCCCTGCCCGACGCGGCCGATCCCATCGGTCGGCTGCGTCGCCGCGAGCACTTCCAGCGCCGCCGCCATCGACGTGGGGTTGGCGTTGAACGCATCGTCGATCAGCGTGATCGCGTGATGTTCGACCGGGTCCAGAACCACCGTGTCCCGCGTGCCGCGCCCCTCGGGCGGCTGCCAAAGCGCCAGGTCACGCGCGGCGAGCGTCACGTCACCGCCCAGCGCACTGACCGCGCCCAGCACCGCGACCGCGTTCATCGCGAAATGACGACCGGGCGTGGCGAGCCGCACAAGCTGATCGGTGCCGTGGATATTGGCCTGCAACACCGTCGCCTCGTCGCTCAGGTCCACATGGGTCAGGCGCAGCGAATTGCTTGCCCCTTCGCCAAAGCTCTCCACCCGACCGGCGCGCGCCTGCGCGGCTTCCAGCAGGACCGGCGTCGTTTCAATGTCGCCATTCACCAGCGCGACGCCCGCAGGTTCCAGCCCTTCGAAAATCGCCGCTTTCTCCCGCGCGATGCCTGCAACATCGTCGAAGGCCTCCAGGTGGACCGCCGCCACCGTCGTGACCATGGCCACATGCGGGCGGGCAAGGCGCGCGAGCGGTTCGATCTCGCCGGGATGGTTCATGCCGATCTCGATCACCGCGAAGTCCGTCTCAACCGGCATCCGCGCCAGCGTCAGCGGCACGCCCCAGTGGTTGTTGTAGCTTGCCTCCGCCGCGTGGCAGCGCCCCTGACGATCCAGAACCACCGCCAGCATTTCCTTGGTCGAGGTCTTGCCGACCGACCCGGTGACCGCCACGACCCGCGCCTGCGTGCGCGCGCGCCCCGCGGCCCCCAATGCTTCGAGAGCCTCCAGCACGTCCTCAACGATCAAAAGCGGCGCGGACCTGTCCACCCCCTCCGGGATACGCGACACAAGCGCGGCTCCCGCGCCCTTCTCCAAAGCCTGTGCAACGAAGTCATGCCCGTCGCGTGCCGCCGTCAAGGCGACGAAAAGATCACCGGGCGCAATCGTGCGGGTGTCGATGGAGACACCTTCGACGGTCCAGTCGCCGACCGCTCGCCCACCCGTGGCCGCCGCAGCCTCCGCCGCCGTCCACAGGCTCATGCCAGGCGTCCTTCCAATGCGGCCACGGCAACGCTCGCCTGTTCGGCATCGTCAAACGGCAGCACGTCATCGCCGATGATCTGACCGGTTTCATGCCCCTTGCCCGCGATCAAAAGCGCATCGCCCGGGTCGAGCATATCGACCCCGCGCAGGATCGCTTCGGCCCGGTCGCCCACCTCGGTCGCCTCGGGACAGCCTTCCATCACCATGGCACGGATCGCGGCCGGATCTTCCGAGCGGGGGTTGTCGTCTGTCACGATCACCACGTCGGCGTAATCCGCCGCCGCCTTGCCCATCAGGGGCCGTTTGGTGGTGTCCCGGTCTCCACCGGCGCCAAAGACCACGACGATCTTGCCCATCACGTGCGGACGCAGCGCCTCCAGGGCGGTGGACAGCGCCCCGGGCGTATGGGCGTAATCGACGAACACCGTCGCCCCCCCGGCCCGCGTCGCCGCCAATTGCATCCGCCCGCGCACCGTGGTCAGCTGATCGAAGGTCGCGAACACCTGTTCCGGATCGCAGCCGCCACCGATGGCAAGCCCCGCCGCGACCAGCACGTTCTCCGCCTGGAAGCCGCCGATCAGGTTCATCTGCACGGTGTTCGGACGCCCGTTATACAGGAACCGAAGCTGCTGCCCGGTGGCATGGTAGCGCTGCGAGGTCAGGCGCAGGGTGCAGTCCTCGGTGCGCCCGATGGAAATCACCTCCAGCCCGCGCAGCGCGCAGATCTCTTCCAACTCGCGCCCTTTCGGGTCGTCCACGTTGATCACCGCCACGCCGTCATCCGGCAGCACACGGTTGAACAGCCGCGCCTTGGCGTGGAAATAGGCCTCGAAGGTCTCGTGGTAATCCAGGTGATCCTGCGTGAAATTCGTGAACCCCGCCGCCGCCAGGTGCACACCTTCCAGCCGCCGCTGCTCCAACCCGTGGGACGACGCCTCCATCGCGGCATGGGTAATTCCCTGCCGGGCCATCTCTGCCAGCAAACGGTGCAGCGTGATCGGCTCCGGCGTAGTATGGGCCGAGGGGGCGGTATAATCCCCTTCGACCCCGGTGGTGCCAAGGTTCGCGGCCCGCAGGCCCAACTCCTGCCAGATCTGGCGGGTGAAACTGGCGACCGATGTCTTGCCGTTGGTCCCGGTCACCGCGACCATCGTTTCCGGCTGTCCGCCGAACCACAAAGCCGCAGCATAGGACAGCGCGGCGCGCGGGTCTTGCGTCACGATCAGGGCCGCCTCAGAGGCCGCCAATTCATCGGCAGCGATCCGCGCACCTTCCGGATCGGTCAGGATCGCGGCGGCCTCCATGCGAAGCGCGTATTGGATGAACTCGCCGCCATGCACCCGGCTACCGGGCAGAGCGGCAAAGAGAGACCCCGGCTTCACATCGCGACTATCGACGGAAAGTCCGGTAATCTCAACGTCTTGCCCACCCTGCGCGGTCAGACCCAGCGTTGAAAGTCTCACAGGTTCACGCTCGGTCATTTGGCCCCCGCCGTCGGTGTCAGTTCGCTGTGAGTGTTACACCCATCGGGGCAGGAGGTTCAATCTCCGGCCGCAGACCCAAGAGCGGCGCAACCCGCTTGATGATCTCGGCAGCGACCGGAACCGCGGTGTAACCCGCCGAGCGGCGCATTTCGCCGGCGATGTAGATCTGCGGCTCGTCCAGCGTCACGATCAGAACGTACTTCGGATCATGCGCGGGGAAGATACTCGCAAAGGTCGCGATGACCTTTTCGTCGTAATAGCCGCCGCGCGGTTTCGGTTTGTCCGCCGTGCCGGTCTTGCCGCCCACCGCGTAGCCTTCCACCTCGCCGAAGGACGCCGTGCCGCGCGCCACCACCTGCCGCAGCATGTCGCGCGCCACGGCAGAGGTCCGCTCGGACACCACGCGCGGGCCCGGCGGCACCGGCCCCTTGTGGATCAGCGTCGGCGTCACCTTGGTCCCGCCGTTCAGAAGCGAGGCATAGGCGGTTGCCAGGTGCAGCGGCGAGGCCGACAGCCCGTGACCATAGGAAATCGTCATGGTCGACAGTTCCGACCATTTCGGCGGCAACAAGGGCTGCGACCCCGTCGCTTCGATCATCTCGATCTCGGTCGGCTTGGTCATCCCGAGACTGTCCAGAAACGCCCGCTGCTGCTCGGCCCCGATCATTTGCGCGATCCGCGCGGTGCCAATGTTAGAGGATTTGACGATCACGTCCGTCACCGACAACTCGCGGCCATAATCATGGAAATCCCGGATGCGGAACTTGCCCCAGCGGATCGGGCCGGTCGTATCAATCATCGTTTCCGGGTTCACCAACCCAAGCTCTAACGACTGCGCGGCGGCGAAAATCTTGAACGTCGAGCCAAGCTCATAGACCCCCTGCACCGCCCGGTTGAACAAAGGACTATCGGAGGGCTGGCCTTCGGTCAGCGGGTTGGGGCGGTCGTTGGGGTCGAAATCCGGCAGGCTGGCAATCGACACGATCTCGCCGGTTCTGGCCTCCATCAGGATCGCGGCAGCCCCCTTGGCGTCCATGATCTCCATGCCGCCGGCGAGGATGCGCTCCACGGCGGATTGCACGGTCAGGTCCAGCGTCAGCATCAGCGGTTCACCCGCTTGCGCCGGATCGCGAAGCCGCTCGTCGAATGTCCGCTCGACCCCCGCAACCCCGATGATCTCCGCCGCGTTCACGCCCTGCTGCCCGAACCGCGCCCCGCCGAGCACATGGCTCGCCACCGCGCCGTTCGGATAAAGCCGCATCTCGCGCGGACCGAACATCAGGCCGGGATCGCCGATGTCATGCACCGCCTGCTTTTGCTCCGGGCTGATCTTCTTTCTGATCCACAGGAACTTACGCGTCCCCGTGAAATCACGCACCAACCGATCCTCGTCAAGATCCGGGAAAATTTCTGCCAGCTCCTTGGCCGCCCGTCGCGGGTCCACCATCTGCGGCGGCTGCGCATAGAGCGCGTGCGTCATCAGGTTCGTCGCCAAAAGCCGCCCGTTGCGGTCGATGATATCACCCCGTGTCGTCACGATCTGCGCCCCGGTCGCCTGCGCGCGCGGTTCACTGGCCTCCGAGGCCGACAAGGTGCCCATCCGCGCGCCGACCGCGCCGAAGGCCACGAAAAACAGGACCGCCAGCACCAGAAGCCGCCCCTCGGCCCGCGACCGCGCCCGGTCGCGCTGCGCCTCGTTGCGAAGCTGCTTGTTCTCGCGCTCGATGGCATCCGGATCACCGCCCGACGCGCGGGCATCCAGGATACGGGCAAGCGGGCGAAGCGGGGTGCGGGTCATCGGGCAACCTCCACGTCTTCGATATCGGTCAGGTCTCCGGTGATCGGCATCCCGCTGTCGTCCAACTGCCCTTGGACGTCCACCGCATCGTCAGTGGGGACAAACGGAAGTGCTGCGGGCTCTTCGGGAAAAGCGATCTGGTCCACACGGCCGAACTGGACCGGATCCAACGCCATCAGCCCGAGCCGGTCGAAATTCATCTTGGTCAATTCATAGAGCCGGTCCGGGCGGTTGAGATAGGCCCATTCCGCCCGAAGCACCGTGATCTGCTCGCGCATCCGGCCGATGTCGCGCTGCAAGGTCTCAACCTCGTCGAGCGCGGCCTGCGTTTTGTAGTTCTCGTGATAGGCCCAGTATCCCAGCCCCATGACTGCCAAGGTCGACATCACGAAGAGAACCATGCGCATCATCGGTTCACCTTTGAAAAGCAGGGGCCGGAAGCCCCAGCTTGCTACGATCCACCGGCTCGAACGGCGCGTCGGTCCGCGTGGCAACCCGCAGGCGCGACGACCGCGCGCGCGGGTTCACCGCCAGCTCGTCCTCGTCGGGCGCAATCGCGCGGCGCGGGGTCAGATCGAAACGCGGCACTTGCTTTTCTTCCTGGGGCGCGTAGCGATTCCCGCCGCCCCCGCTGCTCGCCGCCAGTTGCAGATAGCGCTTCACAACCCGGTCTTCGAGCGAGTGAAACGTCACCACGGCCAGCTTGCCGCCGGGTTTCAACGCCCGTTCGGCGGCCTCCAGCCCTTCGGCCAACTGTCCGAATTCGTCGTTCACCGCGATACGAATGGCTTGGAAGCTCCGGGTCGCCGGATGGCTCTGCCCCGGCTTGGGACGCGGCAAACAGCCTTCGACCACGCTCGCAAGCTGCGCCGTCGTCTCGAACGGCACGGTCTGGCGCGCCTTCACGATGGCGCGCGCAATCCGCCGCGCGGCGCGCTCTTCCCCGTAGTGATACAGGATGTCGGCCAGGTCCTCTTCCGAGGCCTCGTTCACCAGGTCAGCCGCCGACGGCCCCTCCTGGCTCATCCGCATGTCGAGCGGCCCGTCACGCATGAAGGAAAACCCGCGTTCGGCCAGATCGAGCTGCATGGAAGAAACGCCGAGGTCCAGCACGACCCCGTCCACCAGGTCACCGGCGATCTCGTCCATTTCGGAAAACGTGCCAAGCTTCAGGTCGATCTGTGGCACATCCGACACCCAGCCAGCCGCCATCTCATGCGCCAGCGGGTCCCGGTCGATCCCGATCACCCGGTCCGCGCCCGCCTCGACCAATCCACGCGCATAGCCGCCCGCGCCGAAGGTGCCGTCGATCCAGACCCCGGAAACAGGCGCGACCGCCTTGAGAAGCGGTCGCAGCAAAACGGGAATATGGGGGTCTGATTGGGTCGCGGCAGCCACCATCATTCCGCTGGCTCCTCGTCCAGAAGCGCGGCGACATCGTAATCGTCCGGCAATTCATCGAGGTATTCCGCGTTCTTCGCGGCTTCGACCTTGTCATAAGTCTCAGGGTTCCAGATCTGGAACGTGTCGCCCGCGGCGACGAAATAAGCTTCCTTGTCGAGCCCGATCTTCTCGCGCAGACGCGCGGGCAAAACGATCCGGCCCGTATCGTCCACCGAGGTGGGCAAGGATTGACCGTAGTACATGTTTTCAAGCAGCTTGCGGCCCTTGGAGCCACGCGGCTTGGACGCGATGATGTCATCGACCTCCGAGATCGCTTCCATCGAATAACATTCAAGGTATTGGCGGCGGTGATCGCCGAAAACGATCACGAAGTTGGCGGCGAGCCCTTCGGTCCAGTCGGGGTCGGTCGCCTCCAGAACACGGCGAAACAGGGCGGGGATAGACACCCTGCCCTTCGCATCCACCTTGTGGAGCCCGCTGCCTCTGAACACTTGTGCCACTGAATGCGGCTCCCGTTCTGTCCTTCGTTTCCGTGCCGCCTGGCCGGTCGTCTTTTTTGCCCCCTGGAAACGAAAACGACGGTTTGAACTGCTGCCACTGTCCAAACCGCCGCCCTCGTCCCATTTCTGGGTTCGTCCGATCGCGGTCGCCACCTGGGGGGATGTCTGCTCGCGAGCACGTCGGATCTCTTTTTTCGATGAAGCGGGGTGCCTGTATGAAACCTGACTTGGGAGTTTGTTTCGGGGTTCTTGTTCGCCCCTTTGTTCCCGTCCTCATCGTGGTTAAATGATTGCCATGGGATTTCATGGGAAGCAATGGTTTTTTTGGGGAAATGTCCGCTAAATGTGGTTTCGAAGGGGGTCGCAACACAAGGTGTTGTAGGTCTAAAAAGAGAACAAAACCACCGATCTCGCGTAAGCGGGCGTCCGCCAATACCATATATAGTGTATTCAAAAGATCTGAAAAAAGTTCCCCTGAAATCCCATGGAAATGACTATTACAGGCAAAACCGCGGCCTGAGAACCCGGTGTCCGCCGGCCAGCCTTATGAATCCTTGCCGGATTCGCCTCCAGAACGCAGGAGGTCGAGTCGGGTTCCATGATTTCCCATACCACAGGCCGACTCACAGTGCCGGTGCCATGAAATCCCGTAATCGAACGGTTATGACCCTCGGAAAACGAAAACCGGCGCGAAGCATCGCGCCGGCTCATCAGTCCGTCGGCTCTATCAGACGATCAGGCCCAGCCGTTCGCCACCACCTGCGCCGCCAGATCGCGATACGCCTGCCCGGTCGCACTATCCGTCAGCGCCACGGGTGTGCCCGCGTCGCCTGCCAGCCGCACGTCAAGCGACAAGGGCAATTGCGCCAGGAGCGGCGCGCCGATCTTCTCGGCCTCCGCCGCAACCCCGCCTTCGCCGAAGAGATGCGCCTCGTGCCCGCACTTGGGGCAAATATAGGAGGACATGTTTTCGATCATGCCCAGCACCGGCACGCTGACCTTGGCGAACATGTCGATGGCCTTGTGCGCATCGAGCAGCGCCACGTCCTGCGGCGTCGACACGACCAATGCCCCGGTCATCGCGACCTTCTGCGCCAGCGTCAGCTGCACGTCCCCCGTGCCCGGCGGCAGATCGACGATCAAAACGTCCAATTCGCCCCAGTTCACCTGGAAGGCAAACTGTTGGAGCGTGCCCATCAGCATCGGCCCGCGCCAGACCACCGCCTGGTCCTGGTCCACGATGGACCCGACCGAGATCACCTTGACCCCATGCGCCTCGTTCGGGTCGAGGATCTTGCCGTCCGACGAAGTGGGTTTCTCCGTGATCCCCATCATCAACGCCTGGCTCGGCCCCAGGATGTCGGCATCCAGAAGCCCGACCTTGCGGCCCGCCGCCGCCAGCGCCACGGCGAGGTTCGAGGAGACCGTGGATTTGCCCACGCCCCCTTTGCCGGACGCGATCGCGATCACGCTTTTCACACCGGGGATTGGCTGCACGCCCTGTTGCTTGGTGGGATGCCCCCCAACCCGCAGGCTTGGCGCGGGTTTCTCGGCGGGCGCGGCGCTCGGGGTCCCGGCGCCATGCGCGGTAAGAATGACCGTGACCTTTTCGACCCCGTCCAGCGCGGCCACGGCCGACTCGGCTGCCCGCCGCTGCGGCTCCAGCTTGGCGGCGACGTCCGGGCTCGGCGCTTCGATGAGAAAGCTCACATGCCCCCCGTCAATGGTCAAAGCACGGATCATATCGCGCGAAGCTAGGTCGCCATTGTCCGGCATCGCGATGGTGGACAGGACCGAAATGATACGGTCGCGGTTCAGGCTCATGGTGTGTCTCCCTCGGGCTGCGGCCCCTTGGTTCGCGCTTTTTGCCCAGAATAACAAGGGGGTTCGCGCCAGCGCCCCGGTCACATCTGCGCGTCTCTGCGCGTCCGGCCCCCCGCGCCCAGCTTTCCGCCCGTCAAGCTTACCTTACGTAAATGATTAGGTCAGTCTCACGTATGCAATTTCTGCATAGCGGCATTGAACATTCTCAGTATTGTGCAAGCGCAGCATTACCCCCATTTTCATCTCAAGCGAACGGGACATGATGTCCTGATGACGAAAGCGCCGCGCCCGAGCAGAACGACAGGGCAAAGCGCACAGACGAAAAGAGACGACGACATGGCATACGCAACTGACATCCGCACCGCCGACCACGGCCTTACCGACCGCGTGTCTGCCTTCTTCAAAGCTTTCGGTGAAGCCCGCGCCAAGCGCAAGGCCTACCGCACCACGCTGAACGAACTTCGTGCCCTCGACGGCCGCGATCTCGCCGACCTCGGCATTTCCCGCGCGGAAATCCCGTTCCTGGCCCGCGAAGCCGCCTACGGCACCAAAGGCTAAGGTCAAACAGTTTCGGACGCATCCACCTCCTCCCGGATGCGAACGATGACCCGGGATGCTTCTCCTCCTCCCTGAAGTTACCGGGTCCTAGATACGGACCGATCTTCCTCCTCCCTGATCGGTTCGGACCTGAAGGCGGCGCTCCTCCTCCTCCCTGGAGCGCCGCCATCAGACAACCAGATCGGACGTTCCCACCTCCTCCCGGGAACCGACGACGTCCGAACCCCTCTCCTCCTCCCTGGGGTGTAGGACACAAATACCGGGATTTTCCCGGACCGATGCAAAAGACCTCTTCCTCCTCCCTGAGGTCGATTGCTTGAAGAACGGCGGCGCTCACCTCCTCCCGGGCGTCGTCGTTTTTCGTTTAGGGTGGGGGTTTTCATCGCAGGATCTTTGCGCGCACCAGATGCGGTGGCGCACACGGGCACGTGGCCCGGTTCACATGGTCGAAGGTCTGGCGTCGCGCCCTGCTACGGACGACGCGGTCCGGTCAGAACGGCACGTCATCCCCGGCGCGATCCGCCGGCACGACGAATTTCGCCACCACCTTTTTCGACCCGGCACGTTCGAACTCGATATCGAGCTTGTCGCCCTCGGTTCCCATGACGTAGCCATAGCCGAACTTCTGGTGAAACACCCGGTCGCCCTGGGTAAACGACGACACGGCAGTGGCATCTATCGTCAGCCCCCGCGCCTCGTTGGGCGAGGTCATGGCGCGCTTTGGCTCACGGCTCTGCATCCGCTTCCACCCCGGCGAATTATAGGCATCCGCCCGCGCGGCCCGATCCTGCAACGGCGAGGCGCCGAAGTCCGAGCCTCCCATGCCGCCCGCACCATAGCCTCCACCGTAAAGCCCCGGCGGCGTCAGCACATCCACATGTTCCTCGGGCAATTCGTCGATGAATCGCGAGGGGAGCTGGCTTTGCCATTGGCCATAAATCCGGCGGTTCCCCGCAAAGGAAATCGTGCACAGCTCTTCGGCCCGCGTAATCCCGACATAGGCCAGACGCCGCTCTTCTTCCAAACCCTTCAGCCCGCTTTCATCCATCGACCGTTGCGACGGGAAAAGCCCATCCTCCCAGCCCGGCAGGAACACCACGGGAAACTCCAGCCCCTTGGCCGCGTGGAGCGTCATGATGGTGACCTTCGGTTCATCCTCGTCGGACTCGTTGTCCATGATCAGCGCGATGTGCTCCAGGAACCCTTGCAGGTTCTCGAATTCTTCCAGCGCCTTCACAAGCTCCTTGAGGTTCTCCAGCCGCCCCGGTGCTTCTGGCGTCTTGTCGTTCTGCCACATCTCCGTGTAGCCCGACTCGTCGAGGATCATCTCGGCCAGAGATATGTGATCTCCTTGAAGAATCTTGATGTGCGTGTTCAGTACGTCGATACGCCCACGAACATTCGATATTTCGTCAGAAAGAAATTCTGCTCGGCCAAGTATTTCGCGTTCCTTCTCTTCATCAAAAACCTCGTCCAAATCAATCTTCGAAAGTTCCGCCATCTCGGTTTCAAACGATTGAAGTTCTTGAGAAAGTTGTTCCTTGGCGAGCATCCGAGGTTCAATTTCTCTCGTATTGTCGACGTTCAAAACTAAGAAGCGCCACAGAGAAATTCCATCAACGAGTGTGTTGAGACCCTTGGCGCCTTTACCGGTCAGTTCCTTTGTTTCAAGACAGCGCTGAGAAGCTTGAAATAAAGGCGCCTCAATCTCCCGAGCCACACGCTGAATGGTCTGCACCGCCTTGTCACCCAGACCCCGGCGCGGCGTGTTCACGATCCGCTCGAACGCAAGGTCGTCGTCGGGCGACACCGCGAGCCGGAAATAGGCCATGGCATCACGGATCTCCATCCGCTCGTAAAACCGCGGCCCGCCGATGACGCGGTAGGGCAAACCGATGGTCAGGAACCGATCCTCGAAGGCGCGCATCTGGTGCGAGGCCCGCACGAGAATGGCCATGTCATCCAAGGACTTCGGCGCCAGCCCGCGCGATCCGCCCTGCATCGCTTCGATCTCGTCCCCGATCCAGCGCGCTTCTTCCTCACCGTCCCAATGGCCGATCAGCCGAACCTTCTCGCCGTCCTCGGCCTCGGTCCAAAGCTCCTTGCCCAACCGATCCTCGTTACCCCGGATCACACCGGCGGCAGCGGCAAGGATATGCGGCGTCGAGCGATAATTCTGTTCCAGCCGGACCACGGTCGCGCCGGGGAAGTCCTTTTCGAACCGCAGGATGTTGCCCACCTCGGCCCCGCGCCAGCCGTAAATCGACTGGTCGTCATCGCCCACGCAGCAGATATTCTTGTGCTCCTGCGCCAAGAGCCGCAGCCACAGGTACTGCGCCACGTTCGTATCCTGGTACTCGTCCACCAGGATGTAGCGAAACCAGCGTTGATACTGCGCCAGAACATCCTCGTGCTCGCGGAAAATCGTGACCATGTGGAGCAGCAGATCACCGAAATCCACCGCGTTCAGTGTCTTCAACCGCGCCTGGTAGGCGGCATAAAGCTCGGTCCCCCGGTTATTGAACAGCGCGTGATCGGCCACCGGCACGTTCTCCGGCGTCCATGCCCGGTTTTTCCAGTTGTCGATGATCCCGGCCAGCATCCGCGCGGGCCAACGCTTCTCGTCGATGTTCTCTGCAACGATCAACTGCTTCATCAACCGAATCTGGTCGTCCGTATCGAGAATGGTGAAGTTCGACTTCAGCCCCGCCAACTCCGCGTGCCGCCTGAGCAGCTTCACACAGATCGCGTGGAAGGTGCCCAGCCACGGCATTCCCTCGGCAGGCTGCCCCAGAAGGTGGCCCACCCGGTTCTTCATCTCCCGCGCGGCCTTGTTGGTAAAGGTCACCGCCAAAATCTCGTTCGGCCGCGCCCGCCCGGTGTTCAGAAGATGCGCAATCCGCGTGGTGAGCGCCTTGGTCTTGCCCGTCCCCGCGCCCGCCAGCATCAGAACCGGGCCGTCCAGCGCCTCCACCGCCTCGCGCTGCGCGGCGTTCAGATCGTTCAGATACCCGGTATCGCGCGCGCCCATCATTGCGCGTTGGCTCAGGGGAACGGCGGTGCCGCTCAAGGAGGGGGAGTCGTCAAAGCTGCTCATGCGCGCGAGCCTATCCGACCGCGCATCCGAGGAAAAGGTGTTCTAGGAATGTTCTTGAGGAGGAAAACGCCTCAGAAGGTCATCGAGAACTGGGCACCCACGCTCTTGGTCGAGATCGACGGGGTCACCGTCATGTTGATGCCCTTGCGCTCGGAATAGTTGTTGAGCACCGTCTGCCCGATCACGGTGCCCACGACCGCCCCGGCAGCCATGTCACTGACCCAGTGATTGTGGCCCCGGATGTTCGACACCGCCGCGACACCCGCCAAGGCGTAAGGAATCCACGAGTTGTCGTAGACCCCGGAATAGACCCGGGCAATCGCGAAATACTGGGTATAATGATATGATGGAAACGCGGTTCCAAGACGTCCGGTGACCTGGATGCCCGGTGCCTTGCCGAACAAATAGGGGCTCGTCGAATAGTCGCGCGCGCGGGCGTCCGCCTCGGTCCCGGAGTAGCTGGACAAGCCCGGAACCGGGCGCATGCGGCCAATGATCGGCTTCAGCACGAGCTGGGTCGTGATGAACGAATACGTCACCGCCTTGGCCGACAACAGCGCCGCTGCTTGCGCCCGCTCGTCGTTGAACGCAAAGCCATAGGCATAGGTCAGGCCCATGCCGAGCAGGATGTATTGATCCTCGATGGCCAGCCCCCGCACAATCTCGGGTGCGTTCGGTCCCGGGCGAAAGAGATAGTCTGGCGTGAACCAGTCGAAGGCCGGTTCGATCTTGTCCTGATAGAAGGCCGTGATCTTGTGATCATTGGCGACGATGGCCCCAACGCCCAGCGCCGCCGCCCCCGCGATCACCGGCTCCTGGAACGGGAACAGCCCGATTTCGGCCAATTCCTTACCCCAGGCAGCGGGGCCACCGATGGTCTGCTTGAAGGTCCGGCCCGCCTTCTGGAACCGGTTCTCGCCGGTGTCGATGAAATGGATCGACGGGATGCCGTCGATGTAATAGCCGCCGTGAAAGGACGGGATCCGATCCCCGAAGGTGAATTTCACTTGCGCCTTCACGGGTTGGGCAAAAGCCAACACAAGAACCGCCACGAAGAAAAACGCCTTGGGCAGGCAAATGCCAAAACGGGCAAAAGGGTTGGGAATCATCGCGCGCTCGTCCTCAACATAAGTTGCGCTCAGCGATACGGCCCGCCAAGCGCCCGATCAATCTGGCTCCGCACGGTTTTTCTCAACTGTGGTCAACGGGTCGCTTGTTGCCGTCCTCATCGAGCGCAACGAAGGTAAAGACGCCCTCGGTCACCTTCTCGGACACGCCCTTGTAGCCGCGCACGACCCAGGCATCCAAACGCACCGCGATCGAGGTCGTGCCGACCCGCTCCACATCGCCATAAATGCACAGGATATCGTTGATTTTCACGGGCCGGATGAACTTCATCGCCTCCACGGCCACGGTCGCCACCCGCCCACCGGCGCGCTCGATGGCGATGATCCCGCCCGCGATGTCCATCTGGCTCAACACCCAGCCGCCGAATATGTCGCCCGCCCCGTTCACGTCGGACGGCATGGCGACGGTGCGCAGGACGGCGTGACCGTCGGGCAAGGTTTCGGACATGGCGGGCCTCCTTCATCTGTGCCGCGTCGGTCTATCCCGCTCTCTCTGTGAAGTCACCATTTACAAGCCGGATTTGGCTGATAGGATTTTTTTGATCAAATATTCAAAACAGCGCGCGCGCATATCCCGGAGGTTCCCATGGACGGCTACACCGACAACGACATCTCTCACGTGGTCGAGGCCGACAAGGCCCACGTCTGGCACCACCTGATCAACCACAAACCTTTCGAGACGGGCGAACCGCGCATCATCGTCGAAGGCAAGGGCATGAAGGTCTGGGATCAGCATGGGCGCGAATTCATCGACGCGGTCTCGGGTGCCGTCTGGACCGTCAACGTGGGCTATGGCCGCGAAGAAATTTCCAAGGCCGTGGCCGACCAGCTCACCAAGATGAACTATTTCGCGGGCGCCGCGGGCACCGTGCCCGGCGCGATCTTCGCCGAGAAGCTGATCGAGAAGATGCCGGGCATGACCCGCGTCTACTATTGCAACTCCGGCTCCGAGGCGAACGAGAAAGCCTTCAAGATGGTGCGCCAGATCGCGCACAAGAAATACGGGGGCAAGAAGACCAAGATCCTCTACCGCGACCGCGATTACCACGGCGGCACCTACGGCACGATGTCCGCAGGCGGTCAGGACGAGCGCGTCATGCAATATGGCCCCTTGGCCCCCGATTTCGTGCGCGTGCCCCATTGCATGTATTACCGCGCCGCCGATCAGGGTCTCGGTGACCTCTCGGAAGAGGAATACGGCTACGTCGCCGCGCAGACCATCGAGGAAACCATCCTCGCCGAAGGTCCGGACACGGTGGGCGCACTCTGCCTGGAGCCGATCACCGCAGGCGGCGGCGTCATCACGCCCCCGCCCGGTTACTGGCAGAGAGTGCAGGAGATCTGCCGCAAGTACGACGTGCTTTTGCACATCGACGAAGTGGTCTGCGGCATGGGCCGCACGGGCAAGTGGTTCGGCTACCAGCATTACGGCATCGAACCCGATTTCGTGACCCTCGCAAAAGGCGTGGCCTCGGGGTATGCGGCCATCGCCTGCTGCGTCACCACCGAGCGCGTCTTCGACCTGTTCAAGACCGACCCATCCGACAAGCTCGACCATTTCCGCGACATTTCCACCTTTGGCGGCTGCACCGCTGGCCCGGCGGCGGCGCTCGAAAACATGCGGATCATCGAAGATGAGAACCTCGTCGAAAACTGCGCGAAGATGGGCGAACGCCTGACCGCGAACCTGAAAAAGCTCGAAGAGAAGCACGAGGTGATCGGCGACGTGCGCGGCATCGGCCTGTTCCAGGGGCTGGAACTGGTGCGTGACCGCGAGACCAAGGAGGTCGTGTCCGAAGCCGAGATCGGCAAGGTCGTTGCGAAATGCGCCGAACGCGGCGTCATCATCGGGTCGTCCAACCGCTCGGTGCCGGGCCTGAACAACGTGCTCTGCTTCTCCCCGGCGCTGATCGCCACCGAATCCGACATCGACGCGATCACCGCTGCCGTGGACGGCGCGCTCACCGACGTGTTCGGCTGATGCGCCACATCGCCAACCCCTACCGTGGCAAAGGGCTGGACCTGTCCGCCCTGGGCGACATCCCTTTCCCGGCGGATGACGCCTCCGCCGCGCTGGGGCGCGTGGCCCGCTGCCCCGAGGCCAGTGTCACGCCGCTCACCGCCTCACCCGGTCTGGCCGAGATCGCGGGTGTTGGTGAGGTTCTCGTCAAGGACGAACGCGCGCGGATGGGATTGGGCAGCTTCAAAGCCCTTGGCGCTGCACATGTCATCGCCGTGCACCACGACGAAGGCCGCGCCAAGGGACAAACCTATATCGCCGCCAGCGCGGGCAACCACGGCCTCTCCGTCGCCGCGGGCGCGCGCGTCTTCGGCGCGAACGCCCGTATCTTCCTGTCCGAAACCGTGCCCGAAAGCTTCGCCGACCGCCTCCGCGCGGAGGGGGCCGAGGTGGTCCGCGCCGGCAAGACTTACGAAGCGAGCATGGAGGCCGCCGCGCAAGCGGCCCGGGACACCGGCGCGACACTGCTGTCCGACAGCTCCTGGCCCGGCTACACCGAACTGCCCCACATCCTGATGGAAGGCTACCTGATCCTCATGGCCGAGGTCGGCGACCAGATCGGTCGCCAAACCGACGGGCCGCCCACCCATATTTTCCTGCAAGCGGGCGTGGGCGGTCTCGCCGGGGCCGCCGCCGCCATCGCGCGCCGCATGTGGGGCGATGCCCCCCGCATCATCGTCGTGGAACCCGAGGCGGCGCCTGCGCTCATCGGCTCCATCGAGCATGGCGAACCCACGGTCTCTTCCGGCCCCGTCTCCGACATGGGACGGCTCGACTGCAAGGAACCCTCCCTGATCGCGCTCAAGGGTCTGGCGCGGGACGCCGACGATTTCATGACCATTTCCGAGGACGAAGGCCACGCTGGCGCCGAAGCCGCGAGCGCTGCGGGCCTCGTCTCCACCCCATCCGGGGCCGCAGGTATCGCGGGGATGATCGCAGCCAAGGGCCAGCTTGGCCTCGACACAGAGGCCCGCGTCCTCACCATCCTGTCGGAAACCTCCGAATGACCCCGGCGCGCGGCTTTCCCGAAACGGAATACCGCGCGCGCCTGTCACGCCTGCAAACGGCCATGGCGGCCAAGGATCGCACCGCGCTCCTTCTAACCACCGAACCCGAGGTCCGCTACGTCACCGGCTTTCTCACCCGGTTCTGGGAAAGCCCCACGCGCCCGTGGTTCGTCGTGGTCCCCGCCGCAGGCGACCCCATCGCCGTGATCCCCTCCATCGGCGCACACCTCATGGCGCAGACATGGATCACCGACATCCGCACCTGGCGCGCGCCGGATTACGACGACGACGGCGTCACCCTCCTCGCCGACACCCTGCGCGAAGTTGCCGCTCCCGGCTCCCGGATCGGCCTGCCGTCAGGGGGAGAGACCCACCTGCGCATGCCGCTCACCGATTGGCAGCGCCTGACCCAATCCCTGCCCGACCGCAGCTTCACCGACGACGCGGACATCCTGCGCCACACGCGCATGATCAAATCCCCCGCGGAAGTGGCCAAGCTCCGCACCGCCTGCGCCACGGCAGACCGCGCCTTCGACCGCGTGGCAGAAATCGCCCGCGCTGGCACGCCCCTGTCGCAGGTCTTCCGCGACTTCCAGATCCTGTGCCTTGAAGAAGGCGCCGACTGGGTGCCCTACCTCGCGGGAGGCGCGGGTCAGGGCGGCTACGGCGACGTCATCTCTCCTGCGACGGAGACGCCGCTCACCACGGGCGACGTGCTCATGCTCGACACGGGGCTGGTGGTGGACGGATACTTCTCCGACTTCGACCGAAACTACGCCATCGGCTACCCGACGCAGGCCACCGTCGCCGCGCACGCCGCCCTGATCGACGCCACCCAGGCCGCTTTCGACATCGCCCGCCCCGGCGCGATGGCCTCCGACCTGTTCCACGCGATGGACAAGATCACCACGGGCGGCGCGGGCGGGTCGGACGCCGGGCGCTTGGGGCACGGTCTCGGCATGCAACTGACCGAACCGCCGTCCCTTATCCCCGCCGATCACACGGTGCTCGCCCCCGGTATGGTGCTCACCCTGGAACCCGGCATCGACACCGGCGGGGGCAAGATCATGGTGCACGAGGAAAACATCGTGATCACCGAAACCGGGGCCGACTGGCTCTCCACCCCGCAATCCTCCGGCATCCGAATTCTGGACCTTTGACATGCGCCTTTTCGACCACCAGCTTGACCAGACACCGCCCGCCCAGGTCGGCCTTGTCGTGTTGCAATCCGATGAAAGCGTCGAACCCGATTTCAAACGCCTCCTGCCCGACGCGCTCGAACTCCTCGTCACCCGCATCCCCTCCGGCGACGACGTAACGCCGGAAACGCTCGCCGCCATGGAAGACGACCTCTCGGGCGCGGTCGGCCTCTTCCCCGGCTGGGCCAATTTCAAAGCCATAGGATATGCCTGCACCTCCGGTGCCGCCCAAATCGGTCCCGCGCGCGTCGCCCAGATCATGTTGGAAACCGCCGGCGCCCCGGCCTCGTCCGATCCGGTCACCGCGCTCACCGCCGCCTGCGAAACGCTGGGAATCGAACGCCTCGCGCTCCTCTCCCCCTATACCGCAGACGTCTCGGACCGGCTGCGTGACGTGCTCGCCGCCCAAGCCATCGACACGCCTGTTTTCGGAAGCTTCAACATCGCCTCCGAGGCCAAGGTCGCCCGCATCACGCCTCGCTCCATCATCCATGCCGCCGAAGCACTGGTCGCAGACGCCCCCGTCGATGCGCTCTTTCTGTCCTGCACCAACCTGCGCACCCTCGACGTGATCGAGCGGCTCGAAGATCGGCTCGGTATCCCGGTCCTGTCCTCCAACCTGGTCCTCGCCTGGCATCTCGCCCAACTGGCCGGAACAACGCTCTCGGACCACGCGCCGGGTCGCCTGCCCCAGCGGAACATGTAGCCTCACGGCGCGTTGAACCCACAACACTTGGCAGATGAGAACGAATGTTCTATATATGTTCTCATCCGATGGGAGACGTGAACATGTATGAAACAAATCCATTGCCCCCGACTGACAAGCAACTCAACTACGCCCGCGTGATCGCACGGCGGCTGGATACGGCGATTCCGAAAGGCTCGCTTGAAACCCGGCAGGCTCTATCGAGCTGGATCGACCGTCACAAACCACAAAGCTCCACGGGCGGTCAGGTCGCCACCTCGCGTCAGGTGGCCTTCGCCGAGAAGATCTCGCGCATCAAACGCCGCGCGATCCCGGACGAATGCTTCCGCGACGCGGCGCTCATGAGCCGCTGGATCGACTCCAACAAGTGAGTGAGGTGCAGAAATCATCGCGATGATTTCTGTCCGGACTTATCGCGATAAGTCCGCCTACGCCGCGCCATGATCGTTACGAGCGGTTGAGCCAGCCCATGCGCTTCACCAGCGCCAATTCCCCGACAGCGGCCAAAATCCGCACGAGGTGATGCAGCGTGACGAAGGCGGGGTTGGCGGCCAGTGACAGCGCGATCAGGCTCATCTCGGTCACACCACCCGGTGCAAAGCTGATGATGAGCATCTCCAGATCCAGGTCGACCGACACCGCCAGCGCGTAGGAAATCGCCCCACCGAGGGCGAGCATGAAGCCGCCCGACAAGGTCGCCAGCCCGACGCCCTGCACCAGCATCCGGCGCGTCAGCCCGACAAAGCGAAGCCCAAGCCCGGCGCCCAGAACGACCTGCGCGCTGCCCACCAGCCAACCGGGGATCACGAGGTCGATCAGCCCGAAGGCCGAGGCGATGCCTACGACCAGAAGCGGCCCGGTCAACTGCGCCGCCGGCACCCGGATCGCGGTGCCGATCCACAGCCCGATCAGGGCGAAAACGAAAGTCAGCACGATATCCATCGCCTGGGCCGCTTGCGTGGAGGTGGATAGCCCCGCCGCCGACCCGACCGGCGCCCCTTCGTAAATCGAAATCGCGACCGGCAGGATCATCACAACGACGATGATCCGCAGAAACTGCATGATCGTCAGCACGCGGATATCCGCCCCGTCCTCCTCGCCAAACGCGATGGACTCCAGCAGCCCGCCGGGCGTGCCCGAGTAAAAGGCCGTATGCTTGTCGAGCCCGCCCAACCGGCGAAAAATCAGGTAGTTGCCACCATGCGCCAGAACCACGAAGGCGATCACGGCAGGGATCGACACCGCCATCTTCGGAAGCAGCGCCAGCAATTCCGGCGAAACCTGCGCCCCGATCATCACCCCGATGACGCCCACGAAAACCTGCCGGATGCGCGGCGGGAACTCGTAGCCCATGGGGAAGCTCGGCCCCCAGCGCATCGCGATCACGGCAGACGAGATCAGGCTCCCCAGCATGAAGGGCAGCGGTGTCCCCAGCCACATGAAGACGACGCCCAGCGCGGCTCCCGATGCAAGGATCAGCGCGGAGAACGCCCAGTGCGACAGGGGGGCGAGGTTGGGAGGGGACAATCGGGCCATCGGTTCGGGTTACGACGCCTGCGGCCCGGGAACAAGCCACGGCACGGTCGAGACTGGTCCCTTCTCACGATACGGTCAACGCGCGCGGCGTTAAGGGTCCCGACCGCCCGCGATCGCGCATATGGGTTTCATATACAAATCATATGGAAATCATACGCCCTGTGCGGGGCGGATTTAGCCGGTTAACGCGCCTTGCGACCCCGGCTTAATCCGAGATGAACCGCTTCAACGAGAAGGCTTCCTGCCCCTCCATGAGCGGCTGCGCGGTCTGCATATGCGCCGTCATGATCGCCCGCGCCGCCTTGCTGTCGCCCTCTTTCAACGCCTCCAGCAACCGGGTCTGATAATCGCGCCCCCGCGCCCAGAGATCAAGGTTGATAGGGGTGTAAAGACGACGCGAAACCGTGATGTCCGACAGAATGGTCAGCATGAAACCAATCACGAAGGATAACAAAGGGTTAGATGTCTGGTCCGCCAGGACTTTGTGGAACCTGAGCGAGGCCACATGCTGGTCGCGCTCCTCCTCATCGGTGGTCGCCGGTTCGGCATAGGAAGCAAGGATCGCCTCAAGGTCTTCGATCACGCGCGGCGGCAGGTTGCCCGCAAGGCTGGCCACCAGCTCCGGCTCCAGAACCCGGCGCAACTGGTACACGTCCGAGATGGTCAGGTCCTTGAAATAAAAGTAATTTCCCAACAGCGCCTCGGCACGTTCCCGCGACACTTCGTGCACGAAAGTGCCTCCCCCCGGCCCGGTCCGCGACTTCACCAGACCCTGCGCATCCAATATCCGAAGCGCCTCGCGGATCGTGCCTTTCGCCATCCCGAAGCGTTCGATCAACTCCGGTTCAGACGGGATACGATCGCCCGGCACAAGCCCCTCGGTCACGATAAATTTCTTTATAGATTCAGCAACTTGCGCGGGGCGCGACAGCTTTTGACCGCTCAGTTCAGAGCGGGTGGAAACAGGCTGCATACTGATCCCCTCCCATGGCTTCGAGGCGCGGCTCTTCTCGCCTGCATTGGTCGGTCGCACGCGGGCATCGCGTGGCGAATGCACAGCCCGGTGGCGGGTTCAACGGGTCCGGAAGCTCGCTGTCTTTCTGCTCCGGCGCTTTCAAAGGCCGTCCCACCACGGGTGCGGACTCCGCGAGCAGCTTGGTATAGGGATGGCGCGGATTGGCAAAGACCTCTTCCGCCTTCCCGATCTCCACGACCGACCCGAAGTAGAGCACGACAATCCGGTCAGACACCGCTTCGACCACGGCTAAGTCGTGGGAAATAAAGAGATATGTCAACCCGAACTCGCCCTTCAGATCGCGCAGTAGATTGAGCACCTGCGCCTGCACCGACACGTCCAAAGCCGACACGGGCTCATCCAGAATGATGATCCGGGGCGCTGCCGCAAGCGCGCGCGCCACCCCGATCCGCTGCGCCTGCCCGCCGGAAAACTCGTGCGGGTAACGTTCCAGGAACTCGGACCTCAGGTTCACGCTGTCGAAAATCTCGCCGATCCGCTTGTCACGCTCCGCCCTCCCCATTCCATAGAGCCGCTTGAGCGGGACTTCCATGATCTGCTTGATCGTCTTGCGCGGGTTGAGCGACGACACCGGATCCTGAAACATGTACTGGATCAACCGCCCGAACTTGGCCGGGTCGGCATTGTCCAATGCCTTGCCTTCGATCTCGATGGTCCCCTCGGTCGGCTCCAAGAGCCCCACGAGCATCCGTGCCAACGTGGACTTTCCGCAGCCGGATTCCCCAACGATCCCAAGGGTTTCTCCGGTCGGCACCTCAAAGCTCATCGGCCGCACCGCACGCACGCCGGCCTTTTGCCGCCCGAACAACCCACCCGAGATCGGAAAGGTCTTGGCCAGACCGTCGACTTTCAGAGCGATACTCATGCGATCTCCTCCTCGGGATGAATGCATCGGACAGCGCGGGTGCCGGAGCCTGCCAACGCGATCTCGCCTCGCGAACAGGCCTCGGTGGCCTTGTCGCAGCGGGGCGCAAAGGCGCAGCCGGGCGGCAGGTCGGACACCATCGGCGGCAGGCCCGGAATGGCCTCCAGCCTGCGCTTGCCGCCACCCAGTTCCGGCACACAGGCCATCAGACGTTTGGTATAGGGATGCGCGGGATGATCGAGGACGTCGGTGGTCGTCCCCTGCTCCACGATCCGCCCGCCGTAAAGCACCGCGACCCGGTCACAAAGCTGCGCCACCACGCCGAAGTCATGGGTGATAAAGACAATGGCCAGCCCCCGCTCGCGCCGCAGATCGTCAAGCAAGGCCAGGATTTGCGCCTGCACGGTCACGTCCAAGGCAGTCGTCGGCTCATCCGCGATGATCACGTCGGGGTCATTGGCCAGCGCCATGGCAATCCCGACCCGCTGCCGCATTCCGCCCGACATTTCATGGGGATAGCTCCTGATCCGGCTTTCCGGGTTGGGAATACGGACGGACTTCAACAGGTCCACCGCCTTGGCCCGCGCTTCCTTGTCGGACATCTTGTGGTGGACCTGGATGGCCTCCATCAACTGGTCCCCGACACGGTAGAGCGGATGCAATGTCGAAAGCGGATCCTGGAAGATATAGGCAACCTTGTCGCCGCGTTTCCGGCGCAGGCTCTCGAAGGGCGCAGACAGCAAATCCTCCCCCTCGTAGCGCACCGCGCCCCCGGTCACCACACCGGGAGGCGAGGCGACAAGCCCCATCACCGACAACGCTGTCACCGACTTGCCCGAGCCACTTTCCCCGATCACGCCAAGGCACTCGCCGGGGTTCACGAAGAGCGTCACATCGTTGACCGCGCGGTAGACCCGCTTGCCGACGTGGAACTGCGTCTCAAGGTTCTGGATATTCAGAAGCCCCTTCTGATCATCTGTCGGAATGTCGCCCTTGCGCTCGACCAAAGTCTGCGCCCGCGGCCGCGCCAACGCGCCAGAGCGTAACCGCGGGTCGAGCGCATCGCGCACCCCGTCACCCAGGAGGTTGATCGACATGACGATCAGGAAAATCATGATCCCCGGAATGATCGAGGTATGCGGGTCCGTTATCAGCGCCGACCGCGCCTCGCCCAGCATCGAACCCAGATCGGCCTGCGGAGGCTGGCTCCCCAGCCCGAGAAACGACAGCCCTGCGGTCTCCAGGATCATCCAGCCCACGGTCGTGGACATGGCGATAACGATGGTCGAGAGCACGTTGGGCAAAAGCTCGGTCAGGATGATCCGGGTGTGCCCCATGCCCGCCAGCCGCGCGGCATCAATGAATTCGCGCCCCGCCAGGCCCACGGTGATCCCCCTGATATTTCTTGCGAAAAACGGGATGTTCACCGCGGCCACCGCGATCAGCGCGTTGAACAGGCCCGGTCCAAGTGCTGCGACAATGGCGAGCGCCAGCAGGATATAGGGAAAGGCCATCAGCATATCGATACCGCGCATGATGATGTTGTCGGCGCGCCCGCCGAAATAGCCCGCGATGATGCCCACCGCCGAGCCGATGGTTCCGGCGATCAGCGCCGCCGAGATGCCGACGCCAAGCGACAGCCGCGTGCCATGCAGGAGACGGGCCAAAAGATCACGCCCCAGGTGATCGGTGCCCAGCAGGTGACCGTCCGACAAGGGGGGCAGAAACCGGTTCGAGGTGTTGGTCACGTCCGGGTCCTGCAAGGGAAGCAGCGGGATCAGCACGACGAGCAGCAGGATCAGCCCGAGAACCACCGCCCCCATGGCCGCAAGCCGGTTGCGAAACAGAAGCTTGAGAAAACTCATGTCTTGATCCTCGGGTCGAGCAGCGATTGCGCCACGTCCACGCAGATGTTGAAGAAGACATAGCAGGCGGCGACGAAGACCACCCCGCCCTGCACCAGAAGAATGTCACGGGTCAGGATCGCATCGACCAGCATCCGCCCGACGCCGGGCCATTGAAACACGATCTCGATAAAGACCGACCCGGAGAGCACGAAGCCCGCCTGGATGCCGAGCACCGGGATGATCGACACCATCGCGGCCCGCAGCGCGTGACCGTAAAGCACCTTGCGCTCCCCCACGCCCTTGGCGCGCGCGGTGCGGATGTAGTCCTGGCGCAGCACCTCCAGCATGGCCGAGCGGGAAAGCCGCGCGATCACGCCGGTCGCCACCACCGCCAGCGCGAAGGCCGGCATGACGAGGTGACGCGCGAGGTCTGGCAGATCGCCGCCCCCGTAGATCGCATACATGCCCGAGACCGGCAGCCAGCGCAGGTTCACCGCGAAAAGCAGGATCATCATCATCCCGAGAAAGAACGACGGCACCGAGATCCCGATCAATACCGTGAAGGTGATCGCCTTGTCCGCGAACCCGTATTGCTTCGCCGCCGAAATGACGCCCGCCAGAATACCGAGCACTGAACAGATCACAAAGGCGGTCCCGGCGAGGATGAGCGTCGCGTTGAACCGCTCCAGGATCTCGTCCAGCACGGGTCGGTTCAGGGAAAACGACCGCCCGAAATCGCCGGTGAGCATATTGCCGAGCCAGATGAAATAGCGCGCGACCAAGGGCTGATCCAACCCGAGATCACGGTTCAGCTTCTCCACGTTCTCAGGTGTCGCGTAGCTGCCCAGAATGGCCATCGCCGGATCACCCGGGATCATCGCCATGATGAGAAACACGATGATCGTGATACCGAGCAAGACCGGGATCGCCGAGACCAGCCGTTTCAAGATGTAGGAGCCCATGGGGATACCCAGCGCAGAGCTGCACCTGCGTCCTTCTCTGGTTTCAAAATACCTTGGAGGGGGTCCGGGGGAGGCAACGCCTCCCCCGGCTGGTCGCCCCGGGCCGTGCCCGGGGCGAAACCCTTAGTTCTTCACCACGCCTTCAAGTTCGAGCAGGAAGGAAGGTTGCAGCGCGAAGTTTTCCACGCGATCCGTGGTCACCGCGTTCTGTTTCCAGTTCGCGACGAACACCCACGGCGCGTCGTCCTGCACGATTTCCTGCATCTCTTTGTAAAGCGCCGCGCGCTCGTCCTGATCCGTGGACACGCGTGCTTTCTCAAGCAGCTCGTCCACCTCTGGGTTCGAATAATAGCCCGAGTTGAAGCCGCCGTTTTCGGGGAAGGCATCGGTGCGCAAAGCGAGGTAGGGCAGCGTATCCGGGTCGTTCGTCATCCACGCCATTTCGGCCATGTCGGCCTTGCCTTCGAGGCCCGGGTTCACTTCCCCGAGGAAGGTGTTCCATTCGTAGGTTTCGATCTTCACGTCGAACCCGACCGCGTTCAGGTCGGCCTGGATGGCCGTGCCCATCGGGATCGGATCGAGCATACCCGAGCCACCTTCGGTCACGTAGAAGGTCAGTTCCGCGCCCTCGGCACCTGCTTCGGCCAGCAGTTCCTTGGCCTTCTCGGGATCGTAGGGATAGGGATCGAGGCTATCGTTATAGGCCCAGGCAAAGGCCGGCGGGGTCGGACCCGCTGCCACGTCCGCTGTGCCTTCGAGCACCTCGTTCACCAGCGCCTCCTTGTTGACCGCGTAGTTCGCGGCCTGACGCACAAGCTTGTCGGCAAAGGGGCCTTCCTTGGCATTCAGGATCAGGAACCACACGTGCGGGCCGGCTTGCTCGACCACCTGGTATCCCTCGCCCTGGAATTCGCTCAGCGCGGTGGGCGGCACTTCGACCATCATGTCGATCCCACCCGAGAGCATCTCCGCCACGCGGGTGTTTGCATCGGTGATCGGGCGGAAGACCACGGCCTCGGTGCCCGCGGGGTCGCCCCAGTAATCCGGGTTGCGCTCGATCACGACCGCCTCGTTGGAGCGCCACTCAGCGAAAGTGAACGGGCCCGTGCCGACCGGGTTGCGCCCGAAGTCTGCGCCGCTGGCCTCCACGGCAGCGGGCGACACGATGAGGCCCGTGGGATAAGCGAGGTTCGACAGGAACGGCGCGTAGGGTTCGTTCAGCGTGAATTTCACGGTGTACTCGTCCACGGCTTCGGTCGAGGCCACGGAGGAGAAGAAGAAGGCCAGCGGGAACGGCCCGGTGTCGTGGTAGGGGTGATCTTCGTTCAGCATCCGGTCGAAGTTGAACTTCACCGCCTCGGCATTGAACGGCGTGCCGTCGTGGAACATCACCCCCTCGCGCAGTTTGAAGGTGTATTCGGTGCCGTCCTCCGACACCTCCCAGCTTGTCGCCAAGGCAGGCTCGACTTCCAGAGTGCCGGATTTGTACTGCACGAGACCCTCGTAGAGGTTCACGAGAATCCGGAAATCGTTCACGGCGGTCACAGCCGCCGGATCGAGCGCTTTCGGCTCGGCGATCTGGCCGACGATCAGCACACCGGGCGGGGTCTGCGCGATCGCGGGGGCAGTGGTGAGCCCCAAACCCGCGATCAACGCGGTCGAGGCAGCGGCGGCGAAGAGACCGCGGCGGGTCAGAGAATACAAGGACATTGAGCAACTCCCATGTTGGCTGTCGGATGATCTGTTTTTGTTATAGTTGGATTCAAATTATCATGATTAATTGACCTGTCAAATTTTTCATGATTAATTTTGATCATAGGAGATGCCATGACGTTTTCACTTCTCGTGCGCGACCCGGAGACGGGTCAGATCGGCGGCGCGGCCACGACCGGGTCGCTTTGCGTGGGCGGCTGGGTCCTGCGCGGGCGCTGGGGCGCGGGGATGTCGGCGTCGCAAGGGGCCTCTCCGTCGACGCTCTGGGGGGAGGCTGCCATTGAGAAAATGGCCCAAGGGTCAGGTGCTTCGGACGTGGTAGCCGCCCTGACCGCGGCCGATGCCGGGCGCCACTTCCGGCAACTCTCCGCACTCGACATGACCGGCCATTGCGCGGCCTTCACCGGAAACCTCAACACGCCCGAGATGGGCGAGATGATCTTTCCGAACGGCGTTGCGGCGGGCAACCTTCTCGCCTCGCCCGCCGTGATCCCGGCCGTGGTGGAAGCCTTCCGGGACGGACAGGGCAGCCTCGGCGAACGCCTGATCGCGGCGCTTTTTGCCGGCAGCGCGGCGGGAAGCGATTCGCGCGGGCTTCTGTCGGCAGCTCTCCTGGTTCTCGCCCCGGACAAAGCCCCGCTCACCCTGCGGGTGGATTACTCGACCGACCCCCTCGCCGCGCTCTCCGAGCTTCATGACCGCGCAACCTCGGGCGACTACGCCTTCTGGGCGCAGCAGGTGCCGACCGTGAACGACCCGGAGCGCGGCCTTGACTGATTGGGGACAGATCGCGGCGGATCGGCTGGAAACCATCGCGCGGTGCTCCGAACCCGGACCGGGCGTGACCCGCCTGCCCTTCACACCGGAACATGGGGCCGCCAGGGACGAGATCACGCGTTGGATGAAAGCCGCGGGCATGAACGTCACGCTCGACGCGGCGGGCACGCTGGTCGGGCGCACCGGCCCGGAGGACGGGCCGACATTCTACATGGGGTCACATCAGGATTCGGTGCGCGAAGGTGGTGCCTATGACGGGATCATGGGTATCGCCCTGGCCTGCCTCGCGGTCGAAAAGCTCGCGAACGAAGGCGTGGAGCTGCCCTTCGCGGTCGAGGTCCTGGCCTTTGCCGACGAAGAAGGCGTGCGCTTTCCGACCGCGCTCATCGGTCCCCGCGCCTTGGCGGGCACCCTGGACCCGGCGGTGCTGTCGCTTGCGGACCGGAACGGGGTTACCATCGCCGATGCCCTGGGCGATTTCGGCTGCAATCCGCAAGGCATTCGGAAACTCGCACGCAGCCCGGACGCGGCCATCGGCTATCTTGAAGCCCATATCGAACAGGGGCCGGTCCTGGAGTGTGAAGATGAGGCGCTTGGCGTGGTCACGGCGATCTGCGGCATCGAGCGCCACAGCGTCGTCTTCCGTGGCGAGACCGGGCACGCCGGAACACTCCCGATGGAGGGCCGCCGCGACGCGCTCGTGGGTGCGAGCGATTTCATCACCACCGCGCATATTGCCGGGCTGGAAGAACCGGAGCTTCGGGTCACCGTTGGCGAGGTTCAAGTCTCCCCCAACGTGGTCAACGCCGTCCCGCGCGAGGTGACGCTGACATTGGAGATCCGTGCCCCCGAAGACCCATTGCGCGAGGCGGCCGGCGCTTTACTCACCCGGAAAGCCAAAGAGATTGCCCAGCGCTGGGGCTTGGACCTCGATATAGGCCGCACCTATCACCAACCGGCGCAACCCTGCGACCCCGGCTTGCGAGACGCGCTCACCGACGCGGTGCAGGCCAACGGCGGTCGCGGTGTCGCCCTGGCCTCCGGCGCGACCCATGACGCCTCCGCCATGGCCGACCTGTGCCCCATCGCCATGCTTTTCGTGCGGTGCCGAGATGGCGTCAGCCACGTGCCCGAAGAATTCGCCTCGGCCAGCGACATGCGTGCCGCGATTGAAACCATGGCGGCGTTCCTCACCACGATCGACCCGACACCTGAAAAATAAGCCGAAACCCGGTTGAAAGCTTCTGTCACAGGGTCACTCTCGGACCCTCATGATCGACAGCGCTATCGCCCACTAGGTCTGGCAACCAAGGCCCCAAGCCTCAGTTTTGGCGCGGGGTGCGGAAAACACGTCTGGTTTCGCCGCTCCAACGTGGCGTGCTGTTTGACAGCCCTGCCGATCCCGGCAACAACCTTTCCGATGACGCCAAAAGTCATGTTACCGTTTTTCGCCTATATCGAAATACCGGTAACATTTCCCTTGCGTCGAATCAGCGCAACCCATATCCCGACCATGCGGTCGGAGAAGCGAACAGGTCTGACCCGGGAGGAAATATGTCCGAAGCCTATATCTGCGATGCAACCCGCACGCCCATTGGCCGCTACGGCGGCGCCCTGTCGTCGGTGCGCACCGATGACCTTGCTGCCTTGCCGATCAAGGCATTGATGGAGCGTAACCCTTCGGTGGATTGGTCGCTGGTCGATGACGTGATCTATGGCGATGCCAACCAGGCGGGCGAAGACAACCGTAACGTTGCACGCATGGCAGCCCTCCTCGCCGGACTGCCGGTCGAGGTGCCGGGCACCACCGTGAACCGGCTTTGCGCCTCCGGTATGGATGCGGTCGGCATGGCTTCGCGCGGGTTGAAGGCGGGCGACTACGATCTCGCCATCGCCGGCGGCGTGGAAAGCATGAGCCGCGCGCCTTTCGTCATGCCCAAGGCCGCGAGCGCGTTTTCCCGCGCCAACGCCGTCTACGACACCACCATTGGCTGGCGCTTCGTGAACAAGAAAATGGATGCCGAGCACGGCACCCATTCGATGCCCCAGACTGCCGACAACGTGGCCGCGGACTACAACATCAATCGCGAAGACCAGGACGCTTTCGCGGTGCGCAGCCAGGCCAAATGGACCGAAGCCAACGAGGCCGGGTATTTCAAGGACGAAATCACGCCTGTCGAAGTGCCGCAGCGCAAGGGCGATCCGGTCGTCGTGGACACGGACGAGCACCCGCGCCCCGGGACGGGCATGGAGCAGCTTGCGAAACTCAAGGGGGTGAACGGCCCTGATCTGACCGTGACCGCGGGCAATGCCTCGGGCGTCAACGACGGCGCCGCGGCCATCCTGATGGCCTCCGAGGCGGGCGTGAAGGCCCATGGTCTGACGCCCATGGCCCGTGTCGTCGCGATGCAAGCGGCCGGCGTGGAACCCCGTGTCATGGGCATCGGTCCGGTTCCGGCGACCCGCAAGGTGCTCGCGAAAACCGGGCTCACCGTGGACGACATGGATGTGATAGAATTGAACGAGGCATTTGCCTCCCAGGGTCTCGCAACCCTGCGTGAACTGGGCATCGCCGACGACGATCCGCGCGTAAACCCGCAAGGCGGCGCCATCGCCATCGGCCACCCATTGGGCATGTCGGGCGCACGCCTTGTGCTCACCGCAGCCTATCAATTGAAACGCACCGGTGGGCGCTATGCGCTTTGCACCATGTGCGTGGGCGTCGGCCAGGGCGCCGCCGTCATCATCGAGCGGGTGTAACCGCTTCAACCGGGCCGGCTGGCCCAAGGAGGACCGATATGTACGCACAAATGGTCAAATCCACCGGCACGGGCGTGAAATCGCTCGACGAAATGGAGCCGGAAGAGCGCGCCTTTCAGGAAAAGGTCGATGCCGATATTCGCATCGAAGCCCGCGACTGGATGCCGGAAGGCTACCGCAAGACGCTGATCCGCCAGATCGGACAGCACGCGCACTCGGAAATCGTGGGCCAGCTCCCGGAAGGCAACTGGATCACCCGCGCCCCCACGCTGGAGCGCAAGATGATCCTTCTGGCCAAGGTGCAGGACGAGGCCGGTCACGGTCTCTACCTCTACTCCGCCGCCGAAACCCTGGGCGTGACCCGCGACGAGATGACCGAGATGCTGCTGTCGGGGAAGATGAAATACTCCTCGATCTTCAACTATCCCACGCTGACCTGGGCCGACATCGGCGCGGTCGGCTGGCTGGTCGATGGCGCGGCTATCATGAACCAGGTGCCGCTTCAGCGCACTTCCTACGGCCCCTACTCCCGCGCGATGATCCGCATCTGCAAGGAAGAAAGCTTCCACCAGCGTCAGGGCTACGACATCATGATGAAGATGGCCAAGGGCTCCGAGGCGCAGAAACGCATGGCACAGGATGCGCTCAATCGCTTCTGGTATCCCTCGCTCATGATGTTCGGTCCCTCGGACGCCAACTCCGTGCATTCCGAACAGAGCATGGCGTGGAAGATCAAGATCAACTCGAACGACGAGCTGCGCCGGAAATTCGTGGATCAGACCGTGCCGCAGGCCGAATACCTCGGCCTTACAGTTCCCGACGACACGCTGGCGTGGAACGAGGAAAAAGGTGGCTACGATTTTGCCGAGCCGGACTGGGACGAGTTCTTCGACGTGCTCAAGGGCGCAGGCCCCGCGAACCACGACCGTCTGGAAGCACGCAAGACCGCTTGGGATGACGGCGCATGGGTCCGCGACGGCCTGACCGCGCATGCCGAAAAGAAACGCACCGCCAAAGTGGCGGCGGAATAAGGAGACGCATCATGAGCAAAGAATGGCCTCTCTACGAGATTTTCATTCGCGGCCAGCATGGCCTGAGCCACCGTCACGTGGGCAGCTTGCACGCGCCCGACGCGGAGACCGCGATCAAGAACGCGCGTGACGTCTACACGCGGCGCAACGAAGGCGTGTCGATCTGGGTGGTGGAAGCCGCCGCGATCACCGCGACCGCGCCGGGCGACAAGGGTCCGATTTTCGAACCGTCGGAGAGCAAGATTTACCGCCACCCGACGTTTTACGACATCCCCGACGAAATTGGGCACATGTGATGGCAGACGCTCTGTTTGAAAGCCTCCTTCGCCTGGGCGACAACGCTCTCATCCTCGGCCACCGAGTTTCCGAATGGTGCGGCCATGCCCCTGTTCTGGAAGAAGATATCGCGCTGGCCAACACGGCGCTGGACCTCTTGGGCCAGACCAACCTCTGGCTGGAATACGCGGGCGAAGTGGAGGGCAAAGGCCGCTCTGCCGATGATCTCGCCTTCCTGCGCGATGCCTGGGATTTCCGCAACGTGCTGCTGGTCGAGCTGCCCAATGGCGATTTCGGCCAGACCATCCTGCGCCAGTATCTCTATGACCAGTTCAACCTGATGAACCTCGAAGCGCTCAAGGGGTCCAAGGACACCCGTGTCTCGGAGATCGCCGAAAAGGCCGCGAAAGAGGCTGCGTATCACGTGGAACGCTCCCGCGGAACCGTGGTGGGGCTGGGCGACGGCACCGAGGAAAGCCACCGGCGGATGCAGGATGCACTGAACATCCTCTATCCCTACGCGCTGGAGCTGTTCATCACCGACGAAGTGGACGCCGAGATGGCAAAGGCCGGGATCATCCCCGACCCGAAGTCGCTCGAAGACACCTATCTCGCCGCCGTTGGTGCGACGATTTCCGAAGCGACTCTGGAACTGCCGCAGGCCCACTTCGGGCATCGCGGTTCGGGCCGCGACGGGCGGATGCACACCGAGCACCTTGGCCACATCCTGACCCAGATGCAGTGGTTGCAGCGCGCCTATCCCGGGCAGAGCTGGTAAAGCCATGCGCCCGTCCATTGATCAGATCTGGGACTGGCTCGGGGAGGTTCCCGACCCGGAAATCCCGGCGATCAGCCTCGTTGACCTGGGCATCATCCGGGACGTGGGCTTTGACGGCGACACCTGTGTCGTGACCGTCACCCCCACCTATTCCGGCTGCCCTGCAACCTCGGTCATCAACATGGAGATCGAAGCAGCCCTGCGCGAGCAAGGTCTGGAGAAGATCGAGTTGAAGCGGCAATTGTCACCTGCCTGGACCACGGACTGGGTGTCCGACGCAGGACGCGAGAAGTTGGAAAAATACGGGATAGCCCCGCCACAACCGGCAGGCGGCCCCGAAAAATGTCCGATTTGTGCAAGCACGAACCTCGAGCTGCTCAGCCAGTTCGGATCAACCCCCTGCAAGGCGCAATGGCGGTGCAAAGACTGTCTTGAGCCTTTCGACTATTTCAAGTGCATCTGAGGAGGCACCCATGGCCCGTTTTCACGAACTCGAAGTCACCGATATTCACAAGACGATCCGCGATGCGGTCGTGGTCACTCTAGCCCCCGTCAACGGTGCGGCCTCGGAGTTTGACTTCACCCAGGGCCAGTACCTGACCTTCAAGCGCAACTTCGACGGCGAGGAAATCCGCCGCTCCTACTCGATTTGCGCGGGCAAGCAGGACGGCAAGCTGCAAGTCGGCATCAAGCGCGTCGATGGTGGCGCTTTTTCGACATGGGCGAACGAAGACCTGCGCGTCGGCGACCGCGTCGAAGCCATGCCACCGATGGGCAAGTTTTTCACCCCGCTCGACGCGGAGGCGGAACGCGCTTACGTGGGCTTCGCGGGCGGCTCCGGCATCACCCCGGTCCTGTCCATCCTGCGCACGACGCTGGAGGCGGAACCGAAAAGCACCTTCACGCTGGTCTATGCGAACAAGGGCGTGAACACGATCATGTTCCGCGAAGAGCTTGAAGACCTGAAAAACACCTACCTTGGCCGCCTCTCGGTGATCCACATCCTGGAAACCGATGCGCAGGAGATCGACCTGTTCACCGGGCTGGTCACCGAACAGAAGGTCGCCGACCTGATCCGTTTCGGCTTCCTCGACGCCGACAACATGGACACCGCCTTCATCTGCGGCCCGGAGCCGATGATGCTGGGTATTGCCGAGGGGCTGAAGAAAGCCGGTCTCGCCGAAGACCAGATCAAGTACGAGCTTTTCGCCTCCGCCCAACAGGGGCGCCTGACCCGTCGCGTCGTGTCCAAGGACGGCGCACAGGCGCAGGGCGATATCGAACTGGTTGTCACGCTGGACGGTGCCACCCGCACCATCCGCGCACCGCGCGACACGGCGGTGCTGGACGCCGCCCGTGCCGAGAACATCGACGCGCCCTATTCCTGCAAGGCCGGGGTCTGTTCGACCTGCCGCTGCAAGGTGATCGAGGGCGAGGTCGAGATGGTCACGAACAACGCGCTGGAGGATCACGAGGTCGAAAAGGGCTACGTGCTGTCGTGCCAGTCCTTCGCGCTTACCGACCGCGTGGTTCTGGACTACGACCAGTAATCACGCGATGACGGTATAGGGCGGATCGAGCGGGTATTCTTCGAGGTTCGCCCCTGGCCCGATCCGGTCGATCACCGCGAACAAACCCGGAGCGGCGAGCGGCGTCAGCACGCCGTGCCATGTGCCCCGGTGGAAATTCACCGCCTGCCCCGGTGCGGTCAGAAACGCCCGTGGCGTTCCCGGCCTGCCGCCCTCGTCCGGCGCGACGATGACCAGGAACCCGTCCATGGACATCGGCACGAAGCACTGGCTCCCGTCCGGGTGCCGCTCCACCAGATCGAGGGAATATGGCAGCGCGCGCGGCTCGGCTTTGAACAGGCTGACCCCTGCCCGCCCGTCAGCGAAATCGAGCGTTGCCCGGTCGTGATAGCGCCCGCATAGGCCCTGATTGATGATCTTGTCCGGCGCGCCTGCCGTGTCGAGCACATCCCCGAAGGGCGCAAACGCCTCCGCGGTCAGCGGCTCGGCTTTGATCTCCCGGCTCATGGCAGCATGTCCTTCAGGCGGAACATCGCGATCCGCTCAACCTGTTTGCAGGCCTCTTCGAACTCGGTCTCGGTATAGTTGCTAACCCGCCGTTTGAAAGCGTTGAGGATACCGTCCTTGTCATGATCGCGCACCGCGATGATGAAGGGGAAGCCGTGTTTCGCGACATAGGCGTCGTTCAATTCGGTAAAGGCCGCGCGTTCTTCGTCCGTGAGCGCGTCCAGCCCCGCGCTCGCCTGTTCCGCCGTGCTTTCGGCGGTCAGTCGTTTTGCCGCCGCAAGCTTGCCCGCGAGGTCCGGGTGCGCGGTCAGCACGCCCAGACGCTGCGCGTGTGAGGCTGAGCGAAACACCCGCGCAAGCGCGTTGTGCAGGCCGATCGCGCTGTCGTGAGCCGGGCCAAGCTCCAACGCCCAGGCGCCTTCGGCAATCCAGGCAGAATGTTCGAAGATACCCCCGAATTCCTTCACGAAAGCCTCTTTGCCCATCAGATGGGGTCTGGCCTGCGCAACCGGCGGATGCACTTCCGCCCAATGTCGCGCGATGTCGATCCGGCGCGGCGTCCAGACACCTTCGAACCCTTGGATATAGTCGATAAAGCGTTTCAGACCCATCACGCGCCCCGGTCGTCCAATCAGGCGACAATGCAGGCCGATGCTCATCATCGCGGGCTTGCCCGCCATGCCTTCGGCATAGAGCGCGTCGAAACTATCCTTGAGATAGGTGAAAAAATGCTCGCCCGTGTTGAACCCCTGCGCCGTGGCAAAGCGCATGTCGTTGGCGTCCATCGTGTAGGGAATGATAAGCTGGTCGCGCCCGCCCACCTGCATCCAATAGGGCAGATCGTCGTCGATCGTGTCAGACACATAGGCCATCTGCCCCGTCTCCGCCGCCAGCCGCACCGTGTTCATCGAGCAGCGCCCGGTATACCACCCCTCGGGTGGCGTGCCGACGACTTCGGTGTGCAGCCGGATCGCCTCGGCAATCGCCGCGCGTTCCTCGTCCTCCGGCATATCCTTGTGTTCGACCCATTTCAGGCCGTGCGACGCCACTTCCCAATCGGCTTCGATCATGGCCGCGACCTGCACCGGCGAGCGGGCGAGCGCGGTAGCGACACCGTACACGGTGGGTTTGATCCCGGCCCCGGTGAACAGGCGATGGAGCCGCCAGAACCCGGCGCGTGCGCCGTAGTCGTAGATCGATTCCATGTTCCAGTGGCGCTGACCGGGCCACGCCGCCGCGCCGACAATCTCGGACAGGAAGGCTTCTGATGCGGCATCGCCGTGCAGGATGTTGTTCTCGCCACCCTCTTCGTAGTTCACCACGAATTGCACCGCGATCCGTGCCCCTCCCGGCCACTTCGGGTCCGGTCGATCCGCCCCGTAGCCGCGCAAATCTCTTGGATATCTCGTCGCTTCGACCATGCCACCCTGCCTGTCGCGTTCCAGTAAAGTTCAACCGCCCGGAAAAAAGCGTTTCATCTGCCCAAGGGATAAGCACTTGTGAATGAATTGGAAACGGTTTTCACTCTCCCCTTGCGGGGCGCGCCGTTTGGCTGTCCTGCTTTGCCGGGAACAAAGGGACTGATGAAAAGATGAGCGGATACCTGACAACCCATGTGCTCGACACCGCGCGCGGATGCCCTGCCGAGGGGATCGAGATCGCGCTCTACCGCGTGTCCGGCAATTCGCACAAGAAGATCGCGACGGCGACCACCAATGCGGACGGGCGCACGGATACGCCGATCCTTCCTGCGGACGCCTTCAAGACCGGCACCTACGAGCTGATCTTCTTCGCGGGCGATTACCTTCGGGCCACCGGGCAATCAACGGACGATCCGCTGTTTCTCGACGCTATCCCGATCCGTTTCGGCATGAGCGACGCCAAGGCGCACTACCACGTGCCGCTCCTGCTCTCGCCCTACGGTTATTCGACATACAGGGGAAGCTGACATGACCGGCATCATACTCATGGACTGGCTGGAATTCGCGGTGCGCTGGCTTCATGTCGTGACCGCCATCGCGTGGATCGGCTCTTCGTTTTACTTCATCGCCCTGGACCTGGGCCTGCGCCCCTCCGCCGACCGGCGCGAAGGCGTTTCGGGCGAGGCCTGGCAGGTGCATGGCGGCGGCTTCTATTTCATCCAGAAATACATGATCAGCCCGGCCCGGATGCCCGAGGAACTGACCTGGTTCAAATGGGAGAGCTATTCGACATGGCTGTCGGGTGCGGCGCTCCTGATCCTCGTCTACTACGTCGGTGCCGACATGTATCTCGTCGACATGACCAAGATGGAAATGCCGCTCTGGGCCGGGATCGCCATTTCGGCCGCTTCGCTCACCATCGGCTGGTTGGTCTATGACCGGCTCTGCAAATCAGGCCTCGCCGAGCGTCCCACGCTTTTGATGGTGCTCCTGTTCATCCTGCTGATGGCCATGGGATACGGCTATAACCAGATCTTCACCGGGCGCGCCGTGCTTCTCCACTTGGGCGCGTTCACCGCGACGATCATGACGGCCAACGTCTTTTTCACGATCATTCCGAACCAGCGGATCGTGGTCGCGGACCTCAAGGCCCAGAAGACGCCGGACGCCAAGTACGGCAAGATCGCCAAGCTGCGCTCGACCCATAACAATTACCTCACGCTCCCGGTCATTTTCCTGATGCTGGCGAACCACTACCCGCTGGCCTTCGCGTCGACCTATAATTGGGTCATTGCCGGGCTGGTATTCCTGATGGGTGTTTCGATCCGGCATTTCTTCAACTCACACCATGCGCACCAGGGCTACAAATGGTGGACATGGGCAGTGACCGCGCTCCTGTTCGCGGGCGCCGTGGCGCTGTCTTTCCTCGGAACGCAGCAATCCACCTGGGAAGAAGCCGAGGCGCGGGCCTTCACCCCGCACGAGGAGAAATACGCCCAAGCCGCGGGGTTCGATGAGGTCACGGACATCGTGCTCGGTCGCTGTTCCATGTGCCATGCGCGCGAGCCGGGCTGGATCGGCATCGCGGTGGCCCCGAAAGGCGTGGTGCTGGAAACGGCGACGGATATCGCGGCCGAGGCGCATCGGATCTACCTTCACGCCGGACTCACCGACGCCATGCCGCCCGCCAATGTCTCCTACATGGAGCCCGAGGAACGCGCCGCGATCCGGGCCTGGATCGAGGCCGCGGGATAGGATCGGTTTCGCGGCGCGAGCGCCGCGACCGACCGGGGGACGCTGTCCCCCGGACCCCCTGAGGTATTTCGAAACCAGAGAGTAATAGGTCGCCTGATCTGCGAAGGCGTCTTTTCAGGCGGCAACGGGATGCCTATAAGGCCTGTGAAATCAGGAGGGTCGCGTCATGCGCACAGCCAAGGTCAGCCGCTCGACGGCGGAAACCGAGATCACGGTCGAGATCAATCTCGATGGCACCGGGGTCTACGACAACGACACGGGCGTGGGGTTCTTCGACCACATGCTGGATCAGCTGTCGCGTCACTCGCTGATCGACATGACCATCCGGGCCAAGGGTGACTACCACATCGACGACCACCACACGGTCGAAGACACCGGCATCGCGCTGGGACAGGCGTTGACGCAGGCCCTGGGCGACAAGACGGGCATCAATCGCTACGGCGAATGCCACCTGCCGATGGATGACGCGCAGGTGCGTGCCGCGCTCGACCTGTCGGGGCGCCCCTATCTTGTCTGGACCGTAGACATCCCGACCCAGAAGATCGGCACCTTCGACACGGAGCTGGTGCGCGAGTTTTTCACGGCATTCTCCGGCAATGGCGGGATCACCCTGCACGTCGACCAGCTGCACGGCTTCAATGCGCACCACATCGTGGAAGCGGCGTTCAAAGCGGTGGCGCGGGCGCTTCGCGTGGCGGTCGAAACCGACCCGCGCAAGGCCGATGCCATCCCGTCCACGAAAGGTGCGCTTTGACCACCGTTCTGATCGACTACGAAAGCGGCAACCTTCACTCCGCCGAAAAGGCTTTCCAGCGCATGGCGCAGGAGGTCGGCGCGGGCGAGGTGATCGTGAGTTCGGAGCCAGACGTCGTGGCCCGGGCGGATCGCATCGTGCTTCCGGGCGACGGGGCGTTTCCCTCCTGCCGCCAGGCGCTTTACGACCATCGGGGCATTTACGAGGCGATGGACGAGGCCGTGCACCGGCGCGGCGTGCCGTTCATGGGCATCTGCATCGGGATGCAGATGCTGGCCACGCGCGGGATGGAATACGAGGAGACCGCCGGCTTTGACTGGATCGGCGGCGAGGTCGTGCATATCGAGCCGGGTGCCGGGAAAAAGGTGCCGCACATGGGGTGGAACGATCTGGTGATCGACCATGCGCACCCCGTTCTGGATGGGATAGAAACCGGCGATCACGCCTATTTCGTCCACTCATACCACTTCCGCGTTACGGACCCGGCGCATCGTCTGGCCTATTGCGATTACGGCGAAGAGATCACGGCCATCGTCGGGCGTGACAATATCGTCGGCACGCAGTTCCACCCGGAAAAGTCACAGTCGAACGGGTTGCGCCTGATCGCCAATTTCCTGGGCTGGACGCCCTGACGGCGCACAAACGCAAACGGGGAGAGCAGCGCCCTCCCCGTCACGTCGATTGGCCAAGGCCCGAGTTACTGGAGTTTTTTCCAGTTCTGGTTCGCACAGATCAGACCACCGGCAACGCAGCCCTTGAGCGACAGTCGGTCGCCGTTGACCTTCATTTTGCCGATGTAGAGCTTGTCGTTCGCCGGGCGAAACACCTCGCCCTCATAAGCCCCATTGCCAACCGGGCTCATGCTTCGCACGATCTGAAGACCTTTGTTCGGCGACTCGTATTCCGTGCCGTCCGCCTTATAGGTCCGCACGATCGTGCCACAGACGGCCGAGCCGCATTGGCTCATCTGGACCAGGGCGAAAGAGCCATCGTCCACCTCGGTTTGCCATGTGCCGATGGCGGGGTCTTGCGCCAAGGCGGCCGAGCCGAACAGCGACAGCGCAGCGGCGAGAAAAATGCGTTTCATGGAAGTCCTCCCTTTTGAAAAGCATCGTTGAACAACTTCCACGACAATTCAACATTTACGTAAAGCCAACGTGACCTTGGGCGTTATTTCACTCGCGACCACGTCTCATTTCGGCACAACGGGCCGATACAAGCCCGAACATTCATCGAGTTGCCCTGAAGCTCGAGCTTAAGGGGCGCCGATTGGCCGGTATCGGGGCGGCGGATACGTCCGTTCTCATAGGCGCCTTGCCCGACCTCCTCCATGTTGATGACGATCGTCTTTCCAAGCGAGCCGCCCTGGATTTCTCCAGCTTTATCGAAAGTCCCGACGACCACGCCACAGGTTTTCCCACCGCAGGGTCCGAAACGGACATGCGCGTATTCGCCGTTGTAGGTGGCCGTGCGCCATATCCCTGAGAGGCTTCCATTCGCAAAAGCAGTCGAGGTGAGCGTTACGCCCATGGCGAGGGCGGCGAAAAATGCTATGTGTTTCATAGGTCCGGGTTTCCTGTGTAACGGTTCGACTTTCAAACGATTACGCAGAGGAACGAATTCGGACCGAAAATAGTTCCATGCGCCTTGTGACCAACGGTGTTTGGTTGTTTAACCCAGCCAGACTCACGACCCGGAGCCAGACCATGATCCTCTATCCTGCTATCGACCTCAAAGACGGCCAATGCGTGCGCCTGTTGCGCGGCGAGATGGACGCGGCCACGGTTTTCTCAGATGACCCTGCCGCGCAGGCGAAATCGTTCCAGGACGCAGGCTGCGAATGGGTGCACCTGGTCGACCTGAACGGGGCTTTCGCCGGAGAGCCGGTGAATGCCGCAGCAGTCGAATCGATCCTCCAAACCATTGATGTGCCTGCCCAATTGGGCGGCGGTATCCGCGATATGGCCACCATCGAGACCTGGTTGTCAAAAGGGCTGGCGCGCGTGATCCTCGGCACCGTCGCGGTGGAGAACCCCGGTCTTGTGCGCGAAGCCGCTAAGGCGTTTCCGGGCAAGGTCGCGGTCGGCATCGACGCGCGCAAGGGCATGGTTGCCACCAAGGGCTGGGCGGAAGAGACAGACGTGAACGCCACCGACCTCGCGAAATCCTTCGAAGACGCGGGCGTCGCGGCGATCATCTATACCGATATCAACCGCGACGGCGCGATGCAGGGCCCAAACATCGACGAAACGGCAGCGCTCGCCCATGCCGTGTCGATCCCCGTCATCGCGTCCGGCGGCGTGTCCTCCCTCGACGACCTGAAAGCACTCAAGTCCTGCGGGGCACCGCTGAACGGCGCGATCTCGGGCCGGGCGCTTTATGACGGAGCGCTCGACCTTTCGGCGGCGCTGGCGGTGATGAAAGCCTGATGTCCCCGCAGCCGTTCCGGCCAGTAACTCCAGCGCGTTCCTGGTCTTTTCGCCCCTCAGGTCATGGACGACCTGGGATGAGGGCGCAGGCTACATCGACCCAGCGGTGACGTTATAGGCCCCGGCGGTGCACATGGCGCTGTCGTCAGAGGCGAGAAACAGCACCATCCGTGCGACCCAGACCGGGTCGATCATGTCGGGAAGGCACTGCGCCTCCTTTTGACGCGCTTCCCCCTCGGGCGTGAGCCACAGGGTTTTCTGGCGTTCGGTCATGATCCAACCGGGAACGACGGTATTCACGCGGATATTGTCCGGGCCCAAGTCCCGCGCCATGGTCCGGGTCAGACCCTCGATCCCCGCCTTGGCGGTCGCGTAGGCCGGGAAGTTTCCGACGCTCTCATGCCAGGAATTCGACCCCATGTTCACGATGCTCCCGCCCCCGGCGCGGGCCATGCCCGGGGCGACGGCCTGGATGGCGAAGAAGGCGTGGCGCAGGTTCGTTTGAAGCCGTTCGTCCCAATACTCCGGGGTGACGTCGCGCCAGTCGTGGCGGTCGTCGTGGGCGGCGTTGTTGACCAGCACCCGCGCCGGCCCTTGCGCACCCTCCAACGTGGCGATCGCATCGCGGAGTGCGGCGATATCCGTCAAGTCGGCCTCGGCGAAGGTCACATTCGCCCCCAGCTCTTCGACCAGTGCACGCGCCGCCGTTGCGTCCCGGTCGATAAAGCCCACCTTGGCATTCTGATCCGCGAAAGCGCGCACGGTTTCCGCGCCTATTCCCGACGCGCCGCCAGTGACCACGACCGTGCGGCCGTCAAGCGAAGGGTAACCTGCAAATTCGGTCATTGGTGTCCTCCTTGCCCGGACACTCACCCGACCCGGCGCCGGGCGCAAGAGCTGATCGGTCCGCGCAAGCGACCACTGGCAAACGCCAGGCAAACGGGCTATCCCAGCATCAGGACGACAGCCCGGAGAGACCATGCTCAAGACCCGCATCATTCCCTGCCTCGACGTGGCCGACGGGCGCGTGGTCAAAGGCGTGAACTTCGTGGACCTGATCGACGCAGGCGACCCGGTGGAAGCCGCCAAGGCCTATGACGCGGCGGGCGCGGACGAGCTGACTTTCCTCGACATTCACGCAACGCATGAGAACCGGGGCACGATGTTCGACATGGTGCGCCGCACGGCAGAACAATGTTTCATGCCCCTCACCGTCGGGGGTGGCGTGCGCACCCATGACGACGTGCGCGCATTGCTGCTGGCGGGCGCGGACAAGGTGAGCTTCAATTCAGCGGCCGTTGCGAACCCCGACGTGATCGCCGAAGCCGCCAATCGCTTTGGCTCCCAATGCATCGTCTGCGCCATCGACGCCAAGACCGTCGCGGGCGGCGGCTGGGAGATTTTCACGCACGGCGGGCGCAAACCGACGGGCATCGACGCGGTTGAATTCGCCAAGACGGTGGTGGCCAAGGGCGCCGGCGAAATCCTCCTGACCTCCATGGACCGCGACGGTACGCGGTCCGGTTTCAACCTGCCGCTGACCCGCGCCATTTCCGACGCCGTTGACGTGCCCGTCATCGCCTCGGGCGGTGTCGGCACGCTCGACCACCTCGTCGAAGGTGTGACCGAAGGCGGCGCATCTGCCGTGCTCGCCGCCTCGATCTTTCATTTCGGCGATTTCACCATCCGCGAGGCCAAGGAGCACATGGCCGCCGCGGGCATCCCCATGAGGCTCGAATGACCGCGCTGGACCGACTTGCAGACACCATCGAGAAACGCCGGGGCGTGAACCCGCGCGATAGCTGGACCGCCGCGCTCTTGTCCAAAGGGCCGGAAAAATGCGCCGAAAAATTCGGTGAGGAAGCCATCGAGGCGATCATCGAAGCGGTGAAAGGCGACCGGGAGAAGCTCACCGCCGAGGCGGCTGACGTGCTCTACCACATGCTTGTCATGCTCACCGCGAGGGACGTGCCGTTCAGCGATGTCCTGGACGAGCTTGAACGGCGCGAAGGCACATCCGGCATCGCCGAGAAAGCCGCGCGCTGAGCGCCTAAACGAGCGTGATCTTCGGCGCGCCCGCTTTGACAGACCCGATCTCCCACAGCCTGCCGCCCGCCGCGACGACAGCCTCGCGCGCCGCCTCCACATCATTCGGATCAAGTGCCGCCAGGAACCCGCCGGCCGTCTGCGGATCATGTAGAAGAGCGACACGTCCCGTTTCCCCCATCCCCGAGACCGGCGCATGGTCCGCGTTCGCTGGGTAAATGGTCGAACGCACGCCCGCCTCCGCCAGAGCCTCTGCCCCGTCGAACAGGGGCACATCCTCCAGCCGGAGCGTCGCGGCCACGCCACTGGCCCGCGCGATCGCCATGAGATGACCTGCCAGCCCGAACCCGGTCACGTCCGTCATCGCGTGCGCTTTGCCAAGAGCCGCCGCAACGCCGCCTTGGCTCCGCGACAAGACCTCAAGCAAGGCCGCCACATCGCGCCCCTCGGCCTGCCCGCGCATTTCAGCGGCGAATATCGTGCCAGAGCCGATGGGCCGGGTCAGGACGAGGACATCGCCCGGTTTCGCCCCGTCCACCAGAATTGCCGGACGGTCCAGGAGCCCGGTCACCGTGAACCCAAGCACGGTTTCCGCGCCCATGGTCGTATGCCCGCCAACAATCTCCGCCCCGGCTTCGGCAAACACCTCGGCGGCCGCCGTCAGCAATTCATCCAGCACCCGTGCCTGAAGGGCCTCGGATTGACGCGGCACGGTGATCTGGGCAAGCGCGGCTTGCGGCGACGCGCCCATCGCCCAGATGTCGCCAAGGGCATGGAGGGCCGCGATGCGTGCGAAGGTCTGCGGATCCTCGGTAAACGCCCGAAGGTGGTCCGTGGTCAGCACCTGTCGCGTCTCCCCCATGGCCAGCAGCGCCGCGTCGTCCCCCGGCCCCATCAACACGTCGTCGCGCCCCGCGCTGGCCAAGCGCGATAGCGTATGGGAGAGAGCGGACGGCGCCACTTTGGACCCGCATCCCGCGCAAAGCATCTGCGCCTCATGGCCCAATTCCGACCGCACACCATCGGCGAGGCGCGGCGGCAACGCCGGAGCCGGCATGGTCGGCAGGTCGCGAAACTTGTCCATGAACGTCTGGTCGATCCGGTTTTTCCACCGCCAGAGCAACGGTCCCGCGACCGCCACCCCTAGCTTCTCGGCCAAGGCGGATTTCTCCCCCAGGGACACGAGCTTCAGGAAATCCGACTGCGGTTTGAACGGCTTCGTCTTGCCGCTTGCCAGGCGCGCGGCCAGGTTGTCGGCCAGCACCGGCGCGGCGCGCACCGCGTAAACCCCCGCTTTCGGGCGCGGGTTTGACACGAGGTGGGCACAGTCTCCGACCGCGAAAAGATCGTCCTGACCTTCGACGCGCAGGTCGGCCCCGACCCGCACGAACCCGTCTGCGGTCAAGGGAAGCGGACTGTTCGCGAGCCAGCCATGCGCAAAAGCCCCGGCGGCACCCACCGTCAAGGCCGCTGGAATGTCCTCTCCATCTTCAAGCGTAACGAGATCCGGCCCGACCCGCGCAACGTGTGCGTTGGTTTTCAAGGTCACGCCGAAACGATCGAGTGCGGCCCGAACTTTGGTCAGGGCCATGGGTTTGAACCCGGACAGGGTCGGACCGGCTTCAATAAGAGTGATTTCCGGCGCGGCGCCCAGACCGCGAAGACGGTGCGCCATGGCCAGCGACAATTCCGTGCCCGCGACGCCCCCACCAATAACGGCGATCTGCGGCGCGGCCTCGCCTGCCTGCACCCGGGCGACAAAGGCGCGCCAGCCTGCGGCATAGCCATCAAGCGGCTTTGCCCCGAGGCCATGGTCGGAAAACCCGTCGATAGACGGCATTTCGGCATGGATGCCAACGTCAATCGAGGCCACGTCGTAGAAGATCGGCGCCCGCCCCGCGATCTCGATCCGTTTTGCCTCCGGGTCGATCCCCGTTGCCGGACGGAGGATCAGCCGGGCGCCCGCGAACCGGGCCAGCTTCACCAGGTCGATGTCCAACGCGTCGCGCGGGTAATGCCCCGCGATGTGCCCGGGAAGCATCCCGGAATAGGGCGCGGTCGGCCCCGGGTTAATAAGCGTCAGCCGCACGCCGGGGAGCGGCTTCATCCCCCACATCCGCAGGGCAAGCGCATGGGCATGGCCGCCGCCGATCAGGACGAGGTCTCGGGTCAAAGGGATCTCGGGTTGCATGGGCGCTCCTGTCGCGTGTCGCGAGCAGGTTTAGCCCATCGGCCCCGCCACGGCCATGCGTCGTGGTGAAGCTTCGCGCGCTCTTCGGTCAGGGGGGCGGGATATCTGTTCCAAACACAAAGACGCCGCCCTTTTTTGGGGCGGCGTTTTTGTGTTTGGTTTTATCGTTCGAGAGAAACGGGTGTGTCTTTTACTAGGTGAGGCGGTGACCTACTCTCCCACGTCTTAAGACGCAGTACCATCGGCGCTACGGCACTTAACGGCTGGGTTCGGGATGGGACCAGGTGTTTTGCTCGCGCTATGGCCACCTCACCGAGAAAAAGACACATCTTCCAAGTCTAGCACACTTATGTGTATGCTTTTGTTTGTCTTTCGAAGCGAAGTCTCGCTTCTACTGGATCAAATCAAGCCTATCGAGCAATTAGTACCGGTCAACTGAACGCATTGCTGCGCTTACATCTCCGGCCTATCGACGTGGTGGTCTTCCACGGCTCTCAGGGATACCTTGTTTTGAGGGGGGCTTCCCGCTTAGATGCCTTCAGCGGTTATCCTTTCCGATCATAGCTACCCAGCACTGCCATTGGCATGACAACTGGT
>ATLU01000022.1_pt1 | contig 97533 bp, 88 predicted proteins | sample 178751 | NCBI WGS metagenome assembly ATLU01 (sample SAMN02211837, study PRJNA209200) | bioreactor metagenome | isolation source: day 23 sample from continuous culture bioreactor inoculated with sediment... | place: Germany: Wadden Sea | collected 2011
ATGCAGGGCAATCTTCAGATTGGCCACCATCGGGACAATCTCTTCCTGGTTGTTAAAATAACGACCCAGGCTTTTACCATAGTGCCAGGTCATGACCTGGAAGCTACTGCCATCCCAGGGCTCATTCACGCGGCCATGTTCAATATCTTTTTCATAAGTGAGACGCAACTGCTCAATCATGTGGGCCTTTGCAGACATCGGCTCAGCCTTCTCAGCGACCTCATTATCTGAAGGCAACTCAACCACAACCCCTGAATCCTCCAGTGATTTCTTGAGTACGCCCACAATACCGCCAATCACAATTTCCGGTTCACTCTCCTGCCCACTGCCCGCTTCCTGATCCATCGATGTCACCATCGCTTGGACATAGCCGGCGCTTTGTAAATTGAAACCATCTTTCCCGTAGATAGTGAGATACATCCAGATCAACAGACCCGCGAACCCTACGCTCATAATTGTCATACGCAGTTTCGGTCGAACACAGATAAAGCCAACCAGCATAATCCCCATAAACACCATTAGGAATTGACCGAATCCTCGTTCCACCGGGCCGCCGGCTGCAATGGGATACATGCCAACATAGTGATTGATCGTATCCATCTCATGAACACAATCCAGCGCCACTTCTTCACTGATCTCGGCCTTATTGATCATTTCACAACCATTGAACACGCCGTTCATATGGAAATGAATACGCACACCATCTGGAAATGCTTCTTCCGGATAATTTGGCGCGGTCAGAGAGACCCACCAGATCGGCGAATAGAAGATAACCACCATCAAACCCAAGGCAATGGCGCCCAATGCGGCTACGATCAGTGTCTGCTTTTTGTTGGCTACTGCATTCATGATAAGAGACATTTCAGATATTGAAGAAGAGGGGTGCCACCACCCAGCCCCATGACAAACTGGTGAAGCTGTCATGAGGTGGGGATAACGCGTTCAGGATCAATCGAAGTCTGGGTTTTTCCAGTCAGCAGAAGGTGCCAGATCTTTTGGATTTACCGGGACGCGAGAGATGTAGTTGATTACCATCTTCATGTCTTTATCGGTAAAGTTCTTAATCTGCTCAACCATGTCTGGGTTCGCGTTACGGCGCTTGCCATCACGAATCCACTCGAACTGACGCAGCATATAGGCATAATGCTGTCCTTCGATACGAGGATAGAACTTCTCGACATCACCCTCACCATGCTCACCGTGGCAGCGCACACAGTTGTCGGCATAGAGTTTCTTGCCTTGCTCAAATTCAGGTGTACCTTTGGCCCACTCACCCTTGCCATTTTCAGGGTTCATCGGCAACTTCTCGATATAAGCGGTCACATCGGCCAGCGCCTGTGCATCACCAATTGATTCAGGCAGTGCAAAGGGGTACATGGTGGGATTATCACGGTTCAACGCACGAATATCAGCCAGCTGTTTGATCAATACAGGACGGGACTGTCCTGCCAGTTGAGGGAAGGTACCATCGGTAAAGCCCCAGCCTTCAGGCATATGGCAGGCGGAACAGACTTCATAGACGTCCATACCATTTTCCAGATCGGGCTCCAGATGCATCGCCTCATCGGTCTCACCGCTGTGCGCGCTCTTGTCCCAATTGGATGTATCAGCCGCGCTGACACTAAAACTCAGGCCGATTGCTACCGCAGCAGTCAGGCCAATAATTACAGGTTTAACACTCATCTTCTATCTCCTGATTTCCCAATAAAACATGGGATAACACCAGCATATTTATGTTGCATGCCCTTATTATGGGCTAGACTGCAGGACTAATGCCTAACAACCTGCAACAGATTCAGGCCGGAGATAATGGCATAATGAACATTCGTTTTCATTGATGCACATCAATCTCATCCAACCCATTTGCGCCTGCCACCCCAACAATCGGGCTCGATCTGAGTACGGAGAAAGTCTCCCACATCAGCCGGTTACAGGCATTGAGAACTGTCAATCACATAAAATTATATGATCAGTTCAGAGTTGCCAGCCAATCCGCCAGCGCACGCATCTCCTCTTCATTCACCAGACCCATGACTCCCTTCATGGCCGCCGTCTGGCCATTGGAGCGCGCACCCGACTTAATATCGAGCATCTGGTTATACATATAATCGGCATTCTGCCCCGCCAGAGAAGGATAGAAAGGCATCAAGGGGGTCTTGGCATCCTTACCATGACAGGACCAGCAGGTTTTAGCCTTGTAAAGTGCTGCACCATCAGCCGCCGATGCGGTGACACCTGTCATCAGGGAAGCCGCTGCTGTAACTGCCACAGCCAAAGTTACTATTTTGCGCATAACATATACCTCACTACTATAAAGGTTTGAGAGAATACAAAAGGGAAGAGGCTCAAACAAGAGCCCCTCCCCTTTTTAGGTCAAACAACTTTCGGTATAAACCAATCTTTACTTAGCTTGGACCTTGACGGCTCCATTCTGTTCCAGATAGGTCTTGGCACGCAGGCCCATATCGGCAGTCTTAACCTGATATTGCCACCACTGACCAGCCCAGAGTGTCGCATTCTGGTAGTCGCCTTTAGTAGCAAAGTCTTCAGCTTTCTTCTTGGCTTCGCCAGCAAAACCAAGCTGTTCGGTCGCATCCTCAACCAGAGCAACTACAGGCGCGAAGTCCTTGAAGTTATGACTGGTAATGAAACCGACCACAGAATCGATAACCGCTTGGGTTTCGACGTTGGTTTTAACCTGCTTCTCGTAATCAGCCTTGGTGTACTGCTGACCCTCTACCATAGCCTCACCTGTAGACTGGTAACCTTTGGGTTTAACCAACAGATAACCTTGCATCTCTAGATGAAGTGCAGAGCAGAACTCTGTGCAGTAATAAGGATAGACACCCGCTTTATCTGCAGTGAAGGTATAAGAAGCCGTTTTACCTGGCTCAATTGAAAGGTTAACGCTCTGGCCATAGATGGCAAAACCGTGTACCTCGTCCTCAGCACGCTCAAGGTTGGTGAAGTGCAGTGAAACCGTCTCACCTTCTTCAACTTCGATGATTTCAGGCGTGATATGTGAACGAATCACCGTACCATAGACATGAGTCACACCATCAACTTTCTCAACTTTCTCACGACCCGCACGGGTGCGGTAGATAGAACGCTCATCGGTACGGCTGTTCCAACCAGATTTGTAACGTACAATCGGTTTCAGCTTGTCAGCCTTGATAGCAACCGCATAGTGGGGTTCGCCCAGTGGCAGTGGCATATCATAGAGCAACTGCATCTTGTCACCGCTGATGTCGATCAACTGATGGTTCTGCGGATGCAGAGGACCAACAGGGTTGAATCGATCAATAGCCAGCTTGTTCAGCGAGACCAGATATTTACCATCTGGGGATACTGAATCACCCTCCATCGCCATCAAGTGACCGATGTTATAGTGAATATGCAATTGATCCAGCACCTTACCTTCACAGTAGTCCCATTTGGTAACCATGGAATCAACATAGATGGAGGTGTAGACAACACACTTCTTTGAATCATACTGAGTATGGAGTGGCCCCAAGCCAACCGCTACCTGGGTATGCAACGCATCTTTCAGTGCAATAATGGGAATGCCATAGGGGTCTTTGCCTTCAAATTTCTTGGTGGCCATTGCCTTCTGGATCTTTTCCCAACTATAAACCCAAGCATGACTGTCCAGCTTTCCGGAGACAATCACGTGCGTACCATCCGGGCTGACGTCAACACCGTGTGGACTCTTGGGCTCTGGCACTAGATAGAGCAGCTCTTCTTTAATAGCCTGAGCCATCGGGATCATATATGAACCGTTGACCTTGGTGACTTTACCAGCAGCAACTAACTCAGCCGCCTTCTTCCAGTTGGTAATATGTAGGAAGTCAGTATCTTTTTGCGAACAACCGGCCTCAAAAGGAGGACGTCCCTTCTCGATACCACCGACATAACGTTCTGAACAGAATGAGTTAGTGAAACCCCAACCATAAGAGGGTCCCTTACCTGCGTCAGACAGATCCTGACTGTAAGGAGGCAGCTCGAAGGTGAATGATTGATCAGGCTGCAGACGACCTTTTTTGTCATCAAACTTCCAGTAGGTCACACCACCACGATACTTGTCATTAAACTCTGACAGCGGTACGAAATCGGTGCTGAAAGGAGCCGCGTACTGTGCCGCCTCCATCACATACTCACTGTTTGGGGTAACGAAAGCACCGCCGTGTGAGGACTTAAAGAAAGGATTAACAACGATCTGTTTGGTTTCAAAATCATGCAGGTCAATCACAGCAATACGCGGATTGGCCTTATCGTTAATAAACAGGTATTTACCGTTATAGTCACCTTCTGTTTCGGTGAACGCCGGATGATGAGTGTCACCCCAGGTAATATCTTTACCTTGAATCTGACCCTGCTTTAACACAGCCTTGGATTCATCATCAAAACCGTATCCCTGCCAGGGCTCCGGGGTAAACACACCAATGTATTTAAGGATACGCATGGACGGAACGCCATACACGATGACCTGACCACTCTGTCCGCCGGAAGCGAATACGAGATACTCGTCACGACCGCCAGTAGGCGTATAGGTTTTTGCTGCGGCCAGCAGATCTTTCTGCGTCAGGCCACGAGCCTTCATGACATCTTCGAGCGACGCCTGGGAATATGCACTCGTCGATGCACCCAGACCCATTGCCAGGCCCAGCATCAGCGACAATGTGCGCTTGTTATTCACTTTCATGAGACACGTCTCCATTTAAGGACTTATTCTTGCGCTAGTAGCGCTATTGTTAGAATTGCATAGGCATGTTGCGCTGTGAGGCGTTTCAATTCATTGACTTCGATCAATCAATTCTGGCAAATGCCAAAAAAATGCGTCAAATACCACAACACCCAGAAAACCGAATGACATTAATCACACTTCCTCAAGGCACCCATCGATCAAATACGCACCACATACAAAGCAAGCCATCATTCAGGCATAAAAAAAGCACCGGGCAATGCCTCGGCGCTTTTTTATTCTAGCGAAAAGCCGCTAAGAAATCACTGAGCAGCCAACCACTCAGCAATTGCTTGCAGGTCACCATCAGAGATAGACATCACAATACCTTTCATGACCGCAGTCTGGCCGTTATTGCGTGCGCCACTCTTGATATCTTTCATCTGATTCAGGGCATACTGGGCATTCTGACCACCCAGCTTGGGGTACATAGGCATGATGGGCGTGTTTGCATCTGCGCCATGACAGGCAGCACAGCCTTTAGAGGTATAGAGTGCCGCACCATCCGCAGCAACCGAATTACCAACCAGACCCAGTGAAAGCAGGGCTGCGCCTGCAATTGTAGCAACGATTTTCATTTACACAGTACCTTCTTGAAAGTTAAAAACCCGGCTCTCTTCAGTTAAGGAGTCCCCACAGAGCCGCATGAGAATTAGTAATTCTATACTATCATTGTTTCCCGCCTGTCAATCCATTACTTTTATATGGTTATATTTCTAATCGACATACCCCCTCTCCCATTTGGCACCCTCGCTTCAGCAGAAGCTCCTGATCAGCCCGGGAAGTCCAGACTTCAAAATAGAAATAACCCGCTTTTCAGCGTATCCTTCCGCCCTCTTTAAAATATCAGACAGACACCGCCATGCCAGACCCTTACTTTTCTCTCGGACAATGCTGGATCAGCGACACCGAACTTGAACTGGGACTGGGAATTGTATCCAGCCTGGCCGGCCGCACTGTTAGCCTGCGCTTCTCGGCCGCCGACACTGTCAGAACCTATGCCATTGACAATGCACCACTGACCCGGGTTCAGTTCCAGGCCGGTGATACGATTGAAAGCAACGCAGGAGAAAAAATAGCTGTCAAATCTCTTCAACTTTCTGACAGCCTAATCACCTATTGCGGCACCCGGGATGACGGTACTGATACCACCCTTCCCGAAGCTAAACTGAATCCCTTCATGCAGTTCAACCAACCGCAAGCCCGTCTATTCGCAGGCCAGCTGGATAAAAATGACTGGTATGAACTACGACGTGAGACATTGACTCACAGACAGCATCTGGAGCAGTCTGACCTACTGGGATTAGGCGGTGCACGCACTGAACTGCTGCCCCACCAACTCTACATTGCCCACGAATCAGGCCGGCGCTTGGCGCCGCGCATTCTACTAGCCGATGAAGTGGGTCTAGGCAAGACCATAGAGGCCTGCCTGATTCTCCACACACAGCTATTAACTGGCCGCGCACAACGCGCCTTGATTGTCGTGCCCGACCCGTTGCTGCATCAGTGGCTGGTTGAACTGCTACGCCGCTTTAATCTATGTTTCAGTCTGTTTGATGAAGAACGCTGTGAGGCCATAGAATCATCTGGCCAGGGTGATAATCCGTTTCAGGCCGAACAGCTGGTTCTTTGCGGACTCGACCTTCTGACCCAATCTGATAAGCGACTAACCCAAGCCGTTGCAGGTGAGTGGGATTTAATGATTGTCGATGAGGCACATCATCTGGAGTGGAACGAAGAGCAGCCTAGCCCCGCCTATCTCGCCATCGAAATGCTGGCGCAAAAGACACCCGGGATTTTGCTCCTGACCGCCACACCCGAACAACTGGGGAAGGAGGGGCATTTTGCCCGCCTGCGGCTACTGGACCCTGATCGTTTTCCAAGTCTGCAGCGATTTGAGGAAGAACAAGCCCGGTATCAACCTATAGCCGATGCTGCCGCGAACCTGATCAATGACCAGCCCATTTCAACAGCTGATCAGGATTTACTCCGCAACATACTGAGCCCGGAACTGGCCAACCCGCTACTCGCCCAATTAAATAGTGATTTACCTGAGCAAGATCATTCAACCAGAGCACAGCTAACCAGCCTGCTGCTGGATCGCCACGGCACAGGACGCGGGATGTTCCGAAACACAAGGGACCGGGTCAAAGGGTTCACCCAACGGATTCTGCATAGTTACCCACTCGCCCTACCCGACAGCTATAAAACGATAGAGGGCCCTAGCACACAACAACTACACCCTGAGCGGCACCTACCCAGCTCAACTGGAACCGAGTGGTGGCAAATCGACCCAAGAATAAACTGGCTGATCGATATCTTACGAGAGCATCGCCAGGAAAAGATGCTGCTTATCTGCGCACACGCCAAAACAGCCAGAGATCTGGAACAGGCCTTACGGATTCGCCAGGGCATTCATGCCGCCCTGTTTCATGAGCGCATGAGTATTATTGAACGCGACCGGGCAGCAGCCTGGTTCGCCGACCCTGACCAGGGATGCCAAATCCTCATCTGCTCGGAAATAGGCAGTGAAGGTCGCAACTTCCAATTCGCACACCACCTGATCCTGTTTGATCTACCAGAAAACCCAGATCTGCTTGAGCAGCGCATAGGACGGCTTGACCGAATCGGCCAAAAGGCCCCGGTTGAGTTGCATGTCCCCTACTTTTCAGAGAGCGCACAGGAAGTGCTGCTACGCTGGTATCACGAGGGTCTCAATGCCTTTATCCACACCTGCCAATCTGGACAGATTATTCTGGAGCAACTTAAACCCGCGCTGCATCAGGCCTTCGAGGATGGCAACAGTAACCCCGAATCTTTGGAGTTACTTCTGAAGACAACCCGACAACAGCACAAAACTGTCACACAATCACTGAAACGGGGGCGCGATCACCTGCTTGAGTTAAACTCCTGCAGGGATCAGGAGGCGGCCAAATTAGTGGAACAGCTTTCCACCGTCGACACCACCAGTCGATTGGCCGACTACATGGACCGACTGTTCAATACCTACGGTGTCGACTCGGAACCGCACTCCAGCCAGAGCCTGGTGATTAAGCCGGGTCAGCACATGCTCACCGAGCACTTCCCGCACCTGCCCCACGATGGCGTAACCGTTACATTTGATCGAATCACCGCATTGACCCACGAAGAGCGACAATTCCTTACCTGGGAGCATCCCATGGTATTGGATGCGATGGATCTGGTTATTGAGAGTGGGCATGGCAACGCCACAGCTACCGGCATACGCCACCCCCTTGTACCTGCAGGCAGCATGGCGTTGGAGATGATCTTTGTGCTGGAGTGCCCGGCACCCAAGCTACTTCAGGCCGGCCGCTTTCTGCCACCAACCGTAATGCGCATTCTGATAGACCAGCATATCAAGGAACGCACCAACAGCATCGACATCAGTGACCATACAGCCGCATTGAATCCGCTGCCCAAGTCGATCATTCAAAAGATTGTCACACCACTTCGCCCGCGCATTCAGGCAATGATTGCAGAGGGCGAACATCTTGCAGAGAAACAGGCCCGCCCCATCTTGATCAATGCAATCGAGACAATGCATACCCGCTACTCAGAAGAACAATCCCGCCTGCAGGCACTGAGCAAAATCAATCCTCACGTACAACAGCAGGACATCGATCAGCTGGTAGCAATTGAAGGTTCACTACGCCAACATCTGGACTCTTCAAGAGTCCGACTGGATAGTATACGACTGGCTATTGGCATTTGATCCAGACTATTGAGTAAGCAGTAACTTACCCCGGCTATCACAGAGTGGCTCCGGCCGGGCAATACCGTACCCTTGTGCGTAATCCACACCAATATCCCGCAGCCGATCGAGTGCTTGATCGGTCTCGACAAATTCAGCGATGGTCTTTAACCCCATTACCTGCCCGATCTGGTGAATGGCCTGCACCATTGCGTGATCAATCGGGTCATCGACGATATCCCTGACAAAGGCACCATCAATTTTCAGATAATCAACCGGCAGGTTTTTCAAGTAAGCAAAAGAGGAGAGCCCACTGCCAAAATCATCCAACGAGAAACTACAGCCGGCTTTCTTGAGTGTACGGATAAAATGAGTTGCTGATGAGAGGTTGGCAATGGCCGCTGTCTCAGTAATCTCAAAACTGATCATACCTGCCGGTATACGGTACTCAGACATTTTCTGACTGATAAAAAGCAATGTATCTTCATCGTTCACCGAGCCACCTGAGAGATTGATGGCAAAACGAAAGCCGCCCAGCACCAAGGCCTCATAATCATTCTGAATTAGATTAAACACCTGCCTCACAACCCAGCGGTCAATCCGCGGCATGAGGCCAAATCGCTCTGCCGCAGGAATAAACGCGCCCGGAGGCACCAACTCACCTGACTCATCCAGCATGCGGATCAGTACCTCATAATGCCCTGACTGATCCGGCTGCTTCTCGACCGGCACAATGGCCTGCGCATAGAGCATAAACCGGTCTTCTTCCAGAGCACTGTGGATACGACTTACCCAGCGCATCTCGCCCTGCCGTTGAGCCGCTTCACCTGCGTTGGATCGATAGAGGTGCACTTGATTTCGCCCCCCATCCTTTGCGGCATAACAGGCGGTATCAGCCGCACTCAACACCCGTTCAACACTTTCACTCTCAGCTGTAATGGTCACCACACCAATACTAACGCCAACCACAAAAGACTTTTCCTCCCAACCAAAACGGAAATCCATAATTGACTGGCGCATTTGATTGGCAATGCGTTGCGCCACTGCCTCTGTGCAGTTAGAGAGCAGCACCCCAAACTCATCACCCCCCAAGCGCGCCAGAGTATCCGCTGCACGGACATGGCCTAATAGTTTGGTAGCAATCTGCCTGAGTAATTCATCACCCGCCACATGCCCGCAGGTGTCATTCACTATCTTGAACTGGTCAAGATCGAGATAGAGCATGCTATGCATCTGCCCCGTTTCACGGGCATCCTGCAATAACTCATCAAGTTTGCTGTCGAAACTGCCTCTGTTGAATAGACCGGTTAGCGTGTCATGTGAAGCCTGCCAGCTCACTTGAGCAGCTAATCGCCTCGCCTGACTCACATCCCGAAACACCACTACCACGCCATGAATCTCTTGCTGCTCATCTCGGATTGGGGCCACAGACTCTTCCACTGCCACGCCAATGCCATAGCGATGTACCAACACCAATTCCAAACGCTGTACTCTGGGTAATTGTCCGGTAAGGAGGCACTCTGAAATGGCCGCCATGAGTGACGAGCCCTCATCTCCCATGACATGAAAAACACGCTCCAGTGGTAATTCAAGCGCTTCGTTAAGACGCCAGCCAGTCAGCTTCTCAGCCACTACATTCATGTAGTTAATATTGCCATTGATATCCGTGGTGATAACAGCATCAGCAATCGATGAGAGAATAGCGCGCGTCTGCAGGTCGCCATCTTTATGTACGACAGACTTTATTCCATCATCAGTTGATGAAAGCGGCACCTCCCCACCCTGATTAAAGACCTGCACCAAGACTTGCTGGTGCTTCTCAGGCAACGGCTTGACCACCAGCAGCACAGATAGAGAGGCGCGACCATTCAACTCGGGGAGAATGTCTACCGTATTGGGTAGCAGCGTCATATCACTAGATATTTGGGCCGCCTTTATCGCATGCTCCAATGATGAATCAGGCAGAGAGGGCAAAACATCCTCGAGCAGACTGCCAATCGCCGACTCCACCGCCACACCTGTCACGGTTGCCATCCATTGATTCCAGTGGGCAATCGCTCCATCCGCACCTACGACAAACAGCCCAACACTGCAGTGATCCAGAACGGCCGAGGCCAACACTCCTTCATTGCTTGTTATCTCTACTGCCATCTACCACTCAGAATGTTGTTTCTATATCGCACTAATAACCATGAAGCGACCATCCCTGCAGCCACTCCATTTGGTTAAAATCTTTTTTCAGACGCGATCTCAATGCGCCAGTAGAGTTAGCGACTGCAGCGTGAAGTTCTTTAATACCCTACAGTTGGTACAGTGTTTTCGCTGAAGAACGATATGTAGCGCGTTGAAATCAGGCGTTTGGAAGCGAAATTCCAGTCAGTTTTTTATACAGGGATACCGCATAAGAATCCGTCATGCCTGCGACAAAATCTGTCAATCGCAGTAGCCGGGTATAAGTATTTGTTGAGGGGATTCGATCTGGCCCAATGAACTGCTCCGGTATCAGGCGTGAAATCATCTTACTCTTTGCCGATGCCTGCGCTCCCTGCTCTGCAATATCATCCAGCACCTGAATAAATCGTTCCAACAGATCACCAATAACCTGGAAGCCCGCCGCCTGTATCTCAACCACTTCCGTCGCTTGATAGATACGCGCCATTGCAACTTCAATAAGTCGATCCATCTCAGCACGCTTGGGAAACTGATTCAGCAGAGGCTCGTCAAACTGACCGGCCAAGATCATCTCTTCGTTATCAAGAAAACAGTCCATGGCCTGGGTAATCGCTTCGTTGATTACCTTGGCTCTGAGAAACTCTACCCGGCCTTTGCTATCTCGGATGCCCTGCATGCGCAGACGCTGCTTATCGGGCTCTCTGAGGATATTAAGATAGAGATCCATCACCTCATCGAAAGTGAAGTAACCAAGACGGAAACCGTCCTCAATGTCGATTACGCGATAGCTGATATCATCAGCGGCTTCAACCAAGAAAGCGAGAGGATGTCGGCACCAGACAGCCCTGGAACCATCACGTCGAAGCAATCCCACCTGCTGCGCCACTGCCCCAAAGACCTCCCGGTCCTCGGCAAAAAAACCCTGCTTTTTCGCACTGACCCCTGGATAGCGACCCCCTCCCAGACAGGACTCTCGTGGATACTTGGTAAAGGCCGCCAAAGTCGCACAAGTAAGCTGAAGCCCCCCCACATTGTCCGGATTCTGCAAGCGAGTCAGGATTCTAAAACCTTGTGCATTACCCTCGAAGCGGGTGAAATCCTCCCGTTCGCTATCCTGTAATACTTCGACACGCCGACGGCCATACGGCGCCTCTTCAGCCCAGCTTCTAAAGGCGTCTTCACCAGAATGACCAAAAGGCGGATTTCCAATATCATGCGCCAGACAGGCCGCCGCACAGATATCACCAAAATCAGAGGCTTCATAACCGACCAGGCTGCGACGCGCTATGACCCGCTCTCCCACCTGAGTACCCAGAGAACGACCGATGCTGGATGCCTCCAGGCTGTGGGTCAGACGTGTACGGATATAGTCTACCCGGGATAGCGGAAACACCTGCGTCTTGTCCTGCATACGCCGAAAGGCTGATGAAAAAACAATGCGGTCAAAATCCCGCTGGAAATCAGTACGGGCTGTGGTTCCACCATTGAGCTGATCGCTCCCCAAACGTCCACGGGAAAGGAGTTGATTCCACTGCATGGTCATAACGTACTCCGTAAATAGACCGCTAACATCAAGCGCCGATCAGACGCCATCCTATCAGATCGGTCGACTGGCCCCTACTGCTGTATACTAGCAACCAAGCTTAATGAAACTGTAAACTCATCGATTCCATCCCAGTATATTCTGTGCTGCAAGTACACCGGAAATGGCCTTAGAGAATAACAGAAAGTACTTAAATAGCAGTATGTTAGCATCCCAGACTTGCCTGATTAACTTAAACTGAGTAGGCTTGTCGCCCTTACAAATATTTCAACTCGGAAAGTCAGGTACACCAGATGATCGCCCTAAGCTATGAAAACGCCCGTTTTAACATGGTTGAACAACAAGTCCGTCCTTGGGAAGTACTTGATGCCGATGTACTGAGCCTGGTTGGCAGCATGCCGCGGGAACAGTTTGTACCTGAACAATACAAGGGCCTAGCCTACGCCGACATTGAAGTCCCATTAGGTAACGGCGAAAAAATGATGTTCCCCCGTGTCGAAGGAAGGCTCCTTCAGGCCTTGAACATTCAGGCAACGGATAACATTCTGGAAGTGGGTACGGGAAGTGGATACCTAACGGCCTGCCTGGCAAAAATGGGAAACTCAGTGACTAGCCAGGATATCAATCCAGCCTTCACCGAAATAGCGAGAAAGAGTCTGGCCGCCTTGAATATCAACAATGTCCAATTGCGCACGACCGACAGCTTGAGTGACGATATCGAAAGCGGTCGCTATGATGCCATCGCTATCACGGGCTCTTTGCCTGAAATACCCGAGAAGTTTAAGCAGCGCCTGAATGTAGGTGGACGGTTATTTGTAGTGGCAGGGGAAAGCCCCGTAATGACCGCATACCTGATAACCCGCACGTCAGAAAATGATTGGCAGACTGAAGGACTGTTTGAAACCGATCTCCAACCCCTGCAAAATGCCCCTGTTATTCGAAAATTTGAATTTTGAAATAAATTCTCAATGCCAAAAAAAAGGGCGCCTGCCAAGAGGCGCCCTTTTTCTGTTTACTTTTTCACTGCTCCGCTTACCAGGATGTTGTCCCGGTTCGCTTCAACCGTCTTCTGACCGATCCCTTTCACCATGACAAGGTCATCAGCCGTCTTGAAAGAACCATGCTCCAGGCGATAGGCCACAATTGCCGCTGCCTTGGCGTCTCCTACACCCTTAAGCTCTGTTGCAATCTCCTCAGCTGACGCTGAATTGATGTTAACCGCAGCAAAACTGCCCACTGAGGTGAGCAACAGTGCTGCCAGGCAAAACCATTTGGATAATTTCATTATTACGCTCCTTGTATTCATACAATCTCAAAAGAATTGCTATCCTAGTTTTTAAAATACTTTTCGGATAGGGAATAAAGCGCACAATAGAGTAAGATTTTTCTGATCAGTAAAAATAAAGGATCGTCTTGCCGGCTTAACTATCAGCCAGGTACTCTTGCAGAATATCGAACAACCTATCCAAGGCCCCCCGATTAGCCTCAACAACCCGTAACCCACGCTCCCCATACTGCGCACGCAAGCTGGCATCAGACAGCCAATCCACAACCCAATCCGCCAATTCAGCGCTATTAGCCACCTCGACCGCCGCACCTTCTGCCAAAAGCATTCTACTAATCATGGCAAAGTTGAACATGTGCGGGCCGAACACAACGGGCAAACCAAGAGCGGCGGGTTCCAACACATTATGCCCCCCCGTCGGCACCAAACTACCGCCGACAAAGGCCACATCCGCAGCCGCTAAAAACAGGGTCAACTCACCCATTGTGTCACCAAGAAAGACGGTAGTTTCACTTCGGCACAAATCGTTTATTGATCGACGCGCATAGGTAAAGCCTTCTCGCTGACACAAGAGCGCAACCTTTTCAAACCGCTCGGGATGACGCGGAACAATAACAAGCAACGCCTGTGGCAACTTTGCCATAACGTGCCGATGCGCCTCTAAAATCTGCTCATCCTCACCCTCACGGGTACTGGCAGCAACCCACACCGGTCGCCCACCCCAAGTTCGACGTAAAGCTTCTGCCTGTTCTCGCACCAGAGCGGGTACACGCACATCAAATTTAATACTCCCCGTTACTCGAACCCGATCTGACCCAACACCCAGCCCGAGAAAACGCTCCGCATCAGCTGGGGATTGAGCCGCAACCAGACCGATCATTCCAAACGTTTCACGCGAAAAAGAACCGAGACGAGCGTAACCTTTTGCAGATCGCTCAGAGAGACGCGCATTAGCCAGAATGGTCGGTATATTTTTCCGCTCACATTCAGCCAAAAGATTAGGCCAAACTTCTGTTTCCATCATGACCAGCAACTTTGGCTGGATCGTCTTAAGAAAACCACGCACTGCAAACGGCAGATCATAAGGAAAGTAGAGATGAGTAACCGAGTCACCAAACAGCTTCTGGACCCGATCAGCACCCGTAGGCGTGGTAGTCGTTATAACAATAGGCAAATCAGAAAATCGCGCCTGTAATTTCTTTACTAACGGCTCGGCGGCCTGAGCTTCACCTACTGAGACAGAGTGAATCCAGAGACTCTCTTTAATCTTCAATTCAGGCAGCCAACCAAAGCGTTCTAGAATTCTATTACGATAATCTGGATTCTTTAGGCTCCGCCAGTAGAGGCGTAATAGAACCAAGGGCAAGGAGATATATAGAAAGAGGGTGTAAAGCGTTCTCATAGGATTGCTAAGATAGCAAACATACGTCGGGTAAATCTACAGCGGAGAGTGCAGCCAATTAAAGTGTTTTGAGAATCATGCATATTAAAAATCAAGTCAGCCCAAGCTCACTCTCATCACCTTTTTTTGTATCCTGGATTGTCTCTGCCTGCTGCTCAAGATAAACCCAGTCAACAATACTCTCACTAGGCTGATAACCCGGTACAAGCTGCTCCAACATGGCGCGAATAACATCGATATCATTCACATCCAGGGCTATCAGTAGTGTATTAAGTTTTTTCTCTAGATCATGCCAAGGTATATAATCGTCATGGGCCTTCATGATTCTTGGATGTGATGTTGGCTCGGGATTGTCACCAATCAAAAGCTCTTCAAAGAGTTTTTCGCCAGGCCGTAATCCTGTGATCTCAATACCAATATCACCTTCAGGATTAGATTCATCTTGTACCGTCAAACCGGACAACTCCACCATTCGACGAGCAAGATCCATAATTTTTACAGGCTGCCCCATATCCAATACAAATACATCCCCACCTTTCGCCATCGCACTGGCCTGTATGACCAACTGTGCAGCCTCAGGAATAGTCATAAAGTAACGAGTGATATCGGAATGCGTTAAGGTAATTGGTCCTCCATCCCTGATCTGTTGACGAAATTTTGGCACCACCGATCCGGAAGAGCCTAGTACGTTGCCAAATCGAACCATTGAAAATTTTGTGCGAGGCACCCCTGCAGCAAGCGCTTGTAATATGCACTCTGCAAGTCGCTTGCTTGCCCCCATGATGTTGGTAGGTCGTACTGCCTTATCTGTACTAACAAGTACAAAATCCATTACGCCGTGATCCATAGCCTCCTTTGCTGTAATCAAGGTACCAAAAACATTATTTCTTACACCTTCTGCAGGATTGTGTTCCACTAAAGGAACATGCTTATAGGCAGCAGCATGGTAAATTGTTTGCGGCTTCCATGTAGCTATTATCTCACGCATCCGATCAGAGCTACTAACCGATGCTAGCAATGGTACCAGCTGAAGCCCACTCTTTGACTTATGCAACGCCTCAAGCTGAGAATGAATCGAATAGAGTGCGTATTCACTCATATCAACCAACAATAATTGCGCTGAGTCCAACTTGGCAATCTGCCGACAAAGCTCAGCACCAATAGAGCCACCGGCCCCGGTTACCATAACAACTTTACCAGTGATATTCTTACTCAGCAGAATATGGTTCGGTACAACCGGATCACGACCAAGTAAATCATCAATATCAAGCTCATGCAGGTCAGAAGTCGTAACACGTCCCTGTGCTAAATCACCGATGCTGGGAAGTGTACGCACAGCAATATGATAATTCAGCATTCGATCCAATATCTGATTTCTGCGCTTACGATGGAGTGCAGGCATTGCTAGCAAAACATCCGTCACGCCCCGGGTCTCAATCAGCCCAGCAAGGTCATCAGGTGCATAGATGGGCAAACCATTCAAAACATGACCATGTAAACGATCATCATCATCTAAAAAGCCTGCAACTCGCATTTCCATGCTGTTACTCATAGCAGTCGCTAATTGGCGGCCAGTATCACCAGCACCATATATCAGTGCTTTTGGCAGAGCCGCTATCTTGAGCTGGCTTTGATACATCCCTCCAAGCCAATAGCGTGCCAATGCACGAGAGCCACCGACTAAGAACAGTAATAGCAAGGGCTGAATAATACCTATCGTTCTTGGTACACCAGTAACGCCTATAGCAGTAAATACAGATGAGAATAGCAGTCCGTAAATCACTACAGCCCTTGTAACTGCAAGCAATGCAGGCCAACCAGAGTAGCGAAATATTGCTCTATAAAGACCGGAAACAATAAAAATTGGCAACGCAAACATGAGGGAGGTTATTACTACCCATATTGGTTGCCCGCTCAAAGAGACAAACTCATCCAGCCGAAGATAATATGCAAGCCAAACTGTCAACACACACAGTGCGGCATCCACTAACAATGCAATGATCCGTTTCGCATAGCGTGGCAAGGCCAATACAGGTATTGCTGTTTGTTTGTGTAAGGATTCCAGCATTAGAATTCACCAGCCAGGTATGTCAAGAATACCAGAAGCATCCAACTTCACAGTTAAGTAATTATGAATGCACTCCAGAGATAGTCATCATCAATAGAACAGCGCTAAAGAGCTACTCATAGGTGCATCGCGTCTTTTACCTAGAAAAACAAGCCCCTTTTACGTAGAGCCATCCTGTTCTTTTTTATTACACCACAACATATGCCCTCCGAAACATAACATGATCATCTTTCAGACAATATTAGTATTACCAAAGTGTGGACGAAACTAATTACACACGACGCTAGGTTTCGCTTCTACATAAAGGGCGGGTTCACACTCAATTCAGGAAAACTCCACATTAATTAGACATTAAATTAGTGAGTGTGACTTCGATCAAAAAAACTCATAGTATAGTTGGACTACAGACTGTCTAGTAACCGGTCAAATTTATTAAATCTGCAACTCTTTGGCACCTGCATTAAAGTACATAGTCAATAGCACTAGTGGCATATAAGCCAGTAGAACGCCTAACAACCCATCCATCCAACCAAGACAGACCATTGAAGCAATGGGTAAGAGCCACCCAAGATTAATAAGGCCATTAACCACGCTGACTTTTACATGGGAGGCATACATACGGGATGCATGCTGATAGGCGTGAGAGCGGTGCGCCTCATAAATACGTTCTCGACGTATAGCTCTACGTAAAAGAGTAACAGTTGCATCAACAATGAATGTTCCTAGAAGAATTACCCACCCCCAAAATAGCAACGGGTCAATCCAGGCTGCCTGAATTGAAAAGATACCTAACACTAACCCAATGAAGCTACTACCCACATCACCCATAAATATTTTTGCTCTAGGAAAATTCCAAAACAAAAAGCCTGACGAGGCCGACAGCAACAGCATGGGTAAGATCCACTCTTCATTCGGTACAGATGATAATAAATGGATAACTATGCCACCCAGGCACACAGTTAGCGCCTCAATTCCCGCAATACCATCAATACCATCCATAAAATTATATAAATTCAGAAGCCATACCAGATATACAGCAGCTAACCCATGTCCCAGCCAACCAAGATCCAGCAGAGATCCGAACACCTGCAACAAAGGAAACCCACCAAGATAAGACAACGCCCAAACTGCACTTAAAAAGTGGGCCAACAGTCGCCAGCCAGCAGAAATATGTCCATGGTCATCAACAAAACCAATCAATGCCACCCAACCACCTGCACCAACCAAAGCGATCAGTACATCCAAGGAGATCAGATCCAAAAATGTCAGCAGTACCAACGCGGCCATAAACATTAAAACAATCGCCATCCCCCCACCACGAGGAGTCGGTCTCAAGTGTGAGCTTCTTACACCCGGAACATCTAGCAGATTCCTTTTAAGGGCATAGCTACGTAGTAAACCTGTTAAAATAAACGCGCCCAGACCAACCAATAGAAGCAAGGGCATCATTATCATTGATACATTTACAGACAATCACTGCTCCTACTAAGAAATGCATAGACAAAACAAACGGGATAATTATTACCTAATTATTTAACTTTAATCTGGCCACTGCCCTGTTTAAACCCTCATCGAGACTTATCGGTGGACTCCAGTCCAATAGTTTCATTGTTTTTTCAATATCAACTTGCAATGAAGCGCACAGCCGATTAGCCACTCCAGACCTACCAAGAAGCTGCAAACCATACACCAACAAACTCTGAGGAACGGGTAAAAGATGGGCTGGCTTACCCAATACTGCTGCAGTACGCCGTAGCAATTCTGAAGTTGATATGTCTTCCCCATCACTTACAAGAAAAGTTTGGTTTGCTGCGTAAGGGTGATAAATACAGGTAATCACCAAATCCACCAAATTATCCAGAGCAACTAAACTACGTTTATTATCGATAGCACCGAGAGGTAATGGTATACCACGCGATAACCAACGTATCATTGTTAGAAAGTTAGCCTTCACACCAGGCCCATAGACCAGAGGAGGACGAATAATTACAACATCCATTTCTGTACTAGCGGCAAGTGAACGCAACTCCTGCTCAGCCTCCCACTTAGAAATCCCATAAGGATCCTCTGGAGCCGCCAAATCATCAGGAGAAAAGGGGTGGCCAGGTAGGGTGACTTCTCCATTAACTTTTATTGTGCTAATAAAAACGAACCGTCTAACACCTTCCAGGGCTGCTTGACGAGCCAGTCGCAAGCTACCGATCACATTAGCCGCTCGAAATGCATCTAGAGAATCCGGTTCTGTCTCTTTCATGACATGCACCCTAGCAGCAGAATGCACAACGACAGACACACCTTTTAGAACAGGTGTCCAATCCGTTTCCTGATTCAAATCACCAACCTCAACACCAGAAATACCATTTGGTAATTGACTGTTCGATGAACGGAGTGAAGCTATAACAGGTGTATTTCGTTTGAGTAACTCTTTTAATATACTACCGCCAATAAAGCCCGAGCCACCTGTCACAAGCACTTTTTCTTTTCGCTTCACATTCATATTCCATAGTTAATTTGGTGTTTAGCCCTTGGTGTCAATACCTCCGCTAGCGAATATTTTCACTAAAAACCAGAGCAGCCCCCCTTCTTCAAGTATCATCCTAGGTGTCATATAAAGATTTAACTATTTGTTATACTGCCTTCTCAGGAGAAAACAATCGCTTCGCCGGCCTGTTCTCTTAAAGCTATTTCTGCACACTCTCGTTCTGAATCTGCCAATTCTTCTGCATAACTTTTTAATGATCCGGCTGACTCTCCTATACAAACACGACTCACACCTTCAATAATCTTCGCAAGATCAGTTCCTGCATTAACGCGAGCCACTACCGGTAGCCTGACAATGAGGTATGTCAAAAATTTCCCTGGGATGTTATGACTCTTGTGCCCAGAATCAAGTACAAGCAACCCAAAGTCACACTAATCCAAAAGTTCTGGGATCTCTTCAGGATCAATCTCGTCAAAGATCTTTGTGTTTATCAGGGATATAATCGGCTATTTTTTTGTTTTAATCGCTTTACTTCAGAACCACATCCTACAAAGAAAAACCCAAGATCAGCATGATCATTTTCCAACACAATCATAATATCTATTTCCTAAGCCACATCTATGTTGCCGATATAATTAACTTGCAGATAACACTGATGTACAATTTAATCACTTTGGTTGTGTATATGGCCTTGCGCCAAGTTTCTGGGTATTTGAAAAACGCGAATACTCCTCTCAGTAGCTGCTCCAAGATCGGGTGATCTATGGGTACTTTTCGTTCCAGCTATTATTGACATAATCCAGGCACAACAAGACTTCCTTTTCAGTGACTGACCGGCAAATCTGCCAAATCAACCGCCACTACCTTATAATCCATCCAAGCCGAGCCATGGGTCTTTTGAACGATGCCGAATTGCATCTGGACACGGGGATAGCGGCATTACCTTTGAGGCCATCAATACAGACAGTCAGAGTATCCTTAACTCAGCATTCAGCAGTTGAGTTAAAAAGTGGCAACTTGGTTTTCAGACAGCTACGTGCCAAGAAACTCTTTGTGCCTTCGATATTCACCCCCAGGACCAAGTATACTGATTTGTTAATGACTAGCCTGTATTCACGTGTTTTGACGACAATACAGTTCAAATAGACAATCAGCTAAATGCGTCCAATGTTAGGAACTGTGACTCTACAACCTGCTTGGTTGTAATATCGGTTTCCTGAGAGTTCAAAGAAGACCATTATTACTATGGTACACTTTCATCAAGGTAGCCACACAATCTCGTGCACTGTCATTCCTTGGTATATAATGCGAACCGAGAATTTTATCACCTATGACGGTCAAACGAACATACTCCTTCTCGACCAGCTGCAACTCTAAGCCGCGGTCACGTGCATACACAGCACAAACTCGCCACACACAATACTTCGAAGTCTTACTGTTCAATCAAATTCGGCTGTTGCTGGATGGTGACTCCTGGCGCCCACTTTAGTCGAGATAGCGGTCAAGCTCGGCATTGAGGGCGGTCTCAACAGTGATCTTGGTCAGCACCTAGCTGAATTCATTGAGGCTTTCTCGGTTTTCACTGTTTCGTTGGCATAGCAGGTGAAGATTTCAAGTTCTTTCTTGTTCATATCTGTTTAACCTAGACTATTTCCGGCTTCAATCATAAGCAGCCGTATATTTTTATGAAGGGACCCTTTAATTCCTTGTAATGAATCTGGCCGCTGAAGCTATTCACGCCTATATTCATAATCACTGTATCCTCACGTGATCATGATTCCTCTTGATTATCTCTTGGAGCCAATTTTCTAATCTACCAATTAACATACTTCGGTCAAACTGTGTAGTACAGAACCGCCGGCCATTCTCACCCAGCCGAGTCCATTCAATCTCACCCATTGCCGCAAGCTTGATGACATTCTGCGCCAGAGCTTCACCATCTCCTGCTGGAGAAACAAGACCAGCCTCAGCCTTTATTACGATATCTGCACCTTCTCCATTCAACATGGCAAGCACTGGTATTCCAGAGCCCAAGTATGCCTGCATCTTTCCGGGTATTGTCATGGAAAAAATGGGCTCATCCTTAAGACTTACCAATAGTGCATCCGCATGAGCAAAAAAGGAGGGCATACGCTCCAGTGGGTGCCTTCCCACCATTAGAACTTTTCCAGTGAGATTGCGTCTTTTAATCTGATCAGAAACCCAATTTGACATGCGACCATCACCAACTATGATCCAGCGAATGTCATCACGCTCTCCCAGTCTTTCGGCAGCATCTAGAATGGATGGAAAATCCTGAGCCTCACCTATATTTCCGGCGAACACCACGGTAAACACCTCCGTGGCTGAGGGTACTGCGGTATTGGGTTCAATGGCCTTGTCTTGTTGGAAAACCTCATCAGCCCAAGCAGGAAAATACTTGATGGTGATACCCTTAGGAGCATACAGCGCAATATGGTCTTCAAAACTCCTCGACTGAGCCAAGATCAGGTCGCAGCGTCGGTAAATCCAGCTCACCAAATGCCCAACTGCATTCAAGAGCCAGCCCGACTTCACAACCCCAACAGCCTTGAGGGTCTCGGGCCACAAATCAAGGACCCAAAGCGCCATAGGAGCACGTTTGAAAAAGCGCATCACGGCTCCTGGTATTCCAACGGTTATCGGCGACGGTTCGTACACTAACACTACATCAAACTTCTGTCCGCGCAACTTCCAAGCACCCAGAACTGAAGCGCTGACAGCAAATGACAAATAGTTCAATATAAGGCGAAGTCCCCCTCGACCTCGAGGCAGCAATGGCACACGTACCACGCGGGCTCCCTCAAAACAGGTGTATTGGGTTGGGTTCTGCCGGTACACATCGAACACCCGCCCCTCCGGATAGTTAGGCCAACCGGTTAACACCGTTATTTCATGTCCTCTGCACAACAACTCTGTAACCAGCTCGTTGATTCTAAAGTTCTCTGGCCAGAAATATTGCGTAACAACAAGTAGGCGCATGCAAGCTTTACTCAGCTTCAGTATTTCTTCCAGACCACACGGTTTATGTAGTCCGTATAGCTATGGATGATGCGAACAACCTTATCCGACACATTCGGTACGCTGTAGTCCGCAACCTGACTCAAACGCCTTTGCTCTCCACGCGGTTGATCAGCCAAAATTGCCAAAGTCTGACGCACACGATCCACCTCCAGTCCAACCATCATTACAGATGCTTCCTCCATACCTTCAGGGCGCTCGTGCGCTTCGCGCAAGTTAAGTGCTGGAAAATTCAGAATAGAAGATTCCTCATTGATGGTTCCACTATCCGATAGCACTGCACGTGCGGATAATTGCAGGCGCACGTAGTCATGGAAACCTAGCGGCTTAAGCAGGCGTACCTGCGGATGGAATTGCACCCCCACGGTATCGATGCGTTTTTGCGTACGAGGGTGGGTAGACACAATTACAGGTATATCATGATCGCCAGCAACAGCGTTGAGCACCTCGACCAACTTAGCAAATGATTGCGGCGACTCAATATTCTCTTCCCGGTGTGCACTCACAACAATGTACCGTTCTGCCTGCAGACCCAAGCGCTGCAGAACATCAGAAGCGTCGACCCGCGGCCGGTAGTGGGTCAGCACCTCGCACATCGGACTGCCGGTCTTGATCACCAAATCAGGGGGCAAGCCCTCACGCAATAGATAATCCCTCGCAATCGTGCTGTAGGTGAGATTAACATCTGCCGTGTGATCGACGATGCGACGATTTGTTTCTTCTGGCACCCGCTGGTCGAAACAGCGATTGCCTGCCTCCATGTGGAAAATTGGTATTTTACGGCGCTTGGCTGGAATAACGGATAGGCAACTATTGGTATCTCCCAAAACCAGCAAGGCCTCTGGTTTCTCTTTCTCAAGAACCGAATCTATGGCTACGATCAGGTTACCTATTGTCTGTGCCGGCCCCGTGGAATTGGTTGCACTGTTAAGGAAATAATCTGGTTTACGCACCCCCAAGTCATCGAAAAAAACCTGATTAAGTTCGTAGTCGTAGTTTTGCTCAGTATGAGTCAAGGTATGATCACAATACTCATCCAATCGTGCCAACACTCGAGACAAACGGATAATCTCTGGCCGAGTACCAACCACCGTCATGACTTTAAGTTTTTTCATTATTTGCTCACACTAATAATCTTCAGACTGGACACTTGAATGTATCGGGACGATTTATATCAAATACCTCATTGGCCCATAACATAACGATCATATCTTCATGGCCTATATTCGTAATGTCATGAGTCCATCCAGGCACTGTTTCTACAATCTGTGAAACTTCTCCTGTGATACGTAACTCATGCACTTCGCCAGTCTGCATGTGCCTAAATCGAAAAAGCGCACACCCTTTGATGACCAGGAATTTTTCGGTTTTAGTGTGATGGTAATGCCCACCTCGAGTTACTCCGGGGTGCGCAGTGAAGAACGAAAACTGTCCAGCGTCTACAGTTTTAAGCATTTCCACGAACACACCGCGTTGGTCACAATGTTGAGGCACACTATAGGCAAACGCTTCTACTGGCAAATAGCTCACATATGTGGCGTACAGGGCACGAGTCAGTCCGCCACCAACGCTGTCGATTTGTAAGCTTTTTCGGCTCTCTCGAAAACCTCTCAGCTGTTCAGCTAAAGCGCCGACGGTGATTTGATATTGCGGAACAACCCTAACAAACTTTCCCGGTCGAGGCGTGGTCTGACACCCATCCATGATCTCAATAAATTTCTCAAGCACATCGTCCACGTAGACCAGCGTCAACTGTGCTTTTGGATCATTGACCTGAATCGGCAGGTCGCGCGCGATATTGTAGGAAAATGTGGCTACGACCGAATTGTAGTTAGGGCGGCACCACTTACCAAACACATTAGGCAAACGGAATACATAAACAGGAACATCATACTGTTTGTTCAATTTGAAAAGCGCCTGCTCCGCTTCGCGCTTGCTTTGACCGTAAGGGTTGTCCAGATCCGCCTGAATGGATGATGTGTACACCACCGGCACCGCCCTGCCGTATTGTCGATTTATTTCTGCAACGGCGTCGGCTAGGTGGCGAGTCAGTTCAATATTGCCCGACTCGAACTCGGACGGGGCCTGGGGACGATTGACTCCAGCCAAATGAAACACGATATCTGTGCGCAGTAGCAACTCTGGCAAGCACCCTGGACTATCTTGGCGGGTATATAACGCCACTTGCACATCCGAACGTTCTGCCAGACACATCTGGAGATTCTTCCCAACGAACCCTTGCGCACCCGTGATAAGAACCCGTATCAATTCATTCCTCTGCTTCGGCATATTCGCCACGCACTATACGCTGCATGAAGTTCAGCTTCAGTAACAGTTCCTTCATACCTGCCACGTCCAGACGGGTCGTATTATGTGAATTGTAGTCTTCCCCGTGTGTACTCTGGGTCAAGCGGCGTTCACCCTGATCTACAAACTTCTCATAGTTCAGATCGCGGCCATCTGGCGGCATACGATAGTATGCACCTAAGTCTTCTGCGTCAGCCATTTCCTCCCGACTCAACAATGTTTCATACAGTTTTTCACCATGACGGGTACCAATCTCATATACTGGATGCTCCGGTTTACCCATCAGTTCAACAATAGCCTGCGCCAAAACCTGGACTGTCGCCGCAGGTGCTTTCTGGACGAATATATCTCCGGGATTGCCATGTTCGAATGCGTAGAGGACAAGATCCACCGCATCGTCAAGAGTCATCATGAACCGTGTCATGTAAGGATCGGTGATAGTAATCGGTTTTCCAGCCCGGATCTGATCCACAAACAGGGGGATGACGGACCCCCGCGAGGCCATCACATTGCCGTATCGTGTAGAACAGATCACCGTATCGCTGCTACTCCTTGATTTGGCCACTGCAACCTTTTCCATCATCGCTTTCGATATACCCATCGCATTGATTGGATATACGGCCTTGTCAGTGCTGAGGCAGATAACTCGCCCAACACCGCAACTGATGGCAGCCTCTAGAACATTCTCAGTACCCAATACGTTAGTCTTGACGGCCTCTAACGGATGAAATTCACACGATGGCACCTGTTTCAACGCCGCACCGTGAAAGATGTAATCAGACCCACGTACCGCACCTAGTACTGACTGGTAATCACGCACGTCACCAACATAGAATTTGAGCTTCGAACTCGTATAACGCTTGCGCATATCATCCTGTTTCTTTTCGTCACGGCTGAATATTCGAACTTCACGTAGATCCGATTCTATGAAGCGCCTGAGCACTGCATTGCCAAACGAGCCAGTTCCCCCGGTAATCAAAAGTACCCTTTCAGCAAACATAGAGCATATCCATCAAGTAGTAATTTATCGACATATCGGACCTTCTATGGACTCCAACACTTTCGTTTCAAACCATGCGGCCAGATAAATACCGCATCATCATAATGGCACGCTATGGAACCGTGTGGCCAGTGTCGAGATCAAAGCGACGGCGAATCCCAGAACCCCCCCCTGCGTACTCCAAGGCATCAAAATCTGCTTTGTTCCTTCTGGCAATAGATCTTTTGGGGCATAAGCCGGGGTTAGCATTAGCGTGCCGGCACAGACATTCACCCACTGCTTTAATTACTGGATAGTGAGGGCCATCCTTATCGACTCACTGCTGCGCGCACACTATTTTACCGGCTGATCTTGGAATTTCATTTCCTCACATTTCGTCTAGTTGTACTAGCTGACATTTACATTTGTTGCTGCCAAACAGAGCGCGTCCCTTTCACTGTGACTCGGATACTGAATCAGAACAGCGCGGTACTTCCCCTTGAAAACAAACATGCTGCCAGCCGCTGCTCCGATCACGCCACAACTACGGAACAACTCTTCGATATCCCCCAGATCTCCCGCACCACCGATAACGGACAAGGGAATACCTACAGCATCGCGTATCTGCTTGGCCAGTGCCAAATCATAGCCCGTCATCGTTCCATCCCGGTCAATCGCATTAACAAGAATCTCTCCTGCCCCCAATTCTTCCGCTTTTCTGGCAAAGTCGACTGGAGAAAGCCCCCGGCACCTCTTGCCATTGTGGGTAAAAAGCTCATGGCGCTTAAAAAACCCAGTTTTCTTTACATCAAGCACAGCAATGATGCTTTGACGTCCGACACGTTCAGAGGCATTCGTCAGCAATATTGGATCTTCAATGGCCGCCGAACTGAGAGCCACCTTCTCAACTCCCAGACTGACAATTCTCTCTACTTGCGCTACAGTCTTGACCCCGCCGCCATAACACAAAGGCATGCGACACTCTGCCGCCATTCTGGCAATGAGATCATAGTCCGGTTCACGCCCCTGAACTGTAGCGTCTATATCCAGCACAATAAGCTCATCAACTTCCTTCTCATTAAAGATCTTCACCGCATTGATAGGATCTCCAACGTATTTCGGATCGGAGAATCGTACAGTCTTTACCAGACCGCCATTTTGCACCAGAAGGCAGGGAATGATTCGTGGTCGGAGCATTCTTTACAACTCTGCGAAATTTTTGAGCAACTGCACACCCCAGTGGTGACTTTTTTCTGGGTGGAACTGTACTCCATAAATGTTTCCATGCCGCACCGAGGCTGTAAAGTTTCTATGGTAGTCCGCGCTTGCAAGAACATCCGCCGGATTGCGTGGTGCGAAATAGTACGAATGGAGAAAGTAGAAACGTGGCGCATCGATTTCCCTGAACAGTGTATCGTCAACGGTGCTGACATCGTTCCAACCCATATGTGGCAACTGCACCTTCTGGTTCGACACGCGCTCTGGAAAACGTTTGACCTCTGCGTCAAACCACCCCAAGCCAGCAAGTGACCCCTCATCGCTGCGGGCCGCCATCATCTGCATGCCCACGCAAATTCCCAGCACCGGTCGTCCCTGCCCTAAAACCAGCTCATCCAGGCAGCCACGCATCCCCGATACTTCCAGTTGACTCATCGCCCAGTCGAAGGCCCCAACACCCGGCAACACGATCCTCTCGGCAACTGCGAGTTCGTTCGCATTGTGGGCGACCGCGACATCGACATTGAGACGCCGGTATATGTTGGCAAATGCCTGGATATTTCCGAGACCGTAATCAACAAGCGTAACCTTCAAAATGCACCGCCTCGACGGCCAATCTTGAGTAATGATACCGATTTCTCTATCAGCGACAGGATCCTGTGCTGATTGCGATAGTCCCAGTAGTACCTTTTGGGCATTGCATGGTATTCACGAAGTTCATCAGGCGTAATCCTCAGCTTCGTAGCCACATACTCGAAGTCCTGCTCACTGGTATCCGGATCGTACGGTGGGTTTTCCAGAATGCGCAGCGCTTCGTCGCGCGACATCTGCTCGGTGAGGATCAGACTGGAAAGCTGGCAACGCCGAACGTCGAATCCAAACCGTGTCGGCAGCCAGTATCCTTCGTAGAAGCGGGTAAAACGCGATTCGAAGTGTTTTTGCGGATAAGGTTTCCAGCCATACTCGCTCTGCAGCAGGTCAATCGCCAGTGTCTTCGTATAGGGCATGAAGTTGAGAGGCTTGAACACCTTCACTCCTTTGAAATAACGCAAATATATTTTGTGCCGATATACAGAGCTGAATGGATAGCTACGCATCGGCACCGTGCCATAACGATTGATGACATCGCGTATATGCCTCATGTCCGTCCCCCAATAATAATACTGGGACGGCATCATGACACACTCGGTAGCGATGTTGCCGCCATTCAGGATCGTCCTGATGCCGTACTTTTCTGCAAACTTGTACAGTACAGCTATGAACGAGTGATCCTGTGGAATGTCCAGATGAGGAACCCCCGCCTTGAACCAACTCAGCTGGAAATCCCGCATTTCTTCCCAGTTGATCACCTCGGTATAGAGATCGAGACCGAGCTTATCTACCAAGACATGGATATTGTGAACAGACAGCTCGGAGTTCCATCCACCATCGACATGAAACACCAGCGGCCTGAGCCCGAACTCTTGAACCATCACGTGGAGCATGTACGAGCTGTCCACCCCACCACTCAGTCCAAGCAGGCAGTCGAAATCTCGTCCGCGACCATCCTTTCTGATCATCTCTACACGGCGCTCCAATTCCCTGCGGCCCTCCTCATCCGGGTGCCAGTTTGGCTTGACGACGTTTTGGTAGTCCCAGTACTGACTGCTGATACCGTCACGATCAAATATCAACCCCGGATAGGAGGTATCGAGTACCGTCCTGGTGCAAACCTGATAGTCCATCCCGCCGCTCATATGCTTTCGATCACCCGTTGATAAATGGCTTCATAGGCCATGACCATGGCTTCTTGTGAATAACGTGACTCCGCAAGCTCAACACACTCTGCAGCAGACTTGAGCCCAGCCGTACCGCTGCAAACTGTGCGCAGCAGCGCTTCAAGCGCATCGAGATCCCCATAGGACACAAAACTGCCGAAGCTTCCGGGGGCAACCTCCCTGGGCGCCCCGGAGTCGAACCCGGCAACCGGCAAACCACAAGCGAGCGCCTCTGCAGTCACCATCGAGAATGTCTCTTTCTCGCTGGGAAGAAGCAGTACGTCACCAAGCGAATATAATTCTGCCAGCTTGGCCTGATCCTCGATACGTGGAAGCATAATCACATTTGTCGGATTAGAGGACGGCAAGCTGTCGACCCCGACCATGAGGAAAATCACCTCATCCTCACCTTCAAATCTCTTCGCCAGCTCGACAACCCAGCGTCCTCCCTTGCGCTCAGACAGCAGGTCAGCACCGACCGAGAGAACGCAATACTTTCCCTCAAGACCCATCTCTGTCTTTAGTCCCCCAACTTCACGTGGGTGAAAAACGTGGGTATTCAATCCATTCGGAACCACCTCAATCGGTTTGCCCCGGACAATGGATTGGCGCATCCGTGATGCCAGCCATTCAGATGGTGCCGCGAGTTGAAGGCGCTCGAAGTCTGCAAAAAGGTCGCGCTTGCGCTTATACATCCGGCCTGCAAAGTCGAAGAGCCACGTCTTCGGGTAACGAGACAAATCCGGACACTGTTCACATCCGTTTTTCCATCCTTCGCAATCCATAGCATACCCACATCGTCCCGTGTACATGAATTCGCAATGAAAAGTCCAAACCGTCGCGATCCTTCGACTCTTCAGATAGTTGCAGAGATCCGCTATGTTCACAAAGTAACCATGGATATCATGCAGATGAACAACGTCAGGTTCGAGAAGCTCAAGCTGCCTTATCAGACGCTTGGTAGCAAAAGGGGAAAAACCATCAGTCAAACCCGATACACGCGTAGCTAACGCGTGAAACAGAACCTCTAGTGAAGAGCTGATTTTGACCGCCACTCCAGAATCACTAACGCCACTATCACGTCCGTAAAGAGCGATCGCATGATGCCCTCTCCGCGAGAGACCAGTGACCAGATCCGACACAATCTTTCCAGTGCTGCTGGATCCGTAGTTGACATCGACGAGGGCAACTTTCATTCGAGACTCGGGTGGTAAATATCTGGAACACACATAAGAAAATCCTTATGCATACGGCGTAAAGTCCGGTACTGGAGATAGGGGATACGCGCGTGAACACGCAATGCAAGTCAAGTTTTCACCCTCTTCGCGCAATTCGCCATGACATTCCGGGCAAGCGAGAATATCCTTAAGCTGGAAATCCTTGAGTCGACGCGAGCGCCGGAAAGCGTACCACTGCTTGAGCACCGATTGGCCGAGTTCCCGCCACCCGCGCTGCTCCAGCATATAGGACTCTTTCGCACCACCGGCACCGCTTTCATCGTTTATACGCTCGATCCACTCGCAAGAAACCTCCGGATTAAGAATGACATAATCAATAGAACCCTCCCAGTAATAGCGAACGTGGAACATATCGGGCGCTTCGTGAAAGAACTTCGCCCACTTGGGATCATCCTTTAAAATGCGCTGAGTTCCGAGGAATGGGTCTTCCACTCCTTCCTTTTTCTTGTAAATCCTTAGTTGCCCATCAATGCACACTACTTCCAGGCAATGAATCGGATGGGGATAAAGCCGTTCGAAGATGGCGTTCGGTGTCTCTATGTAACCTGCCTTACCCACACGTTGCAACTCCCGTATGAAGACCTCCGGTTCGGCAATGTGCTCAAGGATATGTGACGCAATAACGAAATCAAATGCCTTGTCCTTGAACGGCATTGTCTTCGCATCACCAAAGACTGTGGAACGACCATCTATCATCATAGCCTCTCCGCAGCGGTGCTCCGCTCCGGTTAGCCTGTCCAGCAATACGTCGGAACGGGGGTAAGGCCTGCCTCCACTACCGACGTCAAGAACCAGGCCATCCCCTGCCGGAACCTGTAGTTTGCGAAGTGCCCAAGCAACTCTTCTGAAATTAAACATACTTGAAATATACCCGATATATGTGACTCAAATGTTCACCGCGAAGATCATCAACCGCTCAGAGAACCGTACCGGACAAAAAAGCCTAAAAAGAACTTGCAGCCAGCAACATCAAAATACTGAAGCAGAAACATCGACGGAACCGTTAAAGTAGCCGGCACGATACAGCGCCTCACCATAAAAAGCCGCACCAGACGCAGTAACGTGCATATCATCATGCAAAAGCGGTTTAGCATATTTATCGTAGAACCTACACATCCGATCCTTGCAGAAAAACCCCAACTTGTCGATGAAATCCACGGCACGATTTCTCCCGGATTCATCAAGCATTACCTGTCGAGTATCGAGGTACGATGGAAGAAGGCGTTCGTGCATGAAAACACCAAGCTCTTCAATTGGAGCGCCGGACCTCGCAAAGTAATACGATGAATCAGAAATATTGAAAACCCTGAATGCATCATCAACGTAAGCAGACTTCCCGTCCGCTATAATATGCTCTGCAATAGCAAAGGCAGTTTCAGCCGTTTCCGCGTTCCAGGCATTCGCAAGCACAACCTCATCCGCCTCGATAATTCCTGACTTGATAGCTGCAAAACCATCGCTGTTGTTACACAGCGAATCACTCGGCGCAATATCACGAAGAGCACGATTGAAATCGTTGATGCATAACCCACTCAGACTCGCCCGGACGAAATCATATCCAGTAAATCTGTCCTTGGCCGCCTTCACTGCAAGTAAGAAGTCACCAGCCATTGAATCTCCAATCACCAACACCCTGCGACCATTCGAAGCGCCAGAAACCGACTGCTCAAGTCGGCCTTTATCAAGCAGTTGATCGAAGTGATCAACGAATATGTGTTGTCGCTGCGCAGGAATAGCAGCCATTTTCAAACCCTGGAAACCAACAGTGAAATGACCGGCAACACCGACAGCGGCAAACGATACGGAGCATACCGCAGTAAGACCAACTACAGCCTTTCTGGAAATCCTTCCATCAGTACGAAACGGCCTTTCGACATACCGATAACTCAAATACCCAAGGATCATGGTTGCGCAAATCGCCAACAAGGACTGAATAAAGCTGAGTTCCGTCAATGTCAGATGCCTTGCAATCGCATATATCGGCTGATGCCACAGATAAATGCTATAACTCATTAACCCTATCCCCACCAGGACACGGCCACGCAGTATATTTGTAGCAATTGTGTTCGGCTCCGCAAAAACTATCACCATCGCCGTTCCCACCACAGGAACCAAGGCATATAATCCAGGAAATGGCGTTTGACGATCAAACGAAAAAATTGCAAGAAGCACAAGAAACAATCCAGCCGCACTACCCCATCGGCACACCCGCGCTCGACGGCGCTTGCCCCAACCAAGCTCTTCCTTGGATGGAAGTAAAGCCACCAGAGCTCCAACCGCAAGTTCCCACCCTCTGGTATGTAGAAGGAAAAAGCTCGCCGCGGGATTATTTTGCAGCGTCCAGTGAGAAGCGATAAAACTGGCAACCGCAAAGACAAGAATCACCAAGGGTATATATCTTCTAGCACACTTCCATAACGCCAACATTGCCAAAGGAAAGAGCACATAGTACTGCTCTTCGACCCCGAGACTCCATGTATGCAGAAGCGGCTTCAGATCGGCGGAAACATCAAAATAGTCTCTCGACTCAAGAAAGAACAAGATGTTCGATGAAAACAAACTTGTTGCTGCAACACTACGATAGAATGCCCGCCCACTGAATGGAGCGAGGACGACTGCTGCGGCGAGCATCGTCAACAGTATCATGAAAAGTAAGGCGGGCAGAATTCTGCGTACCCTACGCTCGTAGAATCGAACAAGAGAGAATGTGCCTGCCTCCTTTTCAGCGATGATAATGCTTGTTATCAGATAGCCACTAATGACAAAAAAGACGTCCACTCCGACGTACCCACCAGAGAAGATATTTATCCCTGCGTGAAAAAGCATGACAGAAACTACAGCTATTGCCCTAAGACCGTCTATTTCCCTTCTGTATTGCATTATTTTCATTGTCCAAACGACCTGGCGCACATCTCGATCACCAAGCTATGCGCTTTCCGCCCACACCGAGAAACTGAAAGCGTGCTTTGCGCGCTGAATACTCCACATTCTTGATGATCTCCCGCGCCGCCTCGTCCGGAGACATCCTACCCCCCACGTTCATACGTGTCGCCACATTTCCTGGACCGAGAACCTGCACTCCGACCCGGCCGTTCAGATTCAAATCACAATACATAGCCATCGCTAGCGCATGCAGCGCGCCCTTTCCTGTGCGGTAACCGTACATACCTCCATACAGCTCGTTATTCATTGTTCCCAAGCTACTGGACAGTAGACAAATCTGAGGAACAAGCTTGCGCCGCATTGGCATCAGCGGAATCAGTCCAGCGAAACGCCTGACAACCAAGTATGGTCCCAGAGTATTTCCCCTGAAGGAATCAAGAATGTCATTTTTTTCCTGCGCTAGGGTCTCAGCAGAAAGGGTGCCACCATCAAGCGTTGCATGATAATCCAGACCAGAACTGAACCCGGTCGCAACAATAATCAGATCCGCCTGCACACCCTGCTGTCGGAGTTCTCTATAGACATCGCAGACTTCGCTCACAGAGGTAATGTCCATCTGGAATAGTTTCAGTCGCTCACCAACCGGCAGCGCGGGAAAACGGCTTCTATAGGTGCCAATAACCTTGCAGCCTTGCTGCAGAAGCTGGCGTGCCACAGCCTCGCCTATCTCCCCTCCAGCGCCGACAACAATTGCTGTATGCGTGGCACCCAGCCGAATGGGGCGAACCCGCAGTTGGTAGGAAATCGCCCCAAATAGGGGGTTGGCCCTTATCACCGAACGGGCAATTGACATGGCCCTGATCCGACGAAAAATCTTCGCAGGCGCATCGGCCGCGAACAGCTTCCCAAGAAACGCGGCAATACGTGACGTCATGCAGAAGCCTGCCCGAAAAAGTCATTCACAGCATCAATGATGCGCGACTGCACCCGTTCAACTCCAACCCACATGGGAAGCCTGACGAGGCGAGATGAAAGGTCATCGGTATGGGTGCATCGCCCCGAAACCCTGCCACGGGATTGTCCAAAGGGTGATGAATGTAGGGGAACGTAGTGAAAAACACAGGAAACACCCCGTTGACTCATGAACTCGATGAAGCGAGTGCGCTCCTCCAGACTATTCAGGATGAGGTAGTACATGTGGGCATTTTGCTCACACCCATCTGGAATCATCGGACGTCTCAGGTATTCCATCTGCTCGAGCGTTTTAAACCCGCGGTGATACTCGTTCCATATTTCGAGTCGGCGTGAGGTAATTACCTCTGCATCCTGTATTTGTGCCCACAGGAAAGCCGATATAACCTCCCCCGGCAGGTAGGACGAACCGACATCCACCCAAGTGTACTTGTCAACCTGCCCCCGAAAGAAGCTGCTTCTATTGGTTCCCTTCTCGCGAATAACCTCCGCACGATCAACCAACTCGGGCGCGTTAACCAGCAATGCGCCTCCTTCGCCCGATATGATGTTTTTCGTCTCGTGGAAAGAATAGCAACCCAGTTGCCCGAACGACCCCAGGGCCCTGCCCTTGTAAGATGCCAGTACAGCTTGGGCAGCGTCTTCTATTACCAGAAGTCCGTGCTGTCGAGCGATATCGCCGATACGATCCATATCGCAGGCAACACCAGCGTAATGCACAGGAACGATCGCTTTTGTACGCGAGCTGATGGCCGCTTCGATCAAGGACTCATCAATGTTGAGTGTATCGGGGCGGATATCGACGAAGACTGGAACGCCACCTCGCAGCACGAACGCATTGGCCGTCGACACAAAAGTATAGGACGACATGATCACTTCGTCACCAGGCTCAATACCAGCAAGCATCGCTGCCATTTCCAGCGCTGCCGTGCATGAGTGAGTCAGCAGAGCCTTCTCGCAGCTTATGCGATGTTCCAGCCATTCGGAGCATCGCTTTGTGAACACACCATCGCCGGCCAGCTGGCCGTTGGCATGGGCTTCGGCGATAAAGTGCAATTCCCTGCCAGTAAGGTAAGGCTTATTAAAAGGGATTTTTGGCTCTGACAGGGGCATATTCTGTTCCTGAGATACCTATACGTTTACAGTAGGGCGCTTGAATTCGGCTTCCAGCCAATCGAGCAAGCGCTGGATCTGCTGACCCCATGCACGTGTAAGATTAAAATGTGCGACTCGGTCACACCACGTTACGTACTCAGCCTCTGGCATTCCTAGGGCATGTTGTATGGCCTGGGCCAGGCCAGCATTACTCTCCTCCTCGATCGGTATTAGCACTTCACGGTAATCCGGACTCAGTCCATCTGTAAACGTGGAAATTACCGGGCGACCGTAAGCCAAGTAGTGAAGAAGCTTCGAGGGATAGTTGAGTTTGTTCGGAGCAAAGGCCGTTGGTCGCGGATTTGCAAACACGCGGGCACGCGAGGCAAGGCTATGAAGCTGTTCCTGGCCAACAAAACCGTAAAGCTTGATCCGGGAATCTGCCTCAGCAAGTTTCTCAAGCTCAACATTCGAGCCACGACCTGTAACCCACAACTCGATGTCCTTTTCACTCAGCGAATGAAAGGCTCGTGCTAGTTGCACCGCTCCACCGTGTTCAGTCAGCGCCCCCATGTACATCAGCGCCCTGTGTGCCCCACGGGGTACATCCTCGCTCACTTCAAGTTCTTCAAGAAAAGGGAGGCCGCCATCGAGATGGATCTTTGGGCCAGGAGCAGTGGGTGACTCGAAATAGACCCAGTTCTGATAGAGATAGCCGTCGGCGCCCGACAAGGCAGGACCATCACCGGCAATATAAATCCAGGGCACAGACAACTCCCTGCTGAGATACTCCGCCGCGGGGGTCGCTGGAGTATCATTGAAGGTGAAGACATAATCGGGGATACCATGCTCCGCAACATATGCCTCGACCAGACGCAGGTAATTAAACGCCTGTGTTTTGCCGCGCAGTAAAGGCATATTAAGATATCCGGCCACCTTGCCTGAAAAGCCAGGGGCAAGAGCCGCATCTCGCGAACTCACTGTTACACGACCCGCAGGCCAGATCCGGTCATAGGGATGGCCGATGAGCGAAACGTCGCAGCCGGCCGTATTGAGCGCCGAAACAAAACCGGCATGCCAGAAATTTACTGCCGGGCTGGTTGCAGGAAAGGCATCAATGGTTGATTCGTCGAAGACACCTTCAAGCCACAAGATTCTAGGCCTTGCATTCATCGTGCTCTGTCCACCACATTCATTAGAGTAATAACATTGTCCTCGGGTCGAACGTTCCGGGAACTGGTTGCCGCCGCCTGTCCCATGTGCATCCTAAGATCCGGGTCATTCAGCAGCGATGCGATGTCCATAGCCAGTGTGGCTGCGTCGCCCGCCGAAAAGATATAGCCATTCACACCGCTCTCGATCCGATCGTGCCCGGAGCCTGTAGCATTGCTCGAAACAACCGCCTTGCCCAATTGCAACCCTTCGTCGACGACAATACCCCAACTGTCCTCAAAAGACGGTACAACAACTATGTCGGCCGATCTCATCAGCCAGCTGTGCAAGTCGTACTGGCAGAATCCAAGAAACCTGCACCTTTCGCTCAAAACCTTCTTCTCCGAAAGCTCGGTATACGCATTCAACTCTGGCCCGGCACCTTCAATCCAGAGCACCCAATCGATATCCGTCTTGAATTCGGTCATCGCTTCCAGCAAAGTTGCAAGCCCCTTCCTGGGTATCATCCGCCCGCTGAACAGAATGATAGACTTATCGGTGCGCAGATCCTCCCCGCACTGTTCCGGTATAGCCTTGGGTTGATCTTTCAAAATTCTCGCCAGACTCACACTGTAGGGGAAGTCATGAATCTTTTCTTTCGGACAGCCTGCCGTTTGAGCTGTTTCAACACCCAGCCGCCCGCACACGAGAATGGCCTCCGCGCGGGCAAATACCAATCGCCTCAGCGCCTCCCTGAGCATCCACTTCAGCGATGAAAACCGGCCCTCTGGCCTGCCATTGTTGAAAATATCTGCGTGCACTACGAATCGCTTCCCCAACAGGGAGGCATAGACGATGGCGAGCACTGTCTGAAGATGAACATAGCCTGCAATATAAGTGAGGTCTGGCGCCACTTTCCTGAACATGCCGAACACACGTAGTGTCGAACGGACAGCACCCATCATCCCCTTGCCTTCAAGCACCACGGATTCGTACCTATCGGCGGGAAAACGTTGATAGTCGTGCCCTCCGTCAGGGGACCAGTTTCGCCTTTCCGTGTAGACAACGGTGATATCCGCTTTTCCCGAATCAATGAACGCATTCCACAAATCCGTCTTGTAATGCGTAGGTTCGAGCTCCACGACAAGTATCCGCATGCTCATTATTTACCGGGCGCCGTCGTCAAGTTGTTGTATGGCATCACTATCCAAAAGCGCTGACTTGGTTAATTCAGGGCACACTAGCAGAAGATCATCCAGTCTGGATATCTCAAGGTACCCAGGAGCAGGAATAAACCTTCCTGCGAAATGATCATCACCATCCATTCGCAGATGAATAGACTTCAGTCCAACTTCGAGTGCTGGATAGACATCAAGTAGTAGATCGTCACCGATCATCACGATATCACTGGCGGGACATCCCAGCGATTCTTGTATATGGCGATAGAACGCCGTATCAGGCTTCTCTACATGCAATTCGGCCGATACAAACAGCTCATCGAACAACTCTGCAGTTCCATTGCGTGACAACAACTGCATGAGGGTCGAATCAAAATTACTTGCAAGGACAATACGGTAGCCTCTAGTACGCAACTCTTTCAACAACGACTCAGTACCCGGCTTTAGCAACCAATGACGGTCATGCTCCATAAATTCTGCGTACAATTGTTCTCCGTCATCACCATCGAACCCCAGCAAATGCAAAACTCTTGAATTGAAGTCAACAAAGTAACGTCGGCGCTCAGATTCATTCCTTACCGAAAGCGAGCTATAGGGTGACTCAGCGCCAGCTCGCTTCAACGCAAACGATAGACGCTCGGGCTCAAAGTGAAGCCCGAACCTTGTGTGCAACCACCCCTCCAGTATCTCGAGACTAGACGGCTGAAGATCCGCAAGCGTCCCGCAGAAATCGAAAGCGATGCAGCTGACCGAATCAAGATATGGCTTATTCATTAGGAAGGCCATTGACAACGTAATCTGCGTGATAACGCATCGACTCAAAATACCTCTCCGAACACGTAAAGTCGGGCATGCTGCCTGTCAGCGCCTTCCAAACGAGCAGATCCGGCCCATTGAAGACAAGCGAAAAAACGGCGGTAGAGCCGGAAAACCGAGGATTCAGGTCGAAAACCTGAAATCCATCCCCTACAGCTCCAAATTGAATATTCAAATAAGGCATCTCTAATCCATCAGCAACTGACTTCAGCATTGGTTCATACTGCGCCGATCTGACCCGCCTGCACCAGACCGTTCTGCCACCGGACAGCGCGCGCTCAAGTACCGCCACAGCCCGAACTTTACCGTCATCCTTCATCACCACGGAAGTAAACTCTCTGACGTAGCGCTCGAAGTACTGGTAGATATAGCCTTCAATCATCCAGTCATCAGAGCGCAAAGCAGTGGTATCGAGCACCTTGATACCGCGTGAGCCTCCTCCCAAACGAGGCTTCATGATTACGTCAATACCGGATTCGATACAACGACGCACCTCATCAAATCCTCCGCAGATCAATCTCGGTTGAGCCACACCGACCACGTCCAGATACTTGCTGGTCAATAATTTGTCGCAACAAGTCAGGACAGCCTCGTGCCTACCCACAACTATCCTTACACCAGAACGTCTCTCTATCTCGGCTCGGCGTTCACTGATCAATAGCAGTTCACCATCGACCGTAGGAATAAGCACATCAATCTGATGCTCCTCGATGAAGTCAACTAGAAAGCTGACGTACTCTTCCTCACTCCGACAAGGAGGCGCAACTGCGCTGACATCGCTCATCAGGAAACCGGGATTACGCTCGTTGATGCATACCGAGGCAATAAAATACTCCCTATCTGCTGCTCTGAGCGCCCTGATTACCCCCTGTGCACTGTCCCCGCTTGCTCCGGTGACCATAATCCTTGGCTGGGCATCAGCACTCACAAGTCAACTCCTCGACGAGAGTTGACAACGCTTGCAGATAGCCTTCCTCCCCAAGCCGCACAAGCGCAAGCCTTCTCGACTCCTTGCGCATCTCTTGAAAATCTTCGTCAGACTTATGGTGGAATTCCACAATGGCGCTTGCTAGGCCTGAGAAAGAAGGACTCTCGAGGATTTGGCCGTTCAGAGGAGGGCAGACGAGATCGCGCGCCAAACCGACGTCTGTGGTGATCACCGGTGTTCCTGACATTAGCGCCTGCGCCAGCATAACCGGGCCACCGTCCGCCAACGAGGTATTCACGAAAAAGTCGGCCATGGCGTAAAGACGGGCCAACTCCACCTCACTGTCGATGTAACCCGGTGAGTACAGGCGCACATCAACATTCTTCAACCGACTCGCGAGGTACTGGTCACCTATAGCCACAATAACCATACCATCAAGGGTGGCCGGCGACTCGACACTAAGAGCCTGAATCGCATCAACGAACATATCGCACCCCTTTCGGGGTTCTGAGGAGGACCGCAAAAGCACAACCCTCCCCGCTACACCATAGTCCATTCGCAACTCACGCCGACGTTCTTCGAATCCACCATAAAGAGCACTATCTACCGACATGAGTATCCTTCGAACATCAGCTCCACGAAAGAGTGTTGAGCTTGCAATCTGATGATGATGCTCGTGTGAAGATGCGACCACAACATGGTCTGCAATACGCCTATAGCACTCATACTTGGTGCGGAATGCCTTCTGCACCATGGCCCGAGCAAAGCCCGGCACGGCAGGACAGTTGGAACAGTCTTCCAGATAGCCAGTGCAGTCACGCGAGTAGTGGCATCCGGCAGTGTAAAAATTCATATCCACCCCGTAAAAAACCAACGACGGATTTCCGTAGCGATTAAGAATTTGAAGCAGCGCCGACGGACTGATCATTCCGGATAGAAAGGTACATATAACCAGCTTGCATTCATCCGGCCAGACGTCCGATGCAAGGATAGTCCTGTCGGCAATTTCGCGCATGTGGATGAAGGCATAATCCGGTCGGGGATGAAAAACGCGCCGATCAAACTCCTCGACCAATCGATATATACCCTGCTGCAAAGGGCTTTTGTCTATGATTCCCCGTGTAGAAATGTCGCCAGAACGACTGCGAACACAGACCACTCGGGTCGAGTAGCCTATTTTCTGTATTGATTTTGAGAGCAAATGAGCAAATTTTCCGGCACCATCTGTGTCGTATGTCGACAAAATCAGCACATCCACCGCGGTAGCTCCAGGCCTAGCGTCGTGCTTCGACATACAGAGCAAGCGGTCCATCAACAATTCCGCCAACGACATCCAGCTCGTACTGCTCCCAGTTCGGTATTGCGGAATTATGGGCATCCACACGCATGACGCTATGAAAGCCAGCTTTCTGCAAAAGGCATGTCAGACTGTAGATATCGTGCATGTAACGATGAACCTCTCCTGACCGACGGAACCTCCCTACTATCATCGACTCGGAAGCGAAAAGATTACTTGCCATTTGCAGCAGCTTCCGGGGTATTCTGTTGGCCTTGCGAAGCAGCAGACCAAGTGTCAGGTTTCGGTGCTGTGCCGCCTGGGGAGCAAAAAATGTCGTTGCTGTATATCCGATCCGATCGACTATGTAACGCCTGGTAGCCTTGTCGCAGGCAGCCAGAAACGCTGGTGTCTCCCCCCCGGAATGATCCCTGACGATCTGATCGAAAAGCTCCATTCGCACCCAGTTATAGCGATTGACCATTTCTGTGTCGGAAGTGATCTTCAACTGATCAAGGAGTTGGAGATAAGTCCGCGAAAGCTCCTCCAAGTCAGGAGTCACAAGGCGAATCACGCCGCCTGGCTTCATCACCCTGGCAATATCTTTAAGAACCTTCTCACCCTCATCAAGAGTCAAATGCTCGATGAACTGCGCACTATAAACGGCATCAAAAGTTGATTCCGCAAAACTTAACCCCTTGAGAATATTCATCTCAACCACCCCACCTACCGGCGATTGAAAGTCAACATTCGTCCAGCTACCTACCTTTGAAACCTTGGCCCCACATGCAAGGTTTAGTAACTGATAGCTCATTGGCACACATCCTTTATAACACTAAAAAATCGAATACCCGCTTACCTTAACGGAGTATTCACGTACACAATTCAGGCACAACTTAGACACCATATAACTCATAACTTGCCATCGATGACATCCTGTATAGCAAGGCAATTCGCCCTTTTTGAGTTCGCATATGACTGCCCCACAGATTGAGGTATGTACGTGTCATCCAGAGCGCCGTCATAGCCACAAACCATCAGCCGCTCAAACGACTCGCGCAAATCGTCATCATTCACCAACCACTCTCCATGGGTGACTTCTGCGAATATCTCGCGCAACTCTGATACGGTGCTGAGATTCGCATCGATCACTAGCCCCTTTTGAAACTGAGCAAACCTTGGCGTATAAAAGGTAACCGCAGCCTTGCCTCTCGCAAGCGCCTCAGTCAGGCAAACCCCTGCAATCGATGCGACAAATATCGATTTGTCAATAAGATCAAACGTGCTTATATACGCTGGACAGATATGAGTGTTCGGTAGAGAGCGAAGACGCTCGTAGAAGCCGGTCGGGCGCCAGCGTCGATCACATCTCTTCGAAAAAGTACTGGGGTGCTCCTTGATCAGTAGCGAGATCCCGGTAGGCAGGGCGTCGGCCAGTTTCTTGACGGCCTGGAACTGATCACAATATAGGCCCGCCTCGGGTAGCGTGTTCATCTCTGGTTGATAGTGCAAAAAATATATCGCATACGGTTCTACCGCTACCAAGGGAGATGCGGCCCGCTCGAAATCCCGACGTACAGCTCTCTTTTCTATGTACTTGGCAATATCCCGCACATCCCATCGGGCGAGGCTGGAAAAAAGGTTGCGGAACGTAAAACGACGAGACGCTTTTTCATAGTACGGCATGGCTGTGGAGTAGTCTCCCCTGAGGATCGACAAATACTGCCAGACGGCAGTACTGCGCACAGGTCGTTCCTTCGCCCTAAGGTCGCAGTCAGGTCCATTAATCAGGCCCTGAACCGGAAGCAGCACCCAAGGCAACGGAGAAGAAATAAGCCGAATTACCCTCGCACCAAGCTCCTCCAACGTGCGGACAACGATCCAGGACTCGACAGTATGCGGCGTATAGGCACAGAACACGATATCCGGCCTGCGTCCTTCGGCCAATTTGAGTGCATAATCGACAACGTCCGTAAAATAGCCAAATCCTTCGAACGCGCCTTCAAGATCGACACGCAAGAAGCGCATCCGTAGAAGAAAAACCTTGAAGTCGCTCAGTACCTCTTGAACAATCCGCTCCCTGTCATCGATGCTGGATTCACAAACGGCTCTAGCGGAGGAAGTTATTTCTCCTTGGTCGATGGAAAACGCGCGGCCCTCGCCAGCCATTCCGGCAAGGGTCTCCATGACATGCCTTGAATCGTCCTGCTCATACAACACAAGTGCATCCGCGGAGCACCGGATAATATCGAGCGCTTCCTGATGGATATTCGCGCCAAGATAAAAAACCTTCATCGGTAGGCACTCATGGAAATGGCATTCAGATGAGCGCGTAGCAAGTTTTCATCAATTGCCCGCGGCATTGCTGGCAGGAATGATTCAGCGTAGGCAATCCGCTCAATCCCATAGTCTGATTCATCGATTACCTGACCAGCGGGTGGCGTCACAAACTCATAACGAAAAGGAATGCCAAGCCGCTCATATACGGCCCGCGCAAGTTCGAAGTCAGTGAAGTTCTCGGGACCCACAACCCAATAGTTCTGAACGACCGCAGCAGCCGTGTTACCTATGGCCGCTGTCACCGCGGCCGAAATGTCGTCCACGCGTACATAGTTCTGGCGCCGGCGGCCCTGGCCATAAATCCTAACCGGCTCATCTTTTTCGATTGAAAGAAGAATCTGTGACAGATAACGCTCCCGGGGCATGTTATGCCATATCGGCGCCGTTATTCGCAGAATACTTGTCGGTACCCGCGACTGCTCATGGAGCACCAGTTCAGCATACCGTTTCGAGTACTCATAGAGATACTCAAGCCGAGAGGAAGGAAAGGCCGCCAGCGGCCGACTCACACTGAACGAACGCGACAGATGCACAAAGCAGCCGACATCATTGGTGTTGCAGTAATCAAGTACATCGTGGATTCCGTGGAAGTTCGCCGAGGTGATCTCGTCAGCTGACGTGCCAATATGCGCGGCGAGATGCACGACGACATCATACTTTGGCATTCCAGACAGCGCCTGTTGCAACGGGATCGACTGGCCTAACCGCAATCCCGTCAGCAAGCCTTGCCCCAGCGTATCGACAACGACACCAGCCTGTTCACGTAGGTGTTCTACGACACACGATCCGATAAATCCGTTACCACCAGTAACGAGAATTTTCTTCATAGCACAAAGTAGCAGGTATAAGGAAGAAAGGGACTTTTGATCGGGCGAATCTTCATCGTATCGAGGTACTTGCGCGCCGCCGCGCCTTCCTCACGAAAACGCGGGTGAGAGTATTCGTCGAATACGAGCACGCTGCCTTTCTGGCACCGGGGCAAAATGTGCTTCAGCGTTTCGCGGGTCGGGATACCCAAATCGAGATCGAAGATGCAGAGAGCGACTGTTTCATGATCATTATTCGCCAGCCAATCCGGGATCGTCTTGACGACGTCGCCCTTCACGAACTCATGGCGTTCCATATGCTTGAGAGCGGAAAACGCCTGATGTGCCGACAGGCACTTGTCTGCAATTTCCTGGGCGTTTCCCGCAGCAACTAGGTCGTTCGCACGCCATCCTTCCGACCGTTCGCCTTCAGAAATCGAAGATGATGGAAAACCTCCGAAGGTATCAAAGCCGACGACACGTCTCCTAAAGTTGAACGGATCGTAGATAGACGTGAGGTTGTATAACAGGTTAGTCGTGGCTCCCCATTGAACGCCGAGTTCAAGAATGACACCGGGAACATCGACAATTTGCCTGATAATATCGTTGTAGAACAATAACTTTGAAATAGATACGCGATTCATACAGGTAACACTTGCTACCCAGTTCTTCTCATTCATGTACGAGCATTTGTCTATGAGCTCTTGTCGGAGCTTTTCGAGCTGTATCAATGCCTTCTTTTCATCTGGGCTTCCGCCCATTGCTTGGTGGCGTGTCTTCATATAGAGGATGACTCCATTTCATTGGTGTTGTCGGTTTACTACAGGATCCACCTGCGGCGGGGGGTAACCCGGACCGCGGCGGCACGCCCTTGAACTGAACCATACATCGGCACAGGTTAGTGGGACGAATATCAGCGACAGAATGACCAGTTTATTTGGACTGAGTATCGCACCATTCTGTGAAAACACCGCAAGCACTGCAAGCACCGAAAGAACACCGAGTCCGAGAGGGCGCGCCATGTGCACGACCCGGTAAAGCAGGTAGGTGATCAGGGACACCCCACCCAAACCCGCCATCATGATGATGTAGATTATTCCATTGTGAAAACCGAAAGGAGGCATCCTACTCTGGTCATGGAGACCAAAGATGAAGTCCTGTGGCAAGAAGCCAAGGACGACACCAAAGCGTTGCTGGGCACTAAGACTGTCCGAGAACGTGGTCAGGCGATGCAGGTAGTATGGATAGGTCTGCATAACTACCAAGAAGACGACGACAACCAACAGGATAACGCCTATCACCTTCATGGGGGTGAGTCGGATCGCCTCAGGGTGTGATAGGGCATTCGCCAACAGGTAGCCGCACACGATCGCCACATAGAACAGGGAGCTGAACGACTGGATATAGAGCATGCAACCAAGGCCGCACAAAAGCAGGGGAACAGACACGCCCTTGACATCAACACCATGGGTGCATTCCTGAGCAGACTGCATTACGCGCACCAGTGCACGCGATGAGGTCAGGTAAGACACCAGACAGACAAATATGACCAGAGACAGAAAACTCTGCTCCCCATAGAACAGGTCAATATCCGGTTTCACGCCTCTTGCACTCCTCATCGCAAGATCAGCCAGCAGACCATTTACTGCGCTGTAATTGGTCACCAGATTGGCGTTTCGAAGGATAAAGTATTCACGGGTAAGAGATGGAATCAGCGCCAGTTCGGTGACGACAATCAGCATGATGATCAGCACAATCGTCATGACAGATGCGTGCTTATAGAACAATAGGAGCCGATCCACACTAACAGGGCGCAAGCTGACCATGGCGAGGATGAGGGCAACGTACCCGAGCACGCCAATGGTGGTGACGATGATGTGAGGGCTATTCTGGCTGATCGTCTCCGGCAGCAGAACAGCTGTAACGACCAGAAGCGCCGCGAATAGCGCGAAAACCGCAAGCAGCACTGGAGTGATGCGCACGACAACTCCAGAATGGAGCATGATCCCCATTAGAAAAAGCAATGCCGCAGTCTGCACCGACTCATAATAGGAAAATCCCTCCTGAATAAAGAGCACAAGGAGAGCAAAGACAAAAGGCAGAAAGAGACTGCTTGCCGAATATTCGCCACGAAGAACGTCCATTTGAATCACTGTTAGATAATAACTCTGATAAGCATGAAGGCCTCTGCTGCAACCAGGCGAACACAATGCCCCCGGTGCCGCGCCAAAAGTTCTGCATGCTCAATACTCCTGGAATGAGGAACAGCCCGCATCTCATGTTCATATGCGGATAGCGTGGAAACTTTTGTCCCAAGGTAGGCACTGACGTCTACAGAGACGCTGAGCTGAAAGACCCCACACTTCGGAACGTACCATTCGGTGCTGGAGAGCATCTCGAAGTAGCGAGTCACCTTTACACTAAAGCCGGGCACCGGGTGAAAAGCTGTCATCACTGCCTGGTGGGTGATGCGATGATCGATGTTCAGGTTCCCCTGCTGATGGGTATCAATGTGGCCGGGACGTATTTCATCGACTATTGGCCCAAGCTGCCGGGCAACGTCAAGCAGTGGCATCTTATCCATTCTAATATCAGCGAGTCTCAACTAGCGGATTCCCTTCACACCCGGGATAGCGTGAGCCTTCTCTACTGCATTTGCTCTGGTTTGTGCGTCACATACATGCGCATCCGAGCACTTCATCACCGGTGTGAGAGGAAACTACAAGTACAGTCCTATTCATCAAACAAGTCCCAGCAGGCAGGCGCCCCCCGCTCCACAGTTGTCTTGAGCCGCTTTCCGATCAGTTGATCGAAATGCTTGGGGGGCAACCCCATTCCCGGACGGATGCAGCGAATATCCGCACGGGAAACGATTGCTCCCGCAGGCATATCCCGCACGAAGTAAATCGAGCGACGAAAAACACGGCTGGCTGACTCTGCCTGGCATCTTTCGAAACCTGCCCTGCCCGTTGCAGCCCAAGCGTTCCGCGCTTCCCTGCACAGGCGCTCGAGTTCCGGGGGCTCAAGAGAGAACTCACTATCCGGCCCCTTGTCAGAACGGCTCAGGGTGAAGTGCTTTTCTATCAGGCAGGCCCCAAGAGCGACGGCGGCCACCGAAGCTGTGGTGCCCATGGTGTGATCAGATAGGCCAGTAACCACATTGAACCTGCGAGCAAGTTCGTGCAGTTGCCTCAGATTTGCCTGTTCAATGGGTGCCGGGTAACTGCTTACGCAGTGAAGCAATATCAGCTCTTTGCACCCCTCCCCACGTGCGGAATTCACCGCCTCCTCAATCTCCGCCTCGCTTGCCATCCCGGTCGATATGATCAACGGCTTGCCCGTGCGCGCCGCACAGCGGATCAGTTCCAGGTCCGTAACTTCGAATGAGGCAATCTTGTACGCCGGTGCCCCCAGGTCTTCGAGCAAATCAATGGCAGTTTCGTCAAACGGCGTCGAGAACACGGTGATCCCCTGCTCGCGTGCATGGCGAAACATTGCCTCATGCCACTCGTAGGGCGTCTGCGCCCACTTGTAGAGGTCATAGAGTTTGAAACCATCCCACAAACCACCCTTAATCATGAAGTCAGGCGCGTCACAGTCGATGGTCATAGTGTCGGCTGTATAGGTCTGTAGCTTGATCGCATCAGCACCACAGCGTTGTGCCTCATCGATCATCCGTAGCGCTCGTTCAAGCGAACCGTTATGGTTAGCCGACAATTCGGCGATGATGTATGGCGGATGTTCCGGACCTATCGGCCGGCCTGCAATGGAGAAGACGCTCATTCAGCCCTCGCTCACTAGTTTCTCTCGGATTACCACATGTGTCCTGACTTTAGTACCACCCTGTTTTGGGTGTGAAAACTCGAGCACGAAGTAGCCATAATTGATAAATACCAACGGATACGTCGGTGCGTCGCGCATCTGGATATGACCATGGGTTTTTCATAATCCACGACTTAAAGGAAGTAGGCTCTGTTCAGGCTTGTGACACTTGAAACACGTTACTCGACCCTATTGGGGAACAAGTTGCGGCTACTCCTAGGTAATCCAGGTAGTGAGTTCCCAACAGACACCCCCCGCTGGCAAATTAATTTCTTTGCATGCCCCTTTAGCCAAAGTGTGCTCTTGGCGTAGACTGCCCCGCATTCATCTCATCAACCATTCGCAACATTTAAAGGCATCTCACGGCGTATCCAAGTTCAATCAGATTCTGCAGATGACTGTCTCAAAGCCCAAACGAAACATCGGCGATATGAAAACAGATACAGACATAATGCAGCCATATCTGGTGCGTCGGTCTATACGGCCTAAAGTGCTCTGTAGCGCAAAGGTTTGCAACTTATGAGAGTGTAGTCGTTCGCCCTTCGTCACGATTCCGCAAGGAAATAATGCACGCCGGCCCGGCTGTCAATGGTTTCATTCATGAAACCCAATGATTTGAACACCTTTAACGAAGCTTTATTCCCAGCCTTCACGCTTGCCGATAGAGGGGTCCTACCAACGTCTTTGGCCAGAGCAGTGATAGCCGTTTCCAGCACTGACCTGCCCAGACCACGCTGCCGACAGTTCACATCTATCATGTAGTTTATGACCCAACGTTCTCCGTCCAGTTGAAAGCGCACTTGGGCGACTGCGCGCCCCAACTCAGTCTCCAGAAGATAGATTCGACAAGCGCTATCTGCAAGGCGTTTCTGAAACCAGTGCTGGTGATCCGTTGGGGAGATCACACCCTGCGCAAAGGAGTTTTGACGCACAAGCGGATCGTTGGCCCAGCGTAGCAACAGTTTTTCATCCCGGGATTCGGCCAGACGTGCGCACAAGGGCGTGCGCTCAGACAACAGCAGCATTTCACTTACGCGACCCGCACCCAGCCCATCTACCAAGGATAGGCTGCGCCGTGACCAGGATGTAGCAAGCCCTCCGGAGACGACATCCTCCAGTGCCTGCCTCAACGACTCCGTACTCACTTCGTCCTTGTGCCCCAGCCATCGGAGCACCCCGAGCCTGTCGAGTTCTGCTGCTATTGGCCTCTGGTTCTCGGCAAGCGTGATGACCAGAACCGGCAATCCAAGACAGCAGCGTTCCCAGGACGTTGCGCCGCCTGCACCGACCGCAAGATCCGCCTCCACCATCAGCGGAGCAAGCGTTGGCAGCCGGCCATGCAACGTGAAGTTATGATGCGCACGCAGGCGCTCCTCAAGCGACTGTGCCTCTGGATGTGCAGGATCAACAACAACATCTACGGCAATGTCGGCGCGCCCAAGCCTCACCAGAGCCTCAACAGCAAGTCCAGCCAGATTCTCCGAATCCGCACCTCCGAAGTAAACCAGCACCCGGTGAATATCCTCGTTTCTGGCCCGGGCTCCGGCGTGCATCTCTTTGTACTGTGGCTGGAGCAGCGCATACTTGGGGCCGAGCATCAGATCACAGGTATCAGGAACCTTGCCCATATAACGTACACCGGCATCGGCGACAACGTTCTGGTCCAGAAGCAGGTCGCAATCGTGATTACGGTCTGCCAGATCATCTACAACCATCAGGCGCCTACAATGAGGCCTGAGCACAACCTCCCACCGTGCATCGATCGCATAATGATCAACGATGAGCCAATCGGGTCGACTCCCTTCGAGCACGGCTATGGTCGCATTCGCGTCATGCCGCCAATGATCTCCGAGCCATTTCTCATAGCCTGCCCTCGTGTATTCTGACGCTGTACCTTCATTTGCTGGAGCAAGGGGCAGGCCAACCGCCTCGAAACCCTGCTGGTGAATGAACGTGAGAAGGTTGCCTTCGTGCTCTCGACAGATAAAGTGGCATTGCACGCCCTGCTCTCGCAGGCTTCCTGCCAGCGTCAGACAACGCATCACGTGCCCGGTGCCAATTTCGCGGGATGCATCGACCCGAAAGACAACCCTCATCGCCTCTAGCACTCCTGCCTGGCAAGCAAACAGGCCCGCGCCATCAGGAGGTCCTCAGCATCATCAATGTCCATCGCCGACATCCAGTCCATCGGATGAAAGATGCATTTTTCATCATGGAATGTCCTGCTTGCCTTGAGTGCATCACCTCGGGCGATCCAGATAGCGCCACTCGGACAGTACAATGCCGGTAGGTCCTGAGAGCGTGCCGCACGAGCCTCTGGAAAGAGAAAATTTGGTCGCTGCTGCCCGTCAAGCTGGGTCGCCCACCACGGGTTCATCCAGCCAAAGCGAAAACAGGATATCTGGAAATCGGCCCCACGACTCAGAAAGTTACCTACCGCATCGTTGACGTCGGACGAACTGCGCAGCGGACAATTTGCCATTAGTTGCGACACGAACTCGTAGCGCTCCCCCCAATGCTTTTCGGCCTGATCAAGCGCCGTGAGGGTCGCCACGCTCGACGGTGATATGTCATCCGCGGCCACATTGCGGAGAAACGGTACTTCCGCGCCAAAGCTGCGGGCAATCCCTGCAATTTCTGGATCATCTGTGGATACCAGCACCCGCTGGTAACAGCCAGACTCAAGCGCCGCCTCAATGGTCCACGCAATCAGCGGCTTACCATGGAACTCCAGAATGTTTTTACGCGGCAGGCGTTTAGACCCTCCACGCGCTAGGATCACAGCAATATGCTTCACCAGATAGTCCATCCGCCGTCAACAGCAAGCACATGGCCAGTCATGCCGGAGAAGTGACTAGACAGCAGCATGTCTATCGGCCCAGCCACTTCGGCGTCCTGCAGCATTCTGCCTTGTGGGCACAGGTCGGCATAGCGTTGTTTGAAGGTGTCATCGACACGCCCTTCCACCCCGCCGAAGGCGACGCAGTTAACCTGTATGCCCGCTGGCGCGAGGCGAACCGCCAGTTCTTTCGTTAGATGCGCCAAGGCAGCCTTTGCCACACTGTAGTGCAACGGAGACTGTCTGGCAGGGTCCTCGTATAGCTTGATATTCGCTGCGACCGTACCGTACTGGGAACCGATATTGACCACACGCCTCAGTTTGCCATCCTCCTGTCCTGCAAGGGCCATCGTCAGTTCGTAGGGCGCGATGACGTCCAACAACAACTCACCTGCGAAGCTCGTCCGGCTCACGCTCCCGTCATCTTCCATTTTCAGATAAGTCAAACTTCGCGCATTGTTTATCAGGCAGTCGGGATGCATTCCGTCCCTCGTGAGGGCTGAGGTGAGCACGACGGATGAGCCCTCCTCAGTCAGGTCACACCGCATACCGATGAAGCAATCACCAAACGCTGCGTAGGTGGATTTCATCGTGGTGAGGGAAGAGTCGCTACGTGCCGTAGCGATTACCCTATCGCCTGCACAAAGAAAGTGATGCACTAGCATTTTGCCGAACTTCCCACTCCCCCCCGTGATCAGTATCGTGCGCCCGCTCATGATCTCCTGCCTGCCTCAATCAATCCAACAACCTCAAGAACAAAGTCCGAAGGAATACGTGGCTCACGCGCTCGCACACCTTCAATAAACTCCAGCAAGGCACACCGGAAGGCGAAGAAGCTGTCCTGAAAGAAAAAATCCTTCCAGCCTTTTTCCCCCATTACCCTCAACGCCAGGGGCGCATTGGTTGCGCCGAGTGCAGTCACCAGCAGTTGGAAACCACTCGTGTAATGCACCGCCAGTGTAGTAGATCCATCGCCATGCCAAGACTGGGCTTGGGCAACGGCACCACGCCCACTAACCTGGAGGAGCGCCGGCTCGATGACATGCACCGCGTACTTGTCCCAGTCCTTGGGTGTCGTAGCGTGGATCTGACGGATACCCCCGAGAGCCGCATGATCCTCGGCCGAGAGCTGGAACTCCCTGGCATACCGCAGTGCCGAACAAGTGTATAGCTGACCTGGGTACTTCTGAGCATCCAGCAACTGACGAGCATCGGCAAGCGACAACGCCAAGGGCTTATCGATATAGATTGGTATCCCCGCTTCGAGAAAAGGCATGGCAAACTCGATATGGCGTTCAGCATCGTCGCGTGCAAGCAGCACTGCATCGATCCGACCGATCATATCTTCAAAATGATCGACCACGGTTTCAATCCTTGCGGCACTGGCGACGTGCGATGCCAGCCCTTGCTCCTGAGCCCATACATGGGTCACTCGTGCCCCGGTGATCTGATCATCAGGAAAAACCTGCTTTTCGAGATAGCGCGGGATCACTGGAAAGCCGCAGGACTCCATCGCCACCGGGTCATAGCCGTTGAAAATGGCCGACCATGAGTAGGGGTGGCCATTACCGGATGATAATCCAATGACACCAAGACGAAGCATTGCTCAATTCACCTTCCAGAACATTGGATTGATATAGGCCACATCGTCACAGAAAAGTCCTTCGGCATCAAAGCCAGGGGCGGAGGTGTAATCAGCCTGGCATGCCCTGAACTGATCGACACTTTCCACACCAACAAGCGCCACATCCACGCAGGGAAGGTCGCGTATGAAGGCCAGGGCGGCTTGAGTAGGGGTCACTCCCTGTTCACTGGTAGCCGCCCACCATCGCGACAACAGCGGGCGGATGGGCTCAAAATAGGCAGGCAATCGCTCAAGGGGCATTAGCAACAGCCCCTGTAGAAAGACCGAGCGAACGTGTATTTCGGTCCCTGACCCTTTCAGAGTATCCAGATGCCCGCTACGCAAGAGGCGCTGATCCAGAACACTGAGCGGCAGTTGTACAATATCTGGACGAAAGATCTCAAGCACTGCATCGATCTGTTGCCCTTCGTAAACAGAAACTCCGATTTTGTTGACTTTTCCTGCATCTCTCAAGGCTTCCATGGCGGCAACCAGCTTTCTGCCTCCCGGCACAAGGAGATCCTCGGCACGGTGGATCAAAAGGCCATAGAGCTTGTCGCAGGACAGGTGTGTGAGCGAACGCTCAAACGTGTGCAACAATTCCGAGGCATGTTCGGCCGTGATTGCAACTGTACCGAAACTGGGCGTCTTGGAAATGACTCTAAAGCCGTCGAGCATGTTGCCACCAAGCACCGTTTCAGCTTCACCGTACTGCGAAGCCGTATCCAGCACGCCAACATCATGCATGCGCGCCTCCTGAAGAATTGATCTGACTTCGCCCCGAGAAGTTTGACCTGCATCGTTTGTAATACCGTACGGCACACCCCATTGCACGGTCCCGAGGCCGAGTTCTGCGGTGACTCTCATGTTTCGAGAGCCGCTCTTAGTGCATCGATCACATGCGCTTGCTGCTTAGCATCCAAGCCCGGATAAATCGGCAGGCTAATCGTTTCCCGGTGATACAATTCGGCCTCTGGACAATAACCTGCATCGAAACCCATTGCCTCATAATATGGTTGTCGATAGACGGGAATATAGTGCAGATTGACGCCGATATCGGCGTTCCACAACGCATCGTAGACCTGCCGTTGAGTCTTTCCAGACAATTCTTCGCGAACACGAATCGGATAGAGGTGATAGCTCGACCAGCTCTCTGGATTTTGCAGCAGAGTCAGTACTGGCATCGAGGCAAAAGCTTCGTCGTAGTGCGCGGCAATCTCACGCCTGCGTTCAACGTACGCATCGAGTCTCGACATCTGGCTGACGCCAAGTGCTGCCTGGATGTCGGTCATGCGATAATTATAGCCAAGATAAACCTGCTGGTAATTCCAAATCTCGTCTGCAGGGCGTGGCAACATATGCGAACGGTCACTGGTGATACCGTGGCTGCGATGCCGCTGCAAGCGGTCTAATAACGCTGGATTGTTGGTCAGTGCCATCCCACCTTCGCCGGTAGTAACAATCTTGACCGGGTGAAAACTGAATACGGTAATGTCACTGTAACGACAGGCACCCACCGGCTCTCCACGAAAACGGCCGCCAATGCCGTGAGAGGCATCCTCAATGATGCGAAAACCGTACTCTTGCGCTAACTCGTGGATAGCGGCCATATCGCAACTTTGGCCACACAGGTGCACGGGGATGACCACCTTCGGCAATATGCCCGTGCGTTTGGCGGCCGCCAACTTCTCGGTCAGTCGATCAACGCTCATGTTACCGGTGAGTGGATCGATATCCACGAAGTCTACCCTTGCTCCGCAGTACAAGGCACAGTTTGCACTAGCAACAAAGGTGGTTGGACTGGTCCATACCCAATCGCCCGGTCCTACGTCGAGAGCCATGCAGGCCACGTGCAGGGCAGAGGTCGCACTGTTTGTCGCCACCGCATGCTTTGCGCCGCAATACTGCGTCACCACGGCCTCGAATCGCGGGACTGCGGGACCTTGCGTGAGGAAGTCCGATCGAAGTATGCCGACAACCGCTTCGATGTCCGCCTCATTAATGTCCTGCTTACCGTACGGAATCTTGGTTTTCATTTTTGCTCGACACAAAGGCCCGTGATTTGAGAATAGCTTCCAGTGCGGCGAATCCGCCCCTGGTCCAACTCGACAACGCAGTCACAGCTAGTGAGGGTCGATAGCCGATGTGCAACCATCAAGATCGTGTATCCACTCCCCAGCTTACAGATCGCCTCCATCACCGAACGTTCGGTAGCGTTATCGAGAGCGCTGGTCGCTTCATCCAGAACGATTACATCGGCACGCTTGTAAAGCGCCCGCGCAATCCCGATGCGCTGCCGCTGTCCACCGGAAAGCCTAACCCCGCCTTCTCCTGTCATGGTCTGATACTGCTCGGGAAGGGCTTCAACGGTTTCAGCAATTTGTGCATGAACGGCCACCTTGCGCACCCGTTCGTGGTCGATCTGCTCGGAGGGAACACCAAAGGCAATATTTTCCGCGATAGTTGCATCAGCTAAAAAAATCATTTGTGGTACATGTGCAATATGAGCCTGCCACGCCCTTCGGTTACTATCAGTGACTTCGGCGCCGTCGATGAGTAAACGCCCTTCGCTCGGCTCAAGAAGCCCCATCACGACGTCGAGCAAGGTACTCTTGCCGCTTCCCGTCGTGCCGATGAATCCGATTCGACTCCCTTTTGGAATACGCAGATCAATCCCCTGTAGTACCGGCGGTACATTGGCTGCGTAGCGAAAACCAAGCCCTTTGAGGATGATCTCGCCACCGAAGGGCAAGGGGGCGGGCACAGGTTCGTCGACATGACAAGGAAGGGGCTGATCAAGCAGGTCGAGCGCGTCGTTCAATGAGTCCTGCCCCCCCCGCATCGCTGCCATGCTCAGATAAATTTGCTGGAGCACCGGCAGCAGACGCTGGGCACCAAGAGCAAGCGCACCCAACACCGGAATTGCGTTGGCGATGCCTTCCGGTTTACCGGCAAGCAGATATGCCAGCCAAGCAATCAGAATCATAGCTAGCGCTTCGATACCGAATCGCGGGCTACTGCTGACAATCTGGACGTTGGCCTGAGCGCGACGTAAAGGCAGGTCAGCATTGCGGTAAATCTTGCAATAGGCCGCCTGAGTTCCATCCAGCAGAACATCCCGGATTCCTCCCAGCCCCTCCTGTAATGCCTTGATCACCTGTGTCGACTCACGGCTTATCCGCTTGCTGTCACGCGCGAGACTACGCTTGGTAAACCCGATCACTACCATGTAAATCACGCCGAAGCCGGCAAAAGCTCCAATCGCTATCATGGGATCGATGACGATCAGGGCAACCAAAATGGCGGCCAACATCATCGATGAACTCACGATTGTCAGCACCGGCAACACGGTATTGTTTACCAACACGCTCGTTTTCGCCGTAATTCCGGCGATGACCTCGCTGCTGTTCCTCGCCAGATGAACAGAGTAGGGCTGGTATAACGTACGCCGGTAGATCTCCATACTGAATTCGACACCGATCGCATGCCCCATGCGAGTCTGCACCCAGAGCAATAATAGACGCATCCCACCGGAGAACAAGGCCGCGACGGAAAATGCCACCGTAAGCGGCAGCAGCAGCTGCTCCGGACGCTCCAATCCAAGCATCTCGATGAACGGCCGTGCAGATGGATGCGTAAAAATCATATCGGGTGCAGTCAACACCCCAAGAAACGGCAGGACCGCGCCGATACTGAGCACCTCGGCAAAGGATGCTGCAATTGTCAGCATCAACAAAAGGCCAAACTGGAAACGCCGGCGTGAGGAAATATGCTTCCACAAGCGGTTGAGCAGAGATATCAAAGAGAGGGGCTGTCGCATTTGATTGCCAGCTGAAGAATCTACTCGACAAACGCCATGGTCTGGTAGCCGTGCTTCTTGATTAGTTCATCACGCTCGGCAGACCTGAGATCTTCCCGCACCATCTCTGCAACCAGTTCCTCGAAACTTGTCGTCGGTGTCCAGCCAAGCTTCTCCTTCGCCTTTGTCGGATCACCTAGTAAGGCTTCGACCTCAGTGGGGCGAAAATAGCGGTCATCGACTGCAATGATGACATTACCATTTTTGTCGTAGCCCCTCTCCTCCACACCTTCGCCTTCCCAACGAATCTCCATTCCAAGCTCTTTGGCTGCGGCATTGACAAAGTCTCGAACCGAATACTGAACGCCAGTAGCGATGACGAAGTCTTCTGGCTTGTCCTGCTGGAGCATGAGCCACTGCATTTCAACATAATCACGGGCATGCCCCCAGTCGCGCTTGGCGTCCAGATTGCCTAGATACAGGCAATGCTGCAGGCCAATCTTTATTCTGGCGAGGGCCCGGGTGATCTTTCGAGTAACGAAAGTTTCCCCACGAATTGGAGACTCATGATTAAAGAGGATGCCGTTGCAGGCGTAGATGCCGTAGGCTTCACGATAGTTTATAACGATCCAGTAGCCATAGAGCTTGGCAACCGCGTAGGGACTACGCGGATAGAAGGGTGTTGTTTCCTTCTGAGGAGTCTCCTGGACAAGGCCGTAGAGTTCAGAGGTTGATGCCTGGTAGAAGCGGGTTTTCTTTTCGAGGCCAAGGATACGTATAGCCTCGAGAATGCGCAGGACGCCGAGAGCGTCGGAGTCAGCGGTATATTCGGGTTCTTCGAAGCTGACGGCGACATGAGACTGGGCAGCAAGATTATAAATTTCATCGGGTTGGACCTGCTGGATGATGCGGATCAAGCTAGAAGAGTCGGTCATGTCTCCGTGGTGAAGGAAGAACCGAACGCCCTTTTCATGGCGATCCTTGTAAAGGTGATCGATGCGGTCAGTGTTGAAGAGGGAGGTACGACGCTTGAGACCGTGGACTTCGTAACCTTTGTTGAGTAAGAATTCAGCGAGGTATGCGCCATCCTGTCCCGTGATGCCAGTGATTAGCGCAACTTTGGTCTTTTCTTTCATTCTGAAATTCCCCTCAGGACTGCGTGGTTTGTGTTTCCAAGAAGTGTCCGTAGGCCATCTCGAGCCCCGTTTCCAGGCCGACCTCTGCCTGCCAGCCCAAGACATTAATAAGGGAACTGTCCATTAACTTCCGAGGAGTACCGTCGGGCTTGCTACGGTCAAAGGTAATCTCACCCTTATAGCCGACAACTTTGCCAATAGCCTCTGCTACTTCGCGAATCGTGATGTCGTACCCGCACCCCACATTGATATGACTGAGCATGGGTTTTGTGTATTGGTCGAATACGACTTTCTCAAGATTCATGATATGCACGCAGGCCATAGCCATGTCGTCGACGTAGAGAAACTCCCGTCTGGGCATGCCGGAACCCCAGATGGTGACCTGTGGAGCATGGCTGACCTTAGCTTCATGAAATCGACGAATTAGAGCCGGTATGACGTGAGCATTCTCCGGATGGTAATTGTCACCGGGGCCATAGAGATTGGTCGGCATGACACTACGATAATCGATACCGTGGCTTACGCCATATTGCCTATTGTAGCTCTCGCACAACTTTATACCGGCGATCTTGGCGATTGCGTAAGGTTCATTAGTATGCTCAAGTGTACTGGTGAGCAGAGCATCCTCGCGCATGGGCTGCGGTGCCAGTTTGGGATAGAGGCAACTCGACCCGAGGAATAGCAGTTTTTTTATGCCACAGCGAAACGCCGCATCAATCGCGTTAGTTTCGATCATCAGGTTTTCGTAAATAAACTCGGCCGGGTAGATATGGTTGGCATGAATGCCGCCCACTCTGGCTGCGGCGAGATAAACCTGTTCGGGCCTTTCAGTTTCGAAGAAGGCGCGAACGGCGGCTTGGTCGGTTAGATCGAGTTCCGCATGTGTTCGTGTGATTATATTACTTTGCCCATGAGACTCTAGAGTACGGACAATAGCCGAACCGACCATACCTCGATGACCAGCAACATAGATCTTCAACCTTTTACTTTTATCCATTAGCTACTTCTTCCGTAATTGCATTCAAAGCTCACAACAGCGTCCTTCTCTAGATTGCTACCAGTCTGTACTTCAAGATATTCAAGTTGGTCTACTCCTAGATTAGCTAAGAGTAAGTATTCAACCTCTTTCCGAGTAGTCCTAATATTCCGCTAATTTCGTTTCAGAAACTCCGCCAAGATTGTGTGATGACACAATTATAAACTTGTGATATCAAGCTGCCCTGCGGATGAATCCTTTTCAGACAGAATCGGACTACAAGCAGGCCAGTCAATTCCAATGAATTGATCATCCCAGGCAATTATTCGTTCATGCTCCGGCGAATAGTAATCCGTTGTCTTATACAACACTTCAGCCTCTTGACTTAATGTTAAGAATCCGTGCGCAAAGCCCTGTGGAATCCATATCTGTCTCTTATTTTCAGCACTAAGATTGACACCTACCCACTTGCCATACGTTGGCGAGTCTCTTCTAATGTCTACTGCTACATCAAAGATTTCACCATTGACAACACGAACCAATTTTCCTTGCTCCTTGGGTGGCAACTGATAATGTAATCCGCGCAGAACGTCCAGGCTGGACTTTGAATGATTATCTTGTACAAAGGCTATATGCAGCCCGATGGCATCCTCGAATCCTTTCTGATTAAAGCTTTCATAGAAAAAACCTCTCTTATCTTCAAACACATGTGGCTCTAGAAGCTTAATCTCAGGAATTCCCGTGTCAGTCACTTTCATGAAAGGGCTCTTTGATTAGCTGAAGAAGGTAAGCTCCATAACCGTTTTTTGACATCGGCTTAGCCAACTTTTCAAGCTGGGTTTTTCCAATCCATCCATTTCGGAACGCAATCTCTTCAGGACAGGCGATCTTTAGCCCCTGCCGATGTTCGATCGTTTGAACGAATTGATGTGCTTCGAGAAGACTCTCATGGGTACCGGTATCCAGCCAGGCGTAACCACGCCCCATGCGCTCAACCGCGAGCGTTTCCTTGTCTAGATAAATCCGATTCAGATCGGTGATTTCAAGTTCGCCTCGAGCGGAGGGTTTTAACTGCTTTGCGTAGTCGACGGCGAGGTGATCATAGAAGTAGAGGCCGGTGACTGCATAGCTGGACTTGGGTTGCGCCGGCTTCTCCTCCAGGCTGATTGCCTTCCCGCTATTATCAAACTCTACAACTCCATAACGCTCTGGATCGCGGACATGATAGGCAAATACCGTCGCCCCATCTGATCTGGCGTTAGCAGTCAGAAGGTTTTGATTCAGGGAGTGGCCATAGAATATATTGTCTCCCAAAACAAGTGCACATGGCGCACCATTCAAAAAGGCCTCACCAATGATCAGCGCCTGGGCCAGACCATCAGGTGACGGTTGTACCGCATATTGAAAACTCAGTCCCCATTGGGATCCGTCGCCCAACAACTTCTTGAACCTTGGCGTGTCTTCGGGAGTTGAGATCAACAGAATTTCCCGAACCCCGGCCAACATCAGTGTTGACAGAGGATAGTAGACCATCGGCTTATCAAATACGGGTAGAAGTTGCTTGGAGACCACCTGAGTGGCGGGGTAGAGTCGCGTACCCGAACCCCCGGCGAGGATAATTCCTTTACGGGTCATTGCCGCGCTTCCTCTCTGACCAAAAAATCAACAAAGCAATCGACTTCCGATTGCCAATCCGGTAAAGCGATGCCAAGCGTCATGGAAAGGAGTGATGAATCCAGTCGCGAATTCATCGGTCGAACCGCGGGGGTTGGATAATCCATCGTTGGAATAGGTTGTACCTGCTCAGGCTTAAGGAGGCGCGGCATACCCAATTGCTGCGCCCGACTTACTACCCTTTGCGCCAGTTCATACCAAGTCGTGTCGCCTGACGGCGTCAAATGGTAGGTGCCCCGCCGCATTGTTCCGTCGAGAGTGGCGGGAATGGCTTTGGCGCTTATCCCCGCGATCAGTGCTGCGGAGGTGGGGGCCCCATGCTGATCGACTACAACATTCAATGTCTCCCGCTCCCTGGCAAGTCGCAGGATGGTTTTGATAAAGTTGCTTCCGTGCGCACCATAGACCCAACTGGTGCGGAAGATGAGGTATTTGCATCCGCTTCGTCTTATCGACTCTTCACCTTGTAGCTTGGTCTCGCCATATATGCCAAGTGGATTAGGCTTGTCTGTTTCGTTGTAAGGCTTATCTTTGGTACCATCGAACACATAATCGGTGGAGTAATGAACCAGCCAAGCATCAAGACGCCTAGCTTCTTCTGCCAACAGAGCAACTGCTTCAGCGTTAACGCGAGCGGCCTTGTCCGGTTCCATTTCCGCCCGGTCCACTGCAGTATAAGCTGCGGCGTTGACGATGATGTCCGGTCGATAGTCACAAATAACCGCCTTCAATCTTTCCTTGTCTTCAAGGTCCGCCTCTTCTCTGCCACAAGGCTTGAGTTGCCCCAATTTATGCAAGGCACGTGTAAGCTCCGTCCCAACTTGGCCTGTTTTACCAAAAAGGAGAATTTTTATGGGCACCCAATGATTCCCAGCCGCTGACGCTGATAGCTGCCGTCCTGGACATGTTGACACCAAGTGGAATTATCCAGATACCACTGCACGGTTTTTCTCAGACCGCTCTCAAAGGTCTCCTCGGGCACCCAGTCGAGTTCTGCCTGGATTCTTGATGCATCAATGGCGTAACGCTGGTCGTGACCGGGGCGATCAGCCACAAAAATCATCAGGTCCCGATAAGAGACGATGCCATTAGGAGGGCAAGGGCGAAGCTCATCCAGTAAATCGCACACCGCGTGGACAACCTCGAGGTTGCTCTTCTCATTGTGGCCACCGATATTGTAGGTTCCCCCGACTTGTCCCTCGGCTACGACCCGACAGAGTGCCCGGGCATGATCCTCGACGTGGAGCCAGTCGCGAATTTGCTGGCCATCTCCATAGACCGGAAGGGGCTTACCATCCAGGGCGTTGAGGATCATCAGCGGAATGAGTTTTTCCGGGAATTGGTAAGGCCCGTAGTTGTTGGAACAGTTTGTCACCAGTACGGGGAAGCCATAGGTACGGTGCCAAGCACGCACAAGGTGGTCGGAACTGGCCTTCGATGCGGAGTAAGGCGAACTTGGGTCGTATGGGGTGTTCTCAGTGAAAAGCCCATCTATGCCCAGACTGCCATAGACCTCATCGGTGGAGATGTGATGGAAACGAAAGTTAGCTTTCCTGCCAACGGGCAGATTGCCCCAGTAGGAGCGTGCCACCTCCAATAGCACCGAGGTGCCAACTATATTGGTCTGAATAAATTCAGCCGGGCCTTCAATGGAACGATCAACATGAGATTCTGCTGCAAGATGCATCACAACGTCAGGCTGAAATTCAGCAAACAGGCTGGAAACCATATCCCTGTCACAGATATCGCCTAGTGCAAATTGGTAACGGGGATTATCTGAAACAGATGCCAGCGATTCGACATTTCCGGCATAGGTCAGTTTGTCAAGATTGAGCACCTGGCTATCAGCCTCAGAAAGCAGGTGGCGAATAACGGCAGAACCAATAAATCCTGCACCGCCAGTTATTAGTAATTTCATAGGTTAATGGATGATTGAGTATAAAAGCTGCTTATTCCGATTCGGATCATTAAGCTCCGAATACGACTTCTTGTTCCGGTATTGGGCCAAAACTCGACACTTACCTTATGACATTGCTGAATAGATCGAAAGGTGTAACCTTATGACATTTAGGGCATCGCTTAACAGTTAACTGAGTAAGCCGTCGCGACTATTGAGATCGCCAAGGAACCTGGGATTTCAAGCGTTTTATATACTCGAAACTGTTGACTTCGTGTTTTTTTGATCACTTCAGCCACGCTACCGCCATGACTTGCAGGACTTGCAAGCCTGACTGAAAATGCATTGGATACTCTTGACCCAGTGGGTTAGAACACTAACCGAACACACTTAATTCAGAAGGAGATATGGTAGCATCACGCAGGATTGATATCCAATTTCAAGTCATCAATTAAGATCGCGAACCCTGATTACGAGGCACAACACGTTTCCGATAACGCATGGCATGGTTGACCCGTAAACAAAAATACAGATCTGTGAAAATAGCCGATCATAGGACATAGCCCGCCCAACCAGATCAAGTATGTCGTCCTTCCGTGCAGCTGCTTGATTGCCTTTCCGCTGACAATAGAGCCTGAAGCCTCACGCACGATAGTAAGGGCCATAACAGGTAATTAGGCAGTAGTGAGCACAGCCCCTCGGTGAAGAGTGTATTTAGGATAAGCCTACTGCAATGCGATCTTTACGGACATCCCGGCACTTACCACGCACCCCCCGGCTAAACCTTTAAAATCCTAAGACGTAGACTCCAATGTCAGAGGGCAACTTCAGATGTGAATTAGAACTAGCTTAATCACCTGTCATTCCCGATATACGGAGACCACCGATTCCCATACCAACCCTAAGGAACATTGCAGATGATTACTTTATACAAATCACATTTCAGAAAAAATCTCACAAAATCAACTCCTCCCACCCCACTAGGGGTTGAACATTATTAATTTTCCAATCAACATACGCGACTGGAAATGAAACCGCCGTTTCAGAAAAGGAATCCAAATGAACAATCAAGCAGCCTGGCACCTAATACACACAAAACCCCGCCAGGAAAGGACAGCGCGCGAACAGCTGGAGAGGCAGGGCTATTACACTTACCTTCCTGAAATCCGGCAATTAAACTATAGCGTGCCGACTATAGCCCCTTTATTCCCCCGCTATCTGTTTATCCGCCTGACCGCCGGACTGGACGACTGGACCCCTATTCGCTCCACCCGAGGCGTGAGCTCACTGGTTCGTGTCGGCATGAAACCCGCCATCATTTCCGATCCGTTGATTGCGGCTATCCGGCAGAGGGCAGACGCGGATGGCATACACAGGCTGCCACCTAAAACCTTTTCCAAAGGTGACCGGATAAGACTAACAAGCGGGCCATTTGCCGATTATGAGGCAATTTTCAGCGAAAAACGCGCCGAAAACAGAGCAATTATCCTTCTAAACCTTATCGGTCAACAGAATAACATCGAGGTTCCACTGGATAGCCTTGAGGCCAGCAGTTAACCACCCCGACCTACCTAAAGTATACAGCTAACCCTCGATCGATCATTTTGTGAGCTATCAGCTTACTCAACCCCATAATAAGCCGAGTGGAAAATTTGGCGCGCCAAAATTCGGCAATTCCAATCATAAACAGATACTTACAGAAAATCCTGTGCATAATGCACCTGATTTCGGTTATCATGCGTTCAACAATCATCCAGATAATCCTCCCTTAAACAGACACCTGATCAGCTATGACGTTAGCGCATTTGCCCATCACATGACCTCCCTCACCCAGTACAAAAGACTTCTGCAATACGTCCGCCCCCACTGGCGCGTCTTTCTGGTCTCTATTCTGGGGACGATCGTATTGGCGGCTACCCAGCCCGCCATGCCTTACCTGATGAAGCCTTTGCTGGATGGCAGTTTTGTCGAAAAAGATCCACAAATGATCATTCTGGTCCCGCTGCTTCTGATTGGGCTCGCACTGGTTCAAGGCGTGGCCACCTTAATCAGCTCTATCGCCATGGAATCAGTAGCCACCCGGGTTGTTTTCAACCTCCGGGAGCTGATGCTCCAGAAACTCCTGGTCATGCCAACCCGCTTTTATGACAACAACTCGGCCGGTGTGGTGTTGTCAAAAGTGACCTTTAACGTGGAGCAGCTCACAAATTCGGCCTCCTATGTCATCGTTACACTGATCAGGGACTCCCTCGCTATTATTGGTCTGCTGGGCCTGATGCTTTACCTCAACTGGAAATTGACGCTAATCGCCTTTGCGCTGATCCCGGCTGTGGCCTTCTTTGTCCGTATCGTGAGCAAACGCTTACGCACCATTAACCGCCAACTGCAGCAACGAATGGGTGAGATGACCCACGTCCTTGAGGAGGTGATTAATGGCAATAAAGTAATCAAGCTGTTTGGCGGTCAGCGACATGAGAAGCAGCGCTTTCATAACGCTGCGAACAAGGTGCGTCAATTCAAGATGAAGGCGGCGCTCGCACACAACAGCAGCGTCCAGGTCAATCAGATCATAGCGGTCTGCGGTCTGGCGCTGATGGCTTACCTGTCAGCACAGCAATCAGCGGCGGGCAGCTTCACTGTCGGGGAGTTTGTTGCTTTTTTTGGGGCCATGGCCATGATCCTGTCCCCGCTCAAAAAGCTCACCAGTATCAACAATGAACTTCAGCGCGGACTGGCGGCCGCCGAGAGCGTCTTTGAGCTGCTTGATGAAGCACCCGAGCCCAATGAAGGGACTGGCGACCTGCCCTCCCCCAAGGGCTTGCTGGAATGGCGAAATCTGGCGTTTTGCTACGCGGATGAGACCAACCCCATCCTCAGTGATATTCAATTAACCGTTACACCGGGAGAGAACATTGCATTGGTGGGGCCTTCCGGCAGCGGCAAGACCACACTGGCCAGCCTCATTCCCCTATTCTATCAACCCAGTCGTGGGCAGGTTCTGATCGACCAGATCGATACCCGCACACTCCCACTCTCCGTGTTGCGCGCTAACGTTTCGCTGGTATCCCAGGATGTGTTCCTGTTTAACGACACCATCCGGGCCAATATTGCTTATGGCATTAAAAGTGACGCCACCGATGAAGAGATCCATGACGCCGCTCAGTCAGCCAATGCTCTGGAATTCATCCAGCAGATGCCGGAAGGATTCAATACGACTATCGGTGACAATGGCGTCAGGCTGTCAGGTGGACAGCGACAAAGACTGGCTATCGCCCGCGCATTACTCAAAGATGCTCCCATCCTGATCCTGGATGAAGCCACATCCGCCCTGGATACCGAATCAGAGCAGTTAATCCAAGAAGCCATGGAGCGATTAAGCGCAGGGCGTACGACGCTCACCATCGCCCATCGCCTATCCACCATCGAAAAGGCAGACCGAATTGTAGTGCTGAAAGAGGGCAGAATTGCTGAAATCGGCACCCATTCGGAACTATTGTCCCAAAATGGCCTGTATAAAAAACTACATCAACTGCAATTTTCCGCTGGATAAGCCTGCACATGGACAAACCATCCGGCACACAGCCCCCCTTCCCCTGGAAAAACTATCTGCACCCGCGCTACTGGATGACCTGGCTAGGCTTGGGCCTGCTGCGTTTAATCACCCTACTGCCCTATTCGGCACAGTTACACTTGGGCAAAAAACTCGGCAACCTCGCACAGATTTTATTGAAAAAACGTACCCATATCGCAAAAACCAATATTTGCCTCTGCTTCCCGGATATGCCGGCTAAAGAACAGGAGTCCTTACTCCATGCCCATTTTGAAGCCATTGGCATGGGACTCTTTGAAACGGCTCTCTCCTGGTGGGGCAGCAATAAATCTCTAAAAGAGCGGGTAACCGTTGAAGGACTGGAACACCTAGAACAAGCAAAAATAGAAGGCAAGGGCGTGGTCCTGGTCACCGGTCACTTCAGCACACTTGAACTGGCGGGACATATGCTCAGCCTGCACTACCTCATGGGCGCAATGTATCGTCCCATGAAAAACAGACTTATGGACCAGCTGTTTTTTCGGGCTCGGTCCAGACGCCTGACCCCGGTTTTTCAACGGGACGACATCCGTACCATGACACGCAGTCTGCGCAAGGGCGGGGCGGTCTTTTACGCCTATGACCAAAACTATGGGCTGGATCATGCCGTGTTCATCCCGTTCTTTGGCATCCCTGCAGCCACCATTACCACCACATCAAGATTTGCGGCCATTGGAAAGGCTCTCGTGATACCCTATTTTCCTAAACGCTTGCCGGATGGCCGCTACGTCATCACGGTCCACCCCCCACTGAGAAACTTTCCTTCAGCCGACGAGAAACAGGACACCCATAGAATAAATAACTTACTGGAACAGGCCGTACTTTCTGCTCCAGAACAGTACTTCTGGATTCACCGGCGCTTCAAGACGCGCCCCGCAGGGGAACCCAGCCTCTACTGATCCCCTCCAGACCTAGGGTGGATTGTAGGCTTGTGGTATATTCTCACCCTTTAACAACGGCGCCCCGATACCCCCATGTCTTTTGATATTCCTGACTTTAATCCCGTAAAAATCCTGGTTGTTGGCGATGTCATGCTCGATCGATACTGGCACGGTGGCACCCACCGTATCTCGCCCGAAGCCCCTGTGCCTGTTGTCAGGATTGAGCAGAATGAAGCTCGCCCAGGTGGGGCGGGTAACGTTGCTCTGAATATTGCGGCGATTGGGGGCAATGCCACCCTGATGGGTCTGACAGGACGAGACGAAGAGTCGCAACAACTCAAGCAGTTATTAGTCAACCAGGGGGTTAACTGTCTTTTTGAAGAAACGGCAGAGCGCCCTACCATAACCAAGCTACGCATTATCAGTCGACACCAGCAATTAATCCGCCTGGATTTTGAAGATGGATTCCATCAACAAGCCACCGAGGGACTCATAAAGCGCTTTGAGCAGGCCGTTCATAATCATGACCTGGTGATTCTTTCGGATTACGGCAAAGGCACCTTAACCGAAGTAAAATCGATAATAGCGTTGGCACGTGCCGCAGGAAAGACCGTTATCGTTGATCCCAAAGGCACTGATTTTGAGAAATACAGCGGTGCTACACTGATAACCCCCAACTTAGGGGAGTTTGAAGCAGTGACCGGGAATGTCTCTGATAATGATGACTTAATCCGTAAAGGCATGAGCATACTTGAGCAGTTTGACCTTGAGGGGCTACTGATCACCCGGGGTGAACAGGGCATGACATTGTTACAAAAAGACAAACCCGCCAGACACCATCCAACCCACGCACAAGAGGTCTTCGATGTGACGGGTGCAGGTGACACCGTAATCGCCATACTCTCTGCCGCATTGGCCAGTGGTATGCCGCTGGATGCAGCAACCCAACTGGCCAACATCGCGGCCGGCATTGTGGTCGGAAAACTCGGCACATCCACTGTAAACCTAGCAGAACTCAAATACGCCATCCAGGAGCGCCAGGTCGCACACACCGGTATGATCGAGGAAGATCAACTGTGTGCAGCCGTTGCACAGGCACGCGTGCGTGGAGAGAGCGTCGTCATGACCAACGGCTGCTTTGACATTCTGCATGCCGGGCATGTCACCTATCTGGAGCAGGCAAGCCGACTCGGTGATCGACTGATCGTAGCCGTCAATATCGACGAAACCGTACGGGCACTCAAGGGCGATGACAGACCTGTCAACACGCTATGGCGAAGAATGACGGTATTGGCCGCATTAGGATGCGTCGACTGGGTTGTCCCCTTTTCTGAAGAGACACCCGAGCGGCTGATCTGCAAAATACTGCCGGACTTTCTGGTTAAGGGCGGTGACAATGACCCTGACAAAATTCCTGGTTCAAAATGCGTCCGTCAAGCGGGGGGCGAAGTACGCATCATGCAATTTGTAGACAGCTGTTCAACAACCGGAATGATTAAAACTATTCGTGATAGCAATAGTGGCAATACGAAGTGACCACCAAGGTACAGGTTGATATTGCTGTCCTGGGTAGTGGCATCGCTGGACTCTGGATTACCGAATCACTACGCCTGAAAGGCTATTCCGTCGTTGTGATTGAAGCTGCCTCAGTCGGTGGCATTCAGACTATTGCGTCACAAGGCATTATTCACGGCGGCACCAAGTACGCTTTATCCGGCTCACTTAGCGAAGCTGCAAAGGCCATTGGCGACATGCCTCAGCTCTGGCGCAGCTGCCTTGCAGGCAATGGTCCAATCAATCTCAGCGACGTAGATATACGGTCTGAACACCAGTTTCTCTGGTCCACTGAAAACCTGATATCTCAACTTACCGGTTTTTTTGCAGGGAAAGCAATGCGCAGTCGAATTAAGGCTGTGGCACCCGAATCAAGACCCGTGCCTTTCAATACAACCAGATTCAAAGGGAATCTCTATCAGCTCGATGAGCTGGTCCTGGATATGCCCTCACTTATAAAGTCGCTCGCAAAACGCCTGATGCAGCAAACCATTACTGCAAGCCCTGCCCGTATCAAGTTAACACCTGAAGCACCACACACAGTATCAATTCAGCTGGATAGTGGAATACTAAAGATTGATTGCCAACATATAATTCTTGCAGCGGGTGCTGGCAATCAACAGCTCCTCTCGGAACTGAATAAAAACTCACCGGCCATGCAGTTACGCCCCCTGCACATGGTCATGCTGAAAGGCAAACTGCCCGCACTGTATGCGCACTGCCTCGGCGCAAACGCCAATCCCCGGCTGACAATCACAAGCGCCGAATTTCAGCAGCAGCGTGTCTGGTACATGGGTGGCCAGCTGGCTGAAAGCGGCGTTAATATTTCAGCAAAAGATCAGATCCGCCATGCACAAGATGAATTGCAGGCAACGATGCCTTGGATCGACACAACTGAATCTGAGTGGGGCACATTTGCCGTGTCACGTGCCGAACCAAAGATGACAAATACTCGCAGACCGGACAGCTATTTTTTTGAACAGGATGCTGAAATCACAACTGTATGGCCAACCAAGCTGGCATTTGCACCACGCTTAGCAATGGATGTCATTAATCAACTCGACCAGAAAAACATCAGGCCCAAGGCCGCTCAGCCGGACCTCAGCATCTACTCACAGGAAATAAGGCGAGCACAATCGCCCTGGGAGCAGGTTAACCAATGGAGATGAGGTCACTGGGGAGTACGGGTATCCAGGTCAGCCCCCTTGGATTGGGCACGGTCAAGTTTGGGCGTAACGAGCAAGTAAAATACCCAACTCATTTCGACATACCGGATGACAACTCGGTCCAGAACCTCCTCTCTCTGGCAAGGGAGCACGGTATCAACCTGCTGGACACGGCACCTGCTTATGGCTCTAGCCAGGAACGGCTTGGAAAGTTATTACCGGGTCATCGTGAAGATTGGGTGATTGTGTCCAAGGTAGGAGAATTTTTTGAGCAGGGGCAATCACGATTCGACTTCCGCTATGACACGACTATCGCGACTGTAGAAAAGACCCTATTCACATTACAAACCGATTTTCTGGATGTTGTACTGATCCATTCTGATGGAAATGATCTGCAGATATTAGAGCAGGAAGGCGCACTGGATGCACTGCGGACGCTCAAGGAACGGGGACTGATAAGGGCGCACGGCATGTCCAGCAAAACCGTTAACGGTGGGCTTAAGGTTATTGAGCAGATGGATATGGCCATGGTCACCTGCAACCCGTCTTATAACGAAGAACTACCGGTACTTAAAGCTGCCGCGCAAGAAAACAAAGGCATCTTGATAAAAAAAGGCCTGCAGAGTGGCCACATTACAGGTAAGGAAGGGGTTGAAGAGGCCATGCGTTTCATCTTTTCCCAACCCGGTGTTAATGGCATGATTGTCGGTACGATCAATCCAGATCATCTACTAAACAACATCGCTATACTGAACCGCGTTCTAAATAAGGTACAGGAATGAGCAACAGCTACGCAGATCAGCTTAAATTTTTTCTCGAACGTTCAATCGAGGCTAAACAACAGCTTCTGAGCGATCAAAAACAGTTGGCCGCGTTTGAACACGCCATGCAGACCATCATCGCATGCTATCGGCAGGGCGGACGCCTCTATATAGCCGGGAATGGAGGGTCCGCTGCTGATGCACAGCACCTTGCCGCCGAACTGGTCTGTCGCTTTGCCAAAGAGCGGGATTCACTGCCAGCAGAGGCACTCACCGTAGACAGCTCCACGCTTACTGCCATTGGAAATGACTACGGCTACGATCACATTTTTAGCCGCCAGATTCAGGGAAAAATGAAACCAGGCGATCTATTCCTGGCCATAACCACTTCAGGAAATTCAGCCAATATCCTTCTTGCGCTGGAACAGTGCAGGCATCAGGGTATAACAAGCATTCTGCTGAGCGGCCATGATGGAGGAAGGGCGGCCGCACTGGCCGATCATATCCTCCTAGTCAAAGGTGCGGAGACCAGCACGATTCAGGAGCTTCACATCGTACTCATTCACGCTCTCTGTCACGGAATAGAAGAGACATTCTACCCTGCTCCATAGTTAACATTGCCAAATAAAGCAGCTTTATGACTGGTTATCGATAGCTTCAACAGCAGTCCTTGATTCCGAAAAGCGCTCTACCACCAATCGCAACTGCTCTTCTTCAAGATAAGGGTGCATAGGCAAACTCATAACAATTTTAGAAGCGAATTCAGCCACAGGTACATCCGCCTCAGTATCTGCAAATGCCGGCTGTAAATTCAATGGAATGGGGTAGTGAACAGCAACTGGAATTCCTTTCTCCTTCATTTTTTCAGCAACTTGATCACGGTGCTCTGTGCTTATTGTGAACTGGGCATAAACGCTATCGCAATCATCTCTGACATAGGGAAGTGTGACACCATTAATACCTGCCTCGCTGAATAACTTCATATAACTTTCTGCAACTCGGGAACGCGCTCTCAACTCATCGTCAAATATATCCAGTTTTGACAATAGTATGGCTGCCTGCATCGTGTCCAGCCTGCCATTGATACCGACCACAGGATGATGATATCGCCGGTCCTGACCATGCACGCGTATTTGTCGCATGAGCAGAGCCAAGTCATCATTATCGGTAAAGCAAGCCCCCCCATCGCCATATCCACCCAGTGGTTTTGAAGGGAAAAAGCTGGTGCATGCTATATCCGTCAATCCACATGAACGCCTCCCCTTATATTGTGCTCCAAAGCTTTGAGCCGCATCCTCTATCACAGGAATAGCATGGTGTTTGGCAATCGTATTTATTACGTCAAAATCCGGACATTGCCCATAGAGCGACACAGGTAGAATCGCCTTGGTTCTATTTGTTATCGCCTTTTCAATTAAGGCAGGATCAATATTATAAGTATCAGGCAAGATATCAACAAAGACCGGAGTTGCACCGAGCAATGCAATTACCTCTGCCGTTGCAATGAAACTAAATGGCGTAGTGATCACCTCATCTCCAGGCTTTATTCCTATCGCCATCAGTGCAATTAAGAGTGCATCCGTGCCACTCGCAACACCCACGCAATGTTTTACACCGACAAAATCTGCCAACCGCTCTTCAAGCTCGAAAACTTCTTTCCCCATTATATATTGACCATGATCCAGAACGGCCCTGATTCTATTATCAATGTCCGTTCTAATACGTAATTGCTGCGATGCTAAATCTATAAATTGCATATCCACTCTACTCGATCAATAATCCGGCCAATCCAATCAGAGTCAAGCAATACGACTTACTTGATCAGACATAAGCTTATACACGGCCCCGGTATTCGGACACGTGAAGGTACAGTCATCATCCTGACTAAACTCCATACGCTCACCATACTCACTCATCCAGCCTATTTGTCGTGCGGGAACACCAACCATGAGTGCATAATCGGGAACATCAAAACAGATCACTGCACCCGCACCAATGAATGCAAACTGCCCAATGCGAACACCACACACTATTGTACAGTTTGCACCTAATGTGGCCCCTTTCCTTACCAGGGTCTCGCGATATTCATCTTTTCTTGAAACACCTGATCGTGGATTATGGACATTGGTAAAGACCATACTCGGACCACAAAAAACATCATCCTCAAGCGTGACGTTATCGTAGACGGACACATTATTCTGAATCTTTACATTGCTTCCGATTTTCGTGACATTGCCAATAAAAACATTTTGCCCAAGGCTGCATCTTTCTCCAATTTGCGCACCGGCAGAAACATGCACCCAGTGCCATATTTTCGTATCCGCACCGATTACAGCGCCTTCATCTACCAAGGCCGTTTCATGTATAAACACAGACATAATCAGATTAATACTCCAGCGGGAGAGAAACGCGTCGTCCATCGCGCGACGAGAGATAGGCAGCAATAAGTATCTCTAAAGAGCGTAAGCCTTCACGTCCATCTGTTTCAGGCAACGCTTTTCCTTGAAGCGCTTTGATCACATTGTCGTAATAGAGAGGATGCCCATAACCATAGACTGACGATGTCTGGTAACTGGCATCCTGAATGAGCTGATCGCTCTCATCTGCATCCTCAAATTCCCAATGCTGTATCTCATTGACAGCAACACCACCTACCCTCACTGTACCTTTTTCACCAATAATGGTAATAGACCCTTCCAGGTTTTTGGGGTAGGTCAACATTGTTACGTTCATTGAACCCATCGCACCATTGCGCCAACGTACACCTAAAGTAGCCGTATCCTCAACCTCAATATCTCTCGCCAAGGTTCCCGTATAGGCCTGCAGACTATCAACAGGGCCTATCAGCCAATCGAGCAAATCAACATAGTGACTTGCCTGGTTCATCAATGCACCGCCATCAAACTCCCAAGTGCCACGCCATGAGTCCATATCATAATAGTCTTGTGGCCTGGTCCAGAAAACATTAATAACAACCATGTAAATACGGCCAAAACGCTTTTTATCGACGGCATTTTTTAATAATTGAAGGGTTTTATTACGTCTATTTTGTTTTACAACAAAAAGATGAACGCCCGCAGCATCGCAGGCATCTACCATCTGAACCCCATCCTGCCAGCGGGTCGCCATAGGCTTTTCTGTCATGACATGACGACCTGCTTCTGCTGCCAATATGGTTTGGTCTGGATGAAGACCACTTGGCGTAGTCAAGACAATCACATCAGCATCTGAGTGCTGGAGCATGTCCCTGTAACTTTTAAATCCCCGCGTACCAGGGAATTTCTTCTGAGCCTCGACAAGTCGCGTTTCATCTGTATCACACAAAGCCACTAATTCAGCATGCTCTGCATGCGTAGTTATTGCTTCAAAATGCTTGCCTGAGATCCTGCCACACCCCGCAAGAGCAAACTTAATCTTCCTATCTTCAATCGGTTTTGGCTTTTGAAACATAATAAGAAACTCATCATTATTAAATAGCTGAAATGCAGCACTACATTAAGTAAATAGATTATCTTAAGTGATTTTTATTCAAATACAGAATACCCCTCATCACCATACAGGAAGAGCATTCAGCCCACCATACGCATCGGCTAGCGAATCAACTGCAGCCCGCTAGAGGGCAACCTCTTTCCCCTGTTGCTTACCGCTAGCCATGATGTATAAAACGGAAAAACAAAACAACATGTAATACCTCGCTAGAGGATGAAGGTATCCTTTATCCAGAAACCCTCCAATAAGCGCCGCTATCCCTGAGGCAAACAGTGCCGAATAAATTTTCCTGTCTACACCCTCCAGCAAATGGTAAGCACGCGGCAAACGCCATAACAATGAATATATAAGCGCCAAGTAAGATAATAAGCCCAAAAGGCCTGTCTCATACCAGATTTCAATAAAAATATTGTGCAGATGCTTTACATACCCCAACTGAGGAAGAAATTCTATCGACCTGTGCATTCCGGCACCTGTCAAATAATGTTCCGGTGGATGTGTTAACGCCTGGCCCCAGATTTCCAGCCGCTGTGAACTCAGATGATTCAGCCACAGAAATAAATCACCCTGAATAGTTATAAATTGCGAACTAAACATAAGATTATCCGCCAGCAAAGTGCCTACCACAATCCCTGGCGCTAACAAAATCAAAAGCATCACTCTTTTCAGATAAAAGGCCAGATAGAGTGTCCCGCCCATAAGCAGCATCAGTAGCTCTGTTCGACTATCAGCAACCATGAGGAAAAGCAGTGAGAATAGATAAAAGAGCGCTATGGCCAGGCCAGCGTACTTTCGCTTATTCCATGTAAAGAAGAAAACCAATGGCGACAAGGCTGCCAATATCATCCCATTGACTTGTGTTGCAGGATGGAACTCATTAATAACAAAATAGAAATAACCAAGTTCAGTTATAAACCCAACAAGTAGAGCAATAGTGATCCAGGCCATGCATTGATAATCTGCCTCACTTTTTATCGCCCCTGCTGTTCCTACGGTAAACACCATAACCATACCGGACAACCCATACAGCACCCAGTACTTGAGGCTTCTCGAAGAAAAATCCGGATAAAATACTGAAATCAGAAAGAGTGACAATAAAAGAACAAACAGGATAACAGGCAACCTGTAAGGGCGAAGATCCATGTATCTCAGAGAATAAAGACCGCACAGCAGGTAGAACAGTTGCAACGTATCACCCAGCCCCCTACCGATGTAATAGCTTGCCATGACAATAACAGGCAAGAGCAGGGCATGACGATGAAACCAACCCACCAGCGCCCCACCCTTTTCTGTGCCACATTTGATGTTAGAAACCATAGATCAATATTTTCCAGCCAATTTTAGGGAGCATATCGTCATTGAAACTGCCTCCCGGAATTAATGCCTATCTCTCGATACAGTTTTATATGTTTATCTGCAATAGTATCGAGCAAAAAATCAGATTGTCGCTTAAGTTGTAATTTTTTGAATCGGTCCGCATAGCATTCATAGCTCTGAATCACTTCCGTTACTTTTTTCGCGAAGCCACCCGGCTCAACGATAAAATCGGGTGGGAGTATTTCAGGAACAATACCGACGGGCGTGGAAATCAGCATGTTTCCATAAAACAGCGCCTCCAGCGCGATGACCGGCCCTCCTTCACTCTTTGAACTTACGACAGCCAAATCCGCTTCACGGAGTTGCTGAGGGATATCTTCGCGATAGCCCAATAGCTCAACCCGCCCAGTTAGACCAAGCGTTGCAATCAACTCCTGCAAGTGTGCGGCTTGCTCGCCTGAGCCAATAATTTTCAGCAAAAAGTCACTATCCAGACTGGCCAGACCTTTTAATAGCAGATCAAATCCCTTTATTGGATCAAGGCGTCCCACTGCAACTATTGTGAATCTTTCCGGACGTTTTTTTCTGGGTTCAATTGTGACAGGTGTTATTGCATTGTGAATCACGTGAACAGATCTATTATTAATCGTTTTTCTGACCTGTTCAGATACCGCAATGACATGATCAATCCGATCGAAAATTTTACCCTTTCTTGGATTATGCTTGGTCGCTACCTGCGGAAAATTCAGCCATTTATTCAACAGACAGAAGATCTCTGTTGCCTTGCCAAAATGGCTGTGAACGATGTCCGGATTCATTGCTATGAACTTTTTTCTCAACTCCCAAAGCAGGAAGGGGTTTTTTCTTGAGTTCTTGTGCTCATATTCACAGACCTCAATCTCATCGCTAATCCTAGCCAGATAGCGCGAGCCCTTGGGGATCATCAACGCAACATCGCATTTTCCCGACATAGCGTTGGCCAGATCAATATAGAACTCGCCTCTTCCCAGCCCACGCGAGGCAATAAAGTGGCACACCTTCATTGCAGTTTCCTGTAAACGGCCAGCGTACTCTCAACCATGGCATCAAGTGTAAAAGTGGGGTCAACAGTTGTACGCGTTTCCTTGATAGGCGCTTGGTACAAACTCAACATACTTTTAGCCAGACCATCGACATCCTGATTCTTGATGATATAGCCATTGACACCATCCACCACAAGATTACGTAATCCTTCAAATGTCGTGGCAATGACCGGCGTATTCATGGCCAGGCCTTCTGTGACAGTTCGGCCGACATTACCCATTTTCAAAGAGGCATTGACCATGACATCAAACAAGGCATAGACCTCAGGCATGCGCGTTTGGCTACCGGCGAAAATAATTTCTCTCTCAACACCTTGCGATTTCGCAAGCTGTTTAAGGCTTTCAAGATACGCCTGCTTATCCTGCCTTACTCCACCGACTATCACTCCCCGTATATTTGGAATTTCACCTTTACACCTCGCAATAGCGGCAATAAAGGTCTCATAGTCTTTTAAATATGTAATGCGCCCCACACTACCAACAATAAACGTATTCTCCAGCCCAAGGTGTTCTTTCAGCTCACTCACAAAGGCACTGTCAACAGCGGCCGGATCAAACACATTCATATCAACACCACGCTGAATGACATGAAGTCTGTCTGGATCAAGCCCCTGATAGTTTTCCAGCAAATAGGCCTTGATCACTTCGCTGACGCAGATGGTTTGATCACCTGTCGCCATAATCCGGCTATAACGACTGATGCTGTTCATACCATGCACTGTGGTTACAAAGGGGAAGTCTGTTTTTTTATTGGCGAAGTGGCAAAGCCATGCCGGTACCCGGCTTCTTGCATGGATAACATCAGGCTTCAATTCAGTAAACAGTCTGGCCAGCTTAAAGCTACGCAAGGGAACCGTCAGCGGATTCTTACTACAAACATCAAAGGTAATATGCTCACCGCCCATCTCAGTAATAAGCGGAACCATTTTACCTCCACTGCTAATCACAATGCTTTTATGTCCTCGCTTGATAAATTCCCTGTTAAGCTCAACAACACCACGCTCCACACCGCCTTCGTTTAATTCAGGTAATAACTGGACTATTTTCATAATTTTCTACAATCAGACTCTTAGTAACCTTCAATAAGCGAATTCGAACGGCAGCAAGTCAGAAAAATACTCCTGCCAAAATAATAAAGCAGAAACCCAGACCACTCTCTATTGTGATTCACAGTATACAATCAAGGCGCCAAGTATCGGCTCAGGCGATCAAGTCCCTCTTCAATATTGATGTTGTTATAGTAATCATTGATCGCCAGCTGGCTGGCTGGGGGAGGGGTGCTATTCGGGTAATACGTACGGTCAAACAGCGCTACACTCCAGGGTCCATAGGGCGCCGACTTTACCCAGTTCGTGGCTCCAAACAGTCCAATAGTCGGTGTCTTCTGTACGGCCGAAAGATGCATCGGCCCTGAATCGGTGGATACCGTAAAGCAAGCGGCCTTTAGCAGTTGTTTCAACTCCGGAATGGTTGTCTTTCCCGCGGCGATCTCTGACTTCCCCGGAAGAAGGCGGGCTATATGCTCAACGTATTCACGCTCATCCTCACTGCCGGTTAAAACAAAAGGGAGGGCATACCGCTCAATGAGCTTCCTTGAAAACTCAACCCATTTATGATCGGGCAACCTTTTGGAGAGCCATTTTTCACTGGAGCCCACATTCAAAACAATATAGCTTTTCTCACGTGTTTCTGGAGATACATCAGCAGGATTAAAGCAGTCCGTCTTCTGGGCAATATCAAAGAGAATTTTTGTTGTTTGCTGTTGCTGATCAATGCCCTTGGAATTAACGCTGCGTGTCAGTGCCAATGTTGTCATCGCCCGGCTGCGATCATTACTTTGCAAATCAACAATTACATCAAAATGATTTCGTCTGATTTCAGCCAGCACCCGAAACCCTTCCTTGACACTTTTATTCCTCATAACAATAAACGAGTCACATTCGTCCTGATAAAGTGCCTGTCCAATGGGTGATGTGATAAGAGTTGGTGTATATTTACAGGCGCGCACCACAGGCATGGTCGAGGCGATATCTCCCAACGCGCTAAAGCGAATGATCCCAACCTTTTTCATATCATCCAACACCAGTCTGCATTATAGATAAATCGCCGTTATAACCATTGATTATTCATCCACTCAGCGCAGCGTGATGCCTCATTGAATACCCCCTGCGGACTGGCAAGTACTCCGGTTCTTTTCCACTGCTCGTAGGGTGTGACCCAGCCCTCATCTATTAATTGATCAATTCCTTTACTGATACGACTAATGCGCTCTTGGTGAAGCGAGATCAACCCTACGGCCGCACCGGAAGTGATTGCCTCATACACCATAGAGACCGAATCCTCACTCACCCAGACCAAGCGACTTTTACCAAGCTGCTCCAATACCCAACCCGGCGCAGTTTGCTGACAGGGAATCAGGGTAAGGTTTTCCAGATGCCGTGCAGCGAGCTTATCCATGAAGCCCACAGGTGTTCGGCGAGAGTCGCTTATTACGAACTGATCGCCGGGTTGTGACTGCACAATAGATTCAACCTGAGCAAGCACTGAACCGTCATCCCATGCATAGTGCGGCGACACACCACCCAATAAAATCAATCCTTGAGAGCGCTCATTTTTACTCTCGAGACTAACTGCATTCATGACCCCACGAGTCACAAAAATATTATGACCTGTCACTTCATCATGCTCAGGTACCACACACAGATCAAACAAACCCAGCGGCAATGAAGGCTTCATAATCACGACCGCCCTTGCACCATAGCGGCGTTTGGCGGCCAACAGCGCTAAATGCGTCCTGTGCCCGGCACCCAGCACAATATCCGGCCGGGGTAACGTTCTACCCGCAGGAAACAGGCCAAACAACCACTGCAGCAAGGAAAGATTGCGGTTGGAAACAGGAATGTCATACCGCTCAATCGTCACACGACGAGCGAGTGCCTGACATAAACCCAGCGACTGATTCTCATGCCCTCGCTTGCCATCCAGCAGGCGCCAGACGACGAGTTTTTTCTCTCCGGCCTCAGCCCGCTGCTCATCCACCCGGATGATCTCCAGTTCGTTTTTCCTGTATAGAAAAAGGGAGGCCGGCGTGCAGGCCGGCCCCGATACAATTCAGACGTAGGTGAGCCACTCAGGATGGTCTGTCCGACGACCATGCACTTGATCAAAGTACAGGGTTTGCAGTTTTTCGGTGATAGGCCCACGAGTACCGCTACCAATAGTTCGATTATCTACTTCTCTAATCGGCGTAACTTCTGCAGCCGTACCGGTAAAGAATGCTTCGTCGGCAATATAGACTTCATCACGGGTAATACGCCTTTCAACAATAGGGATACCTAACTCTTGGGTGAAGGTAAACATGGTCTTTCTGGTGATCCCGTTCAGTGCTGAGGTCAGATCCGGGGTATAGATGACGCCATCCTTTACCAGGAAAAAGTTTTCGCCCGAACCTTCCATCACATAACCGCTGGCATCCAGAATCAACGCTTCATCATAGCCATCGTTGACGGCTTCCTGCAGTGCCAGCATGGAGTTGATGTAGTTGCCCGTTGCCTTGGCCTTACACATCATAGAGTTGACTTGATGACGGGTGTAGGAAGAGACCCGGATCCGGATACCGTTTTTCAGGTTATCCTCACCGAGATAGGCGCCCCACTCCCAGGCCGCTATCATGACGTGTGTGCCCAGAGCATCAGCACGAATACCCATCCCTTCGGAGCCGTAAAAGCAGAGGGGCCGAAGGTAGGCCGAATCCAATCCGTTCTCCTTCACAACATCGATCTGCGCCTGATTCAGCGTCGCCTCGTCATAGGGCATTTTCATTCCCATGATGTGCGCCGACTCGAACAACCGCCTGGTGTGTTCTTCCAATTTAAAAATAGCAGGCCCTTTCTCCGTCTTATAGGCGCGCACCCCTTCAAACACCCCCAATCCATAATGCAGGGTGTGGGTTAACACATGTACCTTGGCCTCACGCCAGGGCACCATTTCGCCATCCAGCCAGATCCAGCCGTCACGGTCTGCGAAAGTCGCCATCTATTCTCTCCACTCACTTAAAATTTTCAAAAACGGTCTACTACGCTTCCATCAGTGTATGCCACAGTGTCTGCACTTGCTGTCGCTCCTGCTGCAACTCGTTCTCTTCCACCATGCCCGGCAATTCACTGAGCGCCTTGCGATGATATACGGCACGCAGGGCCCGATAATTGTCCGCCAGACGCTGCACCACTTCCTCTTCAAACAAGTGATCCCGCGCAAGTGATTCCAGCAACCGAATATTATCAGTCCAATCAAGCAGATCCGGATGTTTTGATGACCAGCGTAAAACGCCGTATTGAACCATAAATTCGATATCGGCGATACCGCCAGCACCCTGCTTTATATCAAACTGCTGGTCATTACTCTTATCCAATGCACTGCGCATTTTTTCACGCATCTCTCGCACATCTTTCTGTAATTGCTGAGGATCCCGCTCGCGGGACAAGACACTCCGGCGGATCTGCTGGAAGCGAGCAATCACGGCCGGATCACCGGCCACCGCTCTCGCTCTTAACAAGGCCTGGTGCTCCCAGGTCCACGCCTCATTGACCTGGTACTGTTCAAAGGCTTCCAGCGAACTCACCAACATACCGGATTTTCCATTCGGGCGGAGCCGCATATCCACCTCATATAAGGTACCGGCAGGTGTACGGGTGGTATACATCTGAATCATGCGCTGCCCCATGCGGGCATAAAACAGGTCATTGGCGATGGAGCGCTCCCCATCTGTCATCCGGTTGGGATTGTCATTGCCGTGCAGGAAAACCATATCCAGATCAGAACCATAACCCAGCTCAATCCCACCCAGCTTGCCATACCCGATCACGGCAAACCCACTCGCATCACCCGTCACGCAGCTGGGACGTCCATGCTTGGCAACCATCAACTCCCAGGCTTGTGTCAGCACCCGGCTGGTGACCGATTCAGCAATCTCTGTCAGATAGTCGCTAACCACCATTAACGGTATGTTGCCGGTCAGGTCCGCCGCCGCCACCCGCAGCATATTACTCTGGGTAAACTGGCGCATCCGCTCCATCTGTTGCTCCAGGTCGTCTGGATCGACAGCCCCGAGCAGCGTATCCAGCTCGGCATCCAATCTTTCTCTTTTCAACGGGCTGTATAACCGGCGTGGATCCAGCATTTCATCCAGTAATAGTGGATGACGCGCCACTTGCTGGGCAATCCAGGGGCTGATGCCAGCCAGTTTGATCAACTGCGCCAGCGCCACCGGGTTCTCCACCAGTAACGCCAGATAGGCGGTGCGACGTGTGATTGCCTCCAGAATTTTCAATATACGTTCCAGGGTCACATCCGGTGCGTCAGACAATGCTACCTGCTCTAACAGGACCGGCATCAGCTCTCTGAGGCGTCCCCGGCCCCGTGACCCGAGACTGCGACAGGCATACCCCTGCCTGAACTCCTGCAGTTTCGACAGCACAGCTTCCCCCCCCTGGTAGCCGGCCGTCTGTAATAACGTTATGGCTTGATCATCATCCAGTTGCTGCTGCCAAACCGCCTGCAGCGGTGAAGCATTGGCCACCTCTTCACTAAGGGCAAATACGTTATCGAAATGGATTTGCACTTTTTCCCGGTGCCCTTCCAAGGCGGCATAAAAGGTATCCCAATCGGCAAAATCCATTGACCGGGCAATGCGTAACCGACTCATTTCATCATCTGGCAGCATGTGAGTTTGCCTGTCCTTCCAGGCCTGAATACGGTTCTCAACCAAACGCAAGAATTCATAGGCCGCCGTTAATTCATCCACCTCCTCCATTGAGAGCTGCTGCTTCTCACCCAGCACTTTCAGTACGGGCAGAATAGGGCGAATCTGCAATTCGGGCTCCCGCCCACCACGAATCAACTGAAAAGCCTGGCCGATAAACTCAATCTCCCGAATACCGCCCGGGCCCAGTTTTACATTCTCGGCCATTCCCTTGCGTTTCAGCTCCTGACTGATCAGACGCTTCATATCGCGGATAGACTCAATAGCCCCATAATCCAGGTAACGACGATAGATAAAGGGCTGCAGCATCGCCATAATCTCCCGGGCATCCTCCTTCTCACCCGACACCACCCGCGCCTTGATCATGGCATAGCGTTCCCATTCACGGGCATGGGACTGATAGTAGTTTTCCATGGCATCAAACGACAACGCCATCGGCCCGGAGTCACCAAACGGTCGCAGACGGGTATCAACACGAAACACAAAACCATCGGCGGTCTGACTATTCAGCGCCTTGATCAATTGCTGACAGAGACGGATGAAAAACTGCTCATTAGGTATCCGCCTGGAACCATCAGTCTCACCTGGCTCAGGATAGGCGAAGATCAGGTCGATATCAGAAGAGAGATTCAACTCTCGTGCTCCTAACTTGCCCATCCCCAATACGACCATCGACTGCTGTTTGCCGGATTCGTTTCGAGGAACACCCTGGTTAGCAGTTGCCCATTCATACAACAGGGACAAAGCTTGATCAACACAGGCATCCGCCAGGGCAGAGAGATCAGCCAATGTTTCTTGCAACGGGGCTTTTTGGCTCAAATCACGCCAGATAATGCGTACCATCTGCTCATTGCGAAAACAACGCAATGCCCGTTGCAGACCTGCTTCATCCTTTACGTCAGCCAATGCTGTCATCAACTGAGCCGCCATTTGATCCTGAGCATAGGATTGATCCAATCCCCCAGACTGTTGCAGTCGTTCCAATAATGCTGGCTCTCTGGTACACGACTGGACTACAAAGTCGCTCCCCTCCCACACCCTCAATAACGTTTTCTCAAAACCGGGGAGCGCACATAAGGTTTCAGCCAGTGCGGGTGAATCAGCACACCAATGCTTCCATCTATTTTTGGCTTCTTCTTGCGGCTGTAGCGATGACGGCATGACGTATCCTGAATTCACGTTCCAATAGTTAAATAAAATAGTCGTGTTAATCTGACTATGTCGCAGTTATCCGGTAGGCATTCAATCTATCCTGCGGTACAAAGTGCAGATGCACGTTCTGATCTTCTGCTGCCATATCGGCAAAAGCCGCAATAACCTGACTGCGTATCGTGTCTTCCAGCTCAGCAGGCAACACAATGCGCAACCGGTTATACCCGGCAGCATTGCGTTCAGCCACACCCAGTTGATGCAACTTCTCAACCACACCCACCAGACTTTTACTGCCAGCATCCAAAACCAGGTAGACCAACAAACGATCACCTGCCAGTAGTCGCTGAAAATGGATACCAAACAGCTCCCTCTGTTCACTCGCCACCTGCTTAAACACTTCGGCAGGACATCGACACCCCAAGCAGTCGCGGACAAACGACTCAACAGCACCAGACGGTAACGGTTTAAGCATAAATGGACTCCTCTTCCCTGTTTACCCCATCCTACCGCCAGTACCGGAAAAGGTGAACCACACTCTGACAATCACAAACAGTCCGGCACAAAAAAACCCTGCCCGATCAACTCGGGCAGGGTTTTAACTAGCGCGTTTAGGCTAAGGGGAAGGCTTACATCATGCCGCCCATACCGCCCATACCACCCATGCCGCCCATACCGCCCATATCCGGCATACCGCCGCCAGCAGCACCATCACTAGGCTCATCGGCAATCATCGCCTCAGTGGTGATCATCAGACCAGCCACAGAGATCGCGTTCTGCAGAGCAGAGCGGGTCACTTTGGTAGGATCCAGAATACCCATCTCAACCATGTCGCCGTACTCGCCATTGGCGGCATTGAAGCCATAGTTGCCCTCACCCTCAGCAACTTTATTGACAACTACGGAAGCCTCAGCACCTGCATTGGAAACGATTTGACGCATAGGCTCTTCCATGGCGCGGGCAGCGATCTTGATACCAACATCCTGATCATGGTTGTCACCACGCAGATCTTTCAGCGCGGCCAGGGCACGAATCAGTGCAACACCGCCACCGGGGACAATACCTTCCTCAACCGCTGCACGGGTTGCATGCAGTGCATCTTCAACACGGGCCTTCTTCTCTTTCATTTCTACTTCAGTCGCAGCACCGACCTTGATCACTGCAACACCACCAGCCAGCTTGGCTACGCGCTCTTGCAGTTTCTCACGATCATAATCAGATGAAGTGTCTTCGATCTGGGCACGAACCTGTTCAACGCGGGCCCTGATATCATTCTCGGTGCCAGCGCCATCGATGACGATGGTCTCTTCCTTGGTGATCTGGACCTTCTTGGCAGTACCCAGTTCGTTCAGGGTAGCCTTCTCCAGGGTCAGACCCACTTCCTCAGCAATCACGGTACCACCGGTCAGGATAGCGATATCCTGCAGCATGGCTTTACGACGATCACCAAAGCCAGGTGCCTTAACAGCACAGACCTTTACAATGCCACGGATGGTGTTAACCACCAGGGTAGCCAATGCCTCGCCTTCAACATCTTCAGCGATGATCAGCAGTGGACGGCCCGCCTTGGCAACCGCTTCCAGTACAGGCAGCAGTTCGCGAATGTTGGAGATCTTCTTGTCATGCAGCAGGATGTAGGGATCTTCCAGATCAACCGACATGCTCTGCTGATTATTCACGAAGTAAGGTGAGAGGTAACCACGATCAAACTGCATGCCTTCAACGACATCCAGGCTGTTGTCCAGGGCAGAACCCTCTTCAACGGTAATGACACCCTCTTTACCCACTTTCTGCATCGCTTCGGCAATGATGCCACCAATGTTTTCATCACTGTTGGCGGAGATGGTGCCAACCTGCGCAATGGATTTGTCATCGGTGCAAGGCTTGGACATGGCGGCCAGCGCTTCAACAGCAGCGGAAGCACCCTTTTCCATACCACGCTTCAGATCCATCGGGTTCATACCAGCCGCAACGGCCTTCAGACCTTCACGAACGATAGCTTGAGCCAATACGGTTGCCGTGGTGGTACCGTCACCGGCCACATCAGAAGTCTGCGAAGAGACCTCTTTAACCATCTGTGCACCCATGTTCTCGAAGTTGTCAGACAACTCGATCTCTTTGGCAACAGAGACACCGTCTTTGGTGATGGTAGGCGCACCGAAGCTCTTCTGCAGAACAACGTTGCGACCTTTAGGACCCAGGGTGACCTTAACCGCATCGGCCAGGATGTTGACGCCGCGGAGCATTCTCTGACGCGCGTCATCGGAAAATTTGACTTCTTTACCAGACATAGACTTATATTCCTTTGAAATTCAGTAAATTGAAGAGGTTTCGTTGGCGATGAATCAGCCTTCGATGACACCCATGATGTCTTCTTCACGCATAACCAGCAGGCTATCCTCACCGAGTTTGACCTCGTTACCGGAGTACTTGCCGAACAGGACCTTGTCACCAACTTTTACGTCCAGTGGGCGTGACTCGCCATTGCTCAGGACCTTGCCGTTACCAACAGCAACGACTTCACCCTGGGCAGGCTTTTCAGTTGCACTGTCAGGCAGGACAATGCCACCTGCGCTGGTGCGCTCCTCTTCCATACGACGTATGACCACGCGGTCTTGCAGCGGACGAATATTCATCTACCGATTTCTCCTGATTTGGCTGTTTACAATAAATGTTTTTATCTGGCGAGGCTGTTAGCACTCACCGCGACTGAGTGCTAATAATAGGGTCGAAATAGCGATAGTCAAGGGCAGAGGGCATAAAAAGTTATAAGTCGAGGGTAAAAACAGCGATATCCGATCAACCCGGCAGGTGATCGTTGTAACGCTCCATTAAATAGCAGAAGCAGTCCTGGCGTATCACCCGAGCGTCCCGGGTGATCATCGAAGGCATCACCGGCAGGCGCAGGCGCAGCTCACCCTGCTCAACCTCCAGAAAGCGATCAGAGACATCCGCACCCCGCTCATCGTACACGTCCAGGCCCGTCCCCAGACCCTGGCGCACCCGCCCCAGGACTGTACCCCGCGGCAGTTCACGGAAGTTAAGTCCTTCCAGATCATCTGACAGATCAATATCCGCGGTAGCATCGGCAAACCCGAAACTGAGCGACTCCGGCATTTTGACAATGGCTACCGTATGAAAAAGATCCAGATCATGCTCGGCAACCGGGTGATCTGGATGGGCCGAGAGATGCAAACAGGCATCCAGATACTCCAGCACATGGGTTACACCAAACGCCTGATCCGGCTTGCCGCACTCCAGGGTCACCGCCGGACAGAGCTTGGCCATCGCGCCTGACTGGACACCCGTGGGACGAATAAAATAGACCACCGTTCGGCTGAACAGCGACGCCAGATGCAGAAAGGCGTGATCAAGACGGTTCACACAGGCGTAATGCGGATTGAGCCCGGTGTTATTATGGACATCCACACTGGCAAAGAGACCGCGCTCCGCCATCCGGTCGACCACCCGCTGCATCAGGGCGGCCTCAGGCGAGGCATGATCATCACCCCCAGGCCAGACCCGGTTGTAATCCGGCTGATCATCCAGGCGACGCAACCCTTCAGCCGCGGCGAATACATTACCTATAAACAGTGACAGTGAACGGGGCAACTCGCGTTTCCCCCCACCTACCTGATATTGCCCGAGCAGTTGTCGCACCGCCTCCCAGCCTGTGGTTTCATTACCATGCATCAGGATGGAGACAAACAGTGGGGGGGACTGGCGGCCCTTCAGATGAATCAACGTCGGGCCACCCAGGGCAGCCGCCAACTCATGAGCCTGAAGTGACAACAGCCCCTCCGGCAATCTGTCCAACTCGTTAAGCATTCGACCCTCGAAATTCGGTATCCAGTGCAGCCAATCGTTCAGGCGTGCCGATATCCATCCAGCGCCCCGCGAAATGCTCACCACTGATCTGGCCACGGGACATCGCCTCTCTCAGCAACGGCGCCAGGGGAAACAGACCGGCCTGACAACCGGAAAACAGCTCCGGGCGATAAAGCCCGATACCACTGTAAGTGAAGCGCTCACCTTCTCCCGCAGAAAGCCGCCCGTTATCATGCAGCATAAAATCACCTGCCGGGTGCTGCTGCGGGTTATCCACCATCACCAGATGGGCCAGAGACTTAGTTGGCAATAATACGGGTGCAAAGCGATAGTCCGTCCAGACATCTCCATTCACCACCCAGAATGGCTCACTCCCCAGCAGCGGCAACGCCTGATGAATGCCACCCCCTGTCTCCAGCGCCCCTGGTGGTTCTGCCGAGTAATGAATAACAATACCCCAACGCTTACCCGTCCCAAGGAAATCAACAATCTGTTCCCCCAGATGGGCATGATTCACAACCAGCTGTTGCACACCCGCCTTGACCAACGCCTCTATGTGATACTGAATCAGCGGCTTACCGGCCACTTGCAACAACGGTTTTGGCGTTGTATCGGTCAGCGGGCGCATGCGCTCCCCTCGACCGGCGGCAAGGATCATGGCATGGGAAGGGCGAACTTCAGATTTCAAACTTCACTCCACAAACAACGGTAACTATTAGATTACGGAAAAACAGGGCCAGGTACATGCGCCCGGTCAGCCACTCACCGATTTCCGGGTTGTAAATCAGCCGGCGGCACCATCCCCCAGCCTATCCATTCGGGCGCAATCTTTCCCTTTGCATCAGACTGGATCTTTATTGGGTCACCCACCACAAAGGAGCCGTATTGCTCACGATAACGTTCAGCCACCTGATCATTCTGCCCCGCAGGTGAATCCACTTCCCGGGCTTTCCAGAGGATCAATATACCCTCGCGCCGTATGGCCTCATCATCAATCCAAGGTGAGCGGATGTTGCTGAGGTCAATCGACACAGAAGGTCGCATAGCCCCTCCTGATGAATACCAGGCGGCATTGCCAGCCAGCCAGGGATCACCCCCGACAAACCGTAGCGGACTGTCTGTTCGGCTAACCCAGGCACGTTGCACTTCGGTGGCAAGCTGTTTGCCCGCAAAGTGGGTTCGCTTCCCCTCTTCCCGAAAGTGCGGCGTCACTCCCTGAATGGCAGCATAGGCTGAAACAAAAAACAGATTCAGGACAACAAACGTCTTCAGAAAACGTTTAACTTTCCAGTGCGGCGCAGTCGACGAAAAAAGGGTAACTAAAAACAGACCCACCGGGAGAAACAAGGGATAGGCCCACATGGAACGGAGCCGCATCCCGGTTAAACCGGAAAGCAGCAGTACAGCAAAAAACGGCAGCAGGAAGACCAGGTAGATAAACAGATGCTCTGCTGAAAAAGCGGCCGTCACCTTACGTCGCAGAAGACCCAATGCATAGGCTAACCCCAATACCGGCAGTGAGACCGCCACACAGGCCGTAAAAAACTTAAAGGGGTTCTTGAAATGATCCAACACATCCGGTGCTGTAACGGCACCACTGCGGGTCATTGCATAATGGATTGTCGTAAAATCATTTGCCACCATCCAGAGCAGATGCGGCATCAACAAAAGCACAAACGCAAGCAAGCCGGCATACAAGTGACGGCTTTTAAAATAACAACGGCCCTTTTTATCCAACAATAGAAACAGCAGCAAGGGCAACAGAAGCACCGCTGCAAAATATTTACTCAGCAAGGCGAAAGCAGCAAAAACACCGCATAAAATCCAATCAGCCAATCGACCGTGCTTATAACTGCGCCAGAAAAACCAGAGCGTCAATGACCAGTAAAACAACAACGCCACATTCGCATTGAACTCGGGCGTGGTGTAGTTATGAAAGTAGACACCTTCAAGCAGTAACACTGAAACCAGTGCCTGATCGTCATCCACCATCTCTCTGGCCAGGGACCAGATCGCATAAAAGGCAACAACAATACAAAGCTGTGACAGCAGATACTGACCCCCATCCGAATAGCCTGTAAGCCAGGCCACTCCCTCCATCATCCAGGCCGACACGGGCGGGTGCTTGTCATAACCCCACTGCCACTCATTTCCCCAGACCAATCCTTCAATAACATCCAGCGGCAGGTTCTGATTGAGTAACACGGGAATCGCTGTCCATACAAACAGATGCACGAACAGGAAAAGATAAAGTAACTGCCTGGGTGGCAGCGGCCACACCAATGGGGAATGTATGGCTGGATTATTCGGCATCATTTAACATCAGACTGATCCGCTGACTTCGATGATCCCAACTCACCCGCAAACACCCACCAGCGACTGATGACATAGGTCATGGCCGGAATAGTCAGCACGATAATAGCAAAGCCAATCCAGTAGTTCAGTCTAAAGGTCTCAGTGACCAGCGCCATGATAATGATATTGGCAAAAAAGCCCGCGAGCGCGGTTAATAAAAACTTGCTCAATGAACTGACATGATCCGCACTGGATCCGAATGTCCAGTGATAGTGCCCAAGATAACTCACGATAAACGCCGTTAAAAAGGCCAGTGCATTCGACACCACAGGGTTTATACCCGCCAGCTCGACCCAACAAAAAAGTGCCACACCATGCAGTAGGGTCGCTGCCAAACCCACAACACCGAAGCGTGAAAGCTGTAAAACAACATCACGACTTATCATGTCGCGCATCATCTTCTGCGGCATCATCCACGACATAGAGCGGTCGCTTTTTGACCTCTTCAAAAATACGACCTATGTACTCACCCAAGACGCCCAGGGACAATAATTGAATACCGCCAAGGAACAGAATGATCACCATGGTTGAAGCATAACCCGGAATATCTATACCGAAGAACAAGGTCTTTGTGATGATCACCAGGCCATAGAGAAAAGATAAAAGGGCAAAAAGCAGCCCGACATAGCTCCAGACCCTGAGTGGTATGGTGGAGAATGAGATAAGCCCATCGACTGCTAACCGCCAGAGTCGTTTAAAACTCTGGCTCTCCTGTCCGGCAAAACGCTCTGGACGGGCATATTCAACCGAGGTTTGTCGATAGCCTACCCAGGCAAAGACCCCTTTCATAAAACGGGAGCGTTCACGCATTCGGCCTATGGTATTGACCACCTTGCGATCCATCAGTCGAAAATCACCGGCATTGAACGGGATTTTGGTTTCGGTGACCAGATTAAAGATTCGGTAATACAACTCAGCCGACCATCGCTTGAACAGGGAGTCTGTATCCCGCAGCGTGCGGGTGGCATAGACCACGTCATACCCTTCGCGCCACTTGTCCACCATCTCAGGGATCAGCTCGGGCGGATCCTGCAGATCACTGTCGATTGGGATGACGACATCGCCTGTGCTGTAATCCAACCCGGCGGTCAGTGCGATCTCTTTGCCAAAATTACGGGCCAGATTAACAACTCTGACCTCTGCATGCCGTGCTTCCCACGCATAGAGCAGCTCAAGTGTTTTATCCCGACTGCCATCGTTAACACAGATAATCTCAAAACTATCACCCGCCTGCTCAAGGATCGGAATCACCGTGGTAAAAAAAGCCTCGATACCTTCTTCTTCATTATAAAAGGGGGCCACGAGTGATATTTTCATAAGTCGGCTCTTGGTGGTTTATGAAACGGCATAAGTAAAAAAGCCACCCTATCGATAAGGTGGCTTTCCATTCTAGCGCAAGACCAGCTGTTACCTCACCCCTTCATCGAGGTGAAGAACTCCTCATTGGTCTTGGTGTCCTTAAGCTTGTCGAACAGAAACTCCATCGCTGCCAACTCATCCATCGGATGCAGAATTTTGCGCAGGATCCACATCTTCTGCAACGCATCCGGCTTCATTAGCAGGTCTTCACGACGGGTACCGGAACGGTTGATATTGATTGCCGGGAAGATGCGCTTCTCAGCAATGCGGCGATCCAGATGGATCTCCATGTTACCGGTTCCCTTGAACTCTTCGTAGATCACATCATCCATACGGGAGCCGGTCTCAACCAGCGCCGTGGCAATGATGGTCAGGCTTCCGCCCTCTTCCACATTTCGTGCCGCACCGAAGAAACGTTTCGGACGATGCAGTGCGTTGGCATCCACACCACCGGTCAGTACCTTACCGGATGAAGGGATCACGGTGTTGTAGGCGCGGGCCAGACGGGTAATTGAATCCAGCAGAATCACCACATCTTTCTTGTGCTCAACCAGGCGTTTGGCCTTCTCTATCACCATCTCGGCGACCTGCACGTGACGCGCAGCCGGTTCATCGAAGGTGGATGAGATCACCTCACCACGTACCGAACGGGCCATCTCGGTCACCTCTTCCGGACGCTCATCAATCAGCAATACGATGAGCTGAGCCTCGGGATGGTTATAAGCGATCGACTGGGCGATGTTTTGCATCAGCATCGTCTTACCGGCTTTGGGTGGCGAGACGATCAGGCCACGCTGGCCCTTACCGATCGGCGCGCACAACTCGATGGTACGTGCCGTGATATCTTCAGTGCTGCCGTTACCCTTTTCGAGATTGAACTTCTCATTCGCAAACAGCGGTGTGAAGTTTTCGAACAGGATCTTGTTCTTGGCATTTTCCGGCTTGTCGTAATTGATCTCGCTGACTTTAAGCAACGCGAAGTAGCGCTCACTCTCTTTCGGCGGTCGGATTTTGCCAGAAATGGTATCGCCGGTACGCAGATTGAAGCGTCTGATCTGGCTGGGTGAGACATAGATGTCATCAGGCCCTGCCAGATAGGAGCTGTCTGCAGCCCGCAAAAAACCAAAGCCATCCTGCAGGATTTCCAGTACGCCATCACCATGGATGTCCTCGCCTTTTTTGGCGTGGGCCTTGAGGATGGCAAAAATCAGATCCTGTTTGCGGGAACGGGCCATGCCCTCCAGCTTCATGGATTGGGCTAATTGAACCAGTTCTGTGACCGGCATCTTTTTAAGTTCGGTGAGATTCATGATGTTATGCGTGATTTAAAAAAAAGAACGGGACGGGATTAGATTCCCGCTTGGAACAGAGTTAATTTGGATTTTGCTCTGGGGTGATTGGTTTCTTGGTATTAAGCACTCACGGGAGGGCTATGGGTGAATTCTAGCACCATCCCGGAGTACGTCCAGTATTAATTACGTTTTGTTTTGTTTTCAGAGGTTGCTATCAATGAAAGCAATAAGCTGAGATTTGGAGACGGCTCCCACTTTTGTGGCTTCCACCTCACCATCCTTAAACAGCATCAGCGTGGGAATACCACGGATGCCATAACGCGGCGGCGTGTTAGGGTTATCATCAATATTCAGCTTGGCGACCTTGATCTTGCCAGCATAATCACCGGTGATCTCATCCAGAACTGGGGCAATCATCTTGCATGGGCCACACCACTCTGCCCAGTAATCGACCAATACCGGCAGCTCGGATTTCAAAACTTCGGCTTCAAAATTATCATCGGTTACATGAACAATCTGTTCACTCACTAGCATTCTCCACAAGATTCAGTTGGGATATCACACCACTTAAGTACATGGCAGCACCGGTGCTTATCATTAAGTACGGGAACGGTTGTTATTCGAATCCCCAAACACTGGGATCTATTTGATCCCAATATTTTGACCATTTCAAGTCCAAACCATCAGGAAATTACTGTATCCTAGCGTCCCATGACAGATAAACACCTCACGGACACCCGCTTCAACAGCCTGAATCTTTGCAAAGAACTCGCCCAAGGCATTGATGATACAGGCTTTTCTTTTTGCACACCCATCCAGGCAGAGACTCTGCCCATTGCACTCAAGGGGGAGGATGTTGCCGGTCAGGCACAAACCGGAACCGGCAAAACGGCTGCTTTTCTGCTCGCCACCTATCAACACCTGCTGAGTAACCCGGCCAGTGAAGAGCGGAAACAGAACCAGCCTCGGGCACTGATTGTGGCACCCACCCGGGAACTGGCCGTGCAGATTCATAAAGACGCCGAGGTACTGGGCAAATATACCGGCCTTAAATTGGGGTTGGTATTTGGCGGTACCGGCTACGAACAGCAGCGTAAGCAGCTGGAAGATGGCGTCGATATACTGATCGGCACACCCGGTCGTTTGATCGATTATCTCAAACAGCATATCTACAACCTGAAAGCGATTCAGGTCGTGGTGATGGATGAAGCCGACCGCATGTTCGATCTCGGCTTTATCAAGGATATCCGCTTTATGTTGCGGCGCTGTCCACCCCCACAGGAACGGCTGGGCCTGCTGTTCTCAGCCACGCTCTCATTCAGAGTGCTGGAACTGGCGTACGAACACATGAACAATCCGGCCACCGTCAAGATCGAAACCGATAAGGTGACGGCCGACAAGGTCAAGCAGGTCTGCTATATGACCGCCAATGACGAAAAGATCTCGTTGCTGCTGGGCCTGTTAAAAAAGATGGATGCCCATCGCACCATCGTCTTCGTCAACACGAAACGGGGTGCCGACCTGGTCTGGGGTTACCTGGAGGGCAATGGCATAGGCGCGGCGGTTATCTCAGGCGATGTACCTCAGAAGAAGCGCATGCGTCTGCTAAGCGACTTTCAGGAAGGCAAACTGCCGGTACTGGTCGCCACCGATGTGGCCGCTCGCGGCCTGCACATACCGGATGTATCTCACGTCTTCAACTTTGACCTGCCCGATGACGCAGAAGATTATGTACACCGAATCGGCCGTACGGCCCGGGCCGGCGCCAGCGGCGATGCTATCAGCTTTGCCTGTGAGACCCATGCCTTTGCGCTGCCTGATATTGAAGCCTTCATCGGCCACCGCATACCTATGGAGCCGGTCACGTCCGAACTGCTGGCCAAGGTCGACCCCAAGAGCCGCATCATCCCTGATCGGCCAGAGCGCGACAAACGGCGCGGCAATAGCAATCGTCCACCCCGCAAACCGCAATCAGGAAATAGCACCGCCCCGACCGAAGGTGGTGATCCGGCAAAAAAGAAACGCCGTCGCAGAAGAAAGCCGAAGCCCGCCGCCCAACCCGAATAACGCATGGATCTGGAAGTAGCCAACAAGTGCAGCCGCTGCCTTAGATCCATCTGTTGCACCTACACCACGGAGGCACTGGGCGTTGCACCACGGGCCAAGGCGGACTTTGATCATCTGTTATGGCAGATATCCCATCAGGGCGTAGAGCTCTACAAAGATGGGGGTGACTGGTATTTGATGTTTATTGGCCGCTGTGAACACCTGCAGCCAGATGGGGCTTGCGGCATTTACGATAGCCGACCACAGATCTGCCTTGATTACGAGAATGACTGGTGCGAGTACGATGCACCCGCCGAGGAAGGGTTCGAACTTCACTTCCGCAACTACGCCGAACTGCTCAGTTACTGTAAAAAGCGCTTCAAGACTTGGGGTTGATCATCGCCTCACGGTGAAAAGCGAGAAACTCACACCACGAATCCGTTGGGTATAAGATAGATGTCCAACAAGCAACAAAAGTATCAGGGAAGGATCTCTGAAAAATCATGGATGGCGTCAAATCCGCCGGGCTCCCGCACAGGCCCTTTGGTATCCGGGTATAACACCCTGACCAGGTAACCCATACCGTAATCCCGGGCCGACTCCAAAACCGACTGACTGTCATCCACGAACAGGGTGCGCTGTTTTTCAAATGGCTCCACCCGCTGCAATTGACCCCAGAAGCTACGGTCTTCCTTTGGCAGTCCCAAATCATGGGAACAGATAACAGCATCAAAATAGCCGTGCAGCTTGGTTCGCTCCATCTTCAGCCCAAGCGCCTTTTGATGGGCGTTGGTGACCAGCGCCACCCGCTTATCCAGCCCTTTAACCGCCTCAAGAAAGTCGATGACATGAGGATGAACCCCTATCAGGTGATCCACTTCAGCTTTCAGCAGGGCGATATCCAGCCCCAGTTCCCGGCTCCAGTGATCAACGCAGTACCACTCCAACGTGCCCTCGACACTACGATAACGCACCGCCAATTCATCCTTGGCCTGATCGATAGTGCAGCCTTGTCGCTCGGCAAAGCGGCGCGGCACATGTTCCAGCCAGAAATAGTTATCAAAATGGAGGTCCAGAAGCGTACCGTCCATATCCAGCAAAATCGTATCAATTTGGTTCCAGTCAATCATAGGGTAAAGTTACAGTGGAACCCGACCCGATAGCAACAGAAGAAACAGCATGCCCAAGCCACCTGATATTAAAGCCCGCAGAACCCTGAATGAAACCGGCATCTTCCATATAGAAGAGATCGATCTTGAATTTTCGAATGGAGCGCAACGCACTTTTCAGCGTGTCGTGGGCTCTGAAGAGGGTGCCGTGCTGGTGGTACCCCTGTTGGATGAAGAGACCCTGCTGCTGATTCGTGAATACGCCGCGGGCGTCAACCGCTATGAACTGGCCTTTCCCAAGGGACATATTGAAAAAGGCGAGGATGCGCTGACCGCCGGTAATCGTGAAATGCAGGAAGAGATCGGCTATGCCGCCAATCGGCTTGAACCGCTCTCATCGGTCAGTGTGGCACCCGGTTACATCTACCACACCACCCACATCGTATTGGCCCGGGATCTATATCTTCAGCGGCTGGACGGTGATGAACCGGAAGCGATTGAAGTGGTACCCTGGAAACTCAGTGAATTTCACCAACTACTCCAACAACCCGACTTCACCGAGGCCCGCTCACAACTGGCGCTGTTCCTGGCCAGAGAAAAGCTGCAGCAGGAAAAAAGCTGACCATTCAACGACAGAACTCCCGTAAATAGGCCTGTTTCTCACGGCGCTGCTGACGCAATCGTTCGCCCCGGGCGGGCTTGTAACCTTTACGCAGCGACCACTCAATCTTCTCAATCTGTTGCCGGGCCTTCCAGCAGGCCTTCTCCTGCCTGGCCACATCCCCTGCTAACTGCGTCTGTCGCTTGGATCTTTTCCGGATGTTGTCTTTGCTTTTGGTCGTTTTTGATTCAGGCGAGGTTACCCACTTTGTTGCATTATCCTGCAATTCCACCGCTTGGCCGTTGGCACAAGGCGTCTGTTGAAACTGCACCACACCCTCTGCGGCAGGGCAACGATATACATTCGCTCTACCGATCAGCGGGAGAGACAACAACAGCAAAAGTGTGACCCAGCACGCAATAGCGCCGGCCCCCTGTTTATGAATTGAGCAATCCTGCCCTGATATAGCAATCATCCTTGATTCTCCTGTCTATACTGTCATCACTTACTGTTACTGGCAGAAACTGTAACTCCGGGTATGATGTAGATGGAAATACGCAAGCCAAATTGTGGATGGTCAACAGCTACCCTTATGCCCAAGACACCCAGCACCCCATCGCCCAGTGACCTGACGTTTATTAACCGTCAGCTGAAACAGCAGCTGAAGGCACTGTCTCGTGAGGCTGCTCATAATGAGCAGGTACTCAAGCGTTTCCATGATCGTGAGCTGACGCTGCTGGCAACTGACACCCTGCCGGAACTCCTCAGCTGTCTGGTCGATGGCATGAAATCCTCCTTCGAGCTGCCCCACATTAAACTGGTACTGCATGACCCGGATCACGAACTGCGTCATCTCCTGCTGCACTCAGGGATAGAGCCTGACAACCTGCCCGATATCCGTTTTGTTGATGAGATCAGTCAATACACACCCAAGCTCTCACGATACAAAAGCCCTTGGCTGGGCCCCTTTATAAGCGGGGACCACACCCCACTCTTTCAAGACAACCCTCTAATCAAAAGTATTGCCATACTGCCCATGCTTCGCCGCAGTAAGCTGGTCGGGATTATGGGTTTGGGCAGCCATGACCAGAATCGTTTCACTCGCCATCACGCCAGTGACTTTCTGAATCGACTGGCCACTATCAGCGCCATCTGTCTGGAAAATACCGCCAACCGGGAGCATCTGGTTGTAGCCGGCCTCACCGATGCCCTGACCGGACTGCACAACCGGCGCTATCTTGACCGACGCCTTGAAGAAGAGGTGACCCGTGCACTACGCTACCAGCATCCTCTCAGTTGCCTGTTTATCGACGCCGATCATTTCAAGCGTGTCAACGACACACACGGACATGGCTCAGGCGACAGCGTTTTACGTGAAATTGCCCTTCGAGTTAAAGAGTGTCTTCGCGCATCCGACATTGCCACCCGGTTTGGCGGTGAAGAATTTGCCCTGCTACTCCCCCAAACCGATGCCACTGAAGCCTGTACACTGGCTGAGCGTATTCGCCAACGCATTCAGGACAAACCTATTGCCGTCCATGGTGGTGAAAGTGTAGAAGTGACCGTCTCTATCGGCGTCGCGCCCATGCGTTTCGAACAAAACAACTCGGTAGAGGCCGTCAGTAAAACATTGTTGGATGAGGCCGACCGATCACTCTATATCGCCAAGGCTTCAGGCCGCAATCGGGTACAGTTGGCCGAGATCTAAACCCTCACACTCCCTTCAGTTCATCTCCATGCTGAAAGTCAATCTTGAATAACAGCATGCCTATAAAAACCGTCAGAATAACGTCGTATTAAGACATTCTTACTGTAAGCGATATCTGAAAACAATCTACTTCTTATCTTTAAGCAACGACGCCAAATCAGCAAACGGATTATGTGTTGCACTGGTCTGCTTAGACTCTTCCGAAGAGCCATAATCCGAATCAATATAACGGGAGTGTTCGTTATCATGACAGTAGAAACAGAGCAGTTCCCAATTACTGCCATCCCGTGGATTATTATCGTGATTATGATCACGATGATGCACGGTCAGCTCACGCAAATTTTCCCGGGTAAATTCACGGGCACAACGCCCACATACCCAGGGATACATTTTCAACGCGCGTTCACGGTAGCCTTTATCGCGCTCATCTCTATTACGCCTGGCTTCAGCCACAACCGCATCAAGCTTATTATTTGAATCTTTTGATGGCATAACTTAACCGCCCAATATTGTTTACGATTTAAACTTGGTTATTCTGCCGGTCGTTCTGATCGATGTATAACTGTGCCTTCATTTTCCTCCTCACCGCCAAGTAACACCGCTTACTTTTCAGCCCTGGGACAGCTAAGTACACCTCATAATAGTGTAATGATAAAACCATTGTTTCTGATCAATGAGTACCTTCCTTATCGGGCCAAGCTTCACCACTCCGAAAGAATCGCCCTGTTTAGAGCCGCATACAGCATGATGTGGGGGCTGGGTTTAGATGTCTCCGGATACTCCTGTATATCATTGAGGCTTGGACGTAACTACATGGAAAACATAGATTCCAAATCATGTTTAGAATAGGTTTTAAAAGCTAACATTGTGTCTGTTTTTTCGATGCCATCTATTTTTACTAAATGGCCGGTAACAAGACTTGCAAGCTCATCATTACTTGCTACTCGCACTATTGCAATTAAGTCATAATTACCACTAACGGAAAATACTTCAGAAATTTCACCCATACTTGCCAATTGTTGGGCGGCATCATTAATTTTGTGTCTTTCCACGTTAATCAGAATGATAGAAGTAACCATTTTTCATTAAACTCCTAAATTAATTTCAAATAGTATTTAAGATATATCGTTAGTGTTTAATCTGGGACACCCACACAATACAATACTCCCTTCTTTTTCCCCTTCTGACAAATCTTTTGATCAAGGACACCCACTATTTGACTCTAAAAATACCTGTGCCACAATAGAGAACATACAGAAAACTATTATCTCAAGGATTGAGTATACCAAAACCACGAAAATCCCTCGTCAGCCTCGATGCTACGCCCTAC